>FUFK010042449.1_pt1 | contig 75803 bp, 67 predicted proteins | sample 1021851 | NCBI WGS metagenome assembly FUFK01 (sample SAMEA51879418, study PRJEB19060) | metagenome | reverse complement strand
CATTGGCTTACGTACAGATGAACCATAAGCGTAGGTCTTCATCATGTTACCACCCTTGCCCATCTTCTTCATTTCGCCACCGTGACCCATCTTTGGTTTCATCATACCGCCACCTGCCATTTTCTTAGCTCCTTTTTTGTTCATGTTTTTTTCTATGGCTCTCTGTCTAGCTTTTTCGTAACCAGACATCTTTCCGTCTCTATCTAAATCACCCTTCATCTTCATCTCTGTTCTCCTCTGGAAAAAGACTTTTAATTATATTATCGGCTGTGGTAGAGTCAGCCGCTACTTTAGTTATTTCAGTCAACACAAAATCTTTAAGTGCATCATTTAAATATCCTAAATCGTTTCTTGTTATAAGTTCTGGGTACTTAAACATATTTGTTATGATTCTTGCCGCTTCTTGATTCTGTCCTGCCAACTGTAATATTTCTATATTAGCCTGACTCGCAAGTTTAACGGCATACTCTGATGTTACATATAGAGGACTAACCATTCCTCTAGCTATATTGTAGACCCTACTTAAAGCTTGGTTCATACCGTAAGGAGCTGTTGTTCCCCTTATACCAAACTTCATTGCTGGCTCTGCTTTGTTCATAAAGTCTGCTATTTGTTCCAGATATGATACGTGTTCTTCCCCTAATATCTCGTTTAAAACTGCTCTATTGTCATCGATATTCTGTAACATAACATTAGGTTCTGTCATCTCTCTCACAAATCTTTTATCTGATGTTACTTGAGCAAGGGTAGAACCTCTAGCAGGAGTAATTCTAGATGTGTTCATAACTCCTCTAATTGTTAAAGAACGTATCGATTTGTTAAACATTTCTACTGCTTCTTCGGGTTCTATTCCGTCACGTATGAGAGCTTGCACAGATAATGTTCGTAGATTATTTATGTTCTTAGCAGTTCCATTTTGTATTGACGCTTTATAAAACGCATCTGGGTCATTTCCTAATACTTCTTTAAGACTATCGAATGCTTTATTATCTTTTTTTACTTGATTAGCTATGTCTGTACGAATCGCACTTTTTGAATTAGTAACATCTTTCTTAAATTCATTAAACAGATTTCTTGCTCTTGGGCTATCCTGTATTAACTTTTCAATACTATTCTCTTCTTCTATTATTCGGTCTATATCTACAAGACTTCGAGTAGTTTTAACACCATCCGCGTTTATTATATCTACTGTAAGTAAACCCTCTATCTCTTCCCATCCCTGACTTCTTTTAAAGTTGTATCCCCCTAGTCTTGGAAGTAATCCTCGTGTTTCTACGTCACCTACCCCTTCTTGTAGTTTAGATACTAAATCTCCTGCCCAATCCTGATAGATTCTTTCCCTCATTATTCTGCTCAAGGCATTAAAATTTGCACGACTATCATCGTTTCTCAAATCAAAAACATTTCTGCCGTCAACTCTCTCACCAAAGTCCATCATAATAGTCTGAAGCTGGGCTACTACCCTACGTCTAGCTCTCTCCCCCTGCTTGCCTCCCGCTACAACTCTACCAATATTTTGAGTTATCGGGTCAAATACAGTTACAGGGTCTACGTTGCTGTACCGAAAAGACAAACCATTCTGTTTTACTGTTAATTCAGTTTTATTTTTAGATTTGTCTAGTTTACTTAAAATGCTTCCCGGACGAAGCCTATCTCCAACCTCACTCCTATACAAAGTTCTTGCATCTACGAGTTTATCATACATTTCCTTATCTTGAGTTTTTATTAGATTATCTAATCGTCTTTCAAATATTTGATATTGCCTAGACAGGGATGGATTAGAATCTTGTAGTTGGAACGCGTAGTCTCTGAATGCTCTTCTCATCATATCTATCTCATACGGATTTCCTTGAGCAAATATGTTAAAAGTTGTTGAAGCTTCGTCTACTCTTAGTGCAACTTCTAAATCATCCATGCTATCTACTACTGTCTCTGCCCCCTTGAACTCATCAGATTGTTTCAAGAGCAACCTCATCTCAGCTAACTGCTCACGAGGAATAACCCTTGTAGCCATGTTCTCCATAACTTGATAAGCTTGCTTACCTAGTTTTCCATTAAAAAACTCACCCTCTGGAGAAAAAAAGTTCTTAATATCAGATATGTTCATATCTTGTAAATGTTGTTTAACTAAGGGAGCTATATCTATGGGGGTTCGACCTTCAGCAAATTTTTCAACTTCTTTATACGCAGTCTTACCTCGTAGCCTAAACGTTTCCATATGGGCGTTTATAAAAGTTTCTGTTTCAGCACGTAACAGTTCTTCGTGTACACGAGTTCCTCTAAATTCTTTTACGTTATCTAATCGTTTAGCGATTCCCTCTTCAAACACGGTCTGTAATCTTAGTAATTCTTTCTTATCATCAAACGCTTGACCTAATCGCTCTACGCTCTGCTTTCTAGCAAGGAAAAGATTTTCAAAAGTGCCTTCAGGTAGTTCAACAGTGATGTCATCAAATATAAGTTTTTCTACATCATCTAAGAAATCAATATTATCTTGAGCTTCTGCGGCAAGTTTATCCGCATTGGTTTCTAAAGCTTTTCTAGAACTGGCTATGTAATCCAGAACATCCTGTTTACCCTCTGCGCCCCCTGTAGCTCCAACTAATCTTTCTAAATTGTTTAGTGCTGACTCTGTTCTTCTAAACTGAGCTTCTTGAGCAACTTGCATAGCGACAGAAGCATTTAAAGTTTGTAAATCTCTTATGTCTACTTTCCCATTAGAAAGTTGCGTTAATCCTGATAATCCCCCTAAAGAACTAGCCTCTGCAAAGCTTAACGTAAATGCCTCTTGAGCTTCTTTTATCTGCTCAGAGGATGCGCCCTCAAAACTTGCCATAATCTTATCTTGCAGTTCAGCATAATCTTCTGCTGATTTTACTACCAATGATAACTGGTCTTCATCCAAGGTTTGTAGAAGACGCGTTGCATATCGGATACCCTTTAGTTGACTGTTTGTTAACTTCACTCCCTGCGTTGCTTCTAGAGTCTTTGAATACAGACTTATAGTATTGTCTGCAAACATTGCTTTTCCTTGACCCGCAGTTGCCGCAAAACCTATAAAATTCATAACACTTCCAAGTGTTGATTTTACAGAAAAAACATCTAAATCTAAAGGTTTTGATACAAACCGTACTCCAGCGTAAACTCCCCCTTTTACAGGTTTATACCCCCCAAGAGCCATAACTATAGCACCTATGGCTTCAGATGAATCAGCATCCAGCCCTGTAGCACTAGGAAGATATTCTCTAGCTCCATATTGTCCTGCCGAAATAAACAGGGAGTTTTCTATATTCTCTGCTACAAGAGGAATTGTTTTGAGACTAAAGGTAGCTCTTAATATTCTTGATGTTCCTGCATCATATTGATTTTTAAGAATTACGTAATCAGGATGTTTCTTACTTATTCCTGCTCTCCTCAGAGCATCCATTTTTTTACCGATATCCTGAACTTCATCTGCGGCTCTTTCTAAAGATTTGTTTACCTTCTCTTGAGCAATGCCCATAGTTAATCTTTTTTTATTTATTCTAGTCAGTTTTGTAGAGAGAACATTAGTTGCTATTAGACCTCCTGCTTCTAATAATCTAACTATTTCAAGAGGGTCTGTCTTATCTCCTATTCTGTGTGTAATGTTTCCTATTTTAACTGTCGTGTCTTTATATTTATTTTGAAGACTAAAAACACGAGCTAGTTCCATAGAGCCTGCTTTTGCTTTACCAGCACCAAATCCTGCCAACGTTATAACATTCTCTAGTGCGATAGCCCCAAACCGTTCTTCTCTGGTCATCTTGTTAAAAGAGTAGTTGAGAGTAGCCTGTGCATCCTCATCAGAAATAAATCTATTTTCTATGCCATTCTCATCGAAGACAATAGAGTTGTATTCTTCCTGAGATAGAGTTCCATCTTCTACTTCTTTCTGTAGAATACTTTTAACACCATTCTGAACTGCCATCCCTAGAGTAGGACCTGACAATACTTTATTTATGTTGTTCAATTTTTGTTGAGATTCTGCTTCAATTTCTCTAGCGTATGCACCATATGCAGCTCCGAAACTGTCTGCTTGCCCTGAAAAATAATCAGTCGCGGCAAAGAAAGCATACTTAGCTGCAGTATTTATTGGAGACGCACCTACTAAAGTTCCACCTAACTGAACTATACCCCTGCCCTGTTCCGCTAATCTTTCTCCTAATATGTCCGAAAAATCACCTACGTTTATTCGATTGACTAGCACCTCTCGAACTTTATCATTAGCAACTTTGTCGAGAAGAAAATTATTCAAATCGATTTTTGATTGTGCTAGTAACTCTCCTCTATCTATTCTCAAAGGGTCAGTAATTGTAGCAGGAACAGTTACCTCTCCATCACGAACAAATGGCATAGCCTGCCCTGTCTGTGGAGCTAACTCTGCAGATAACTTCATAAATGCGTCCGCATCCCCTGCGTCTGCCTGTGCTTTTAACGCTGACACTCTCATGTAATCTTCAGGAGAAGAAATCTGCTGTAGGTATTGTTCTACAGAAACACCCTCTTTTTGTTGGCGAATATCTTCGACAGCTTCTGCTTGTATGTCCCCCTTGCCTTGTATATTTAATACAGGGCCTTGAGATATAGGGTCAGTTATATTGACTGTGCCTGTAGGTGTTTGCTTAGTTAAAACCGTAGGACGTTGTTTTATAGATACTTCTGTGCGTGTTGGGTCTTCTGCACCAGCTACGATGTTTTCTTGTAACATGAGTTATAAGTTCCTATTATTTATTTTGTGTATCTTTCATAAATTGGTCTTGGTCTGCAGCCTGTGTGCCTTGAGGGTCTAAGAAGAATTGTTCATTAAAAGGTCCGTAGTACGAAGTTACTGTTCCCTTTGGAGTAATGTACTGAGGAAGGGTCTGTCCTGCAGGGAGTGTGGTTTGTTGAGCTTGAGTGTTTGATTGGTTTTGTTGAGTTTGGGTAGCTTGAGAACCTGTTACTTGTTCTTGCCCTGACGCACCATAGACCAAACCTTCCATGTTCCTAAGAGTTAGGGATGCTTGAATTTCTCTAGCTGTCTGGGGTGTTAATCCAGTTTTGTCATCCTTTACAGCATTTAATCTGTTCTTGAATGTTAAGTCTTTCTCAAACTCCTTACGAACTGTTTGTATTTTAGCTACAATTTCTTCTGCTGTTAAAAAGTTTCCTGTTCCTAGACGACGTAACTGTACTTCAAAGTCTTGGTTTGATAAACGTCCTGCAGGGTCTACGGCTCTTGCCATCTTTGCCGCTAGAGTTAATCTAAGAGAATCAGATACAGATAATTTTTCTAAAGTTCCTGTTATACCAACGCGTTCTACTGTTGCCTGTAAATCACTCAAATCTGTATCGTCTGCTAACGCAGAAAAATCTGAACTACTAGAGAACACAGAAGATAGAGAAGATACAGCCGTTGGTACTGTTTGTAATTGTATGCCAAATCGTGCAGCAAATGCCGCAGTACGTGCAACCCATCCCGTTCCAAATTGTTGTGCTATGTCTATCTCTAACTTCTCTAACTGGTCTAAGTATTGCACAGCTTCCTTCTGCGCTTTAAGACCCTCATCAAAATCGTTAGAGTCAAGACCTGTCAACATCTCAACAAACTCTTGCCCTGTCATGTCTGTAGCGTAGCGTTGAGTTTCGTTGTTAGAATATCTTTTCTGTCTAACCTTGTGAAAAACATTAGCAGGAGTCTTAACCATAAGAGACATAATTCGTATCTGCATGTCCTTATCTCTAGGTGCCGCTTTCTGTAACTTTTCTAGAAGTTCAGCAGATTTTTCTGGTGACATAGTGGCGGGGTTACTCAGAAACTCTTGAAATCCACCCGAATATAAATCAACAGCTTTCATCAGGACACGATTCTGATGACGTGCAAACTGCTCGTCGTTCATACCTGAAGGGCGAGAACCGGGAGAATAACTTACGTTAAACGCCATTTGTTGCACACTGTTATAGCCCATATTTTTAGCCATTTCTGTGAGTATGGAGTATTTATTTTTATCTACTGCAACGGCTATTGGTGTGATAGCCCCACCTGTCTCTCGCGTATTTAACATTAGGGGTACTTCAGTCTCAGGGTCGTAATCATCTCCTAGTTCTTCCGCAATACGTGGATAGAACTCTTCGTCTACGTTCTTAAATCCTAATTCGTCAAACAAACGTGTTGCGAACCCGTAGTTCTCTTCTAAATTAATATATTGTAATCCGCTCGTTTTTACGTCAGCCTGCTTCTGTCTGCTTATATTTCCTAGCCGAAGTTCAAACTCGTTTGCCCTAACAGCGTTCGATAAAAAGTCTCTGGCTTGCTCGTTATTACTAAAATAAGCAAGAGCTTCCTGATAATTTCCTTTCTTTGCTAGTTGTCTATTCCAACTATTCCAGAAAACTTCTGAACGGTCAAAAGCAGACATGTTGTCAAAATCGTAAGGTTGTACTAAGGAAAGAGAGTAGTCTCCATACTTCTCAGTATTCTCAATATCATCTACAGTTTTTGCGGCCGCAAGTATTTTGTCATAGATATTATCTCCAAATTGCACCTGTGAAGCGAATTTAGCCGCCTGTATGCCTGTCAACTTATCGTCAGAAACAAGACTAGTAATTAAATCCATTTGATTTTTAGCAAGTTCTTTTGCATTTTCTCGTTCAAGTTCTGCTTGAGCCGCTTCTGTAGCCCTTCTTTCTCGTGCATTGTCCATATGTTGTTCCATAGCCCCTTGGACAAAGGCAGACATGTTTAGACCAAATACCATTACTTATTCTCCTCACGAGACATATTCATAAAACTATCATCTTCGGGCTGTGGGGGACGATTACCTGAACGTATAGCAGAGTTCAAAACTTCTCTAACCTCTGCAAACATACGAGGGTTGTTCTGTTTCATCATACGCATGAACGTTTCATCATCCATCTCTTTTTCTTCGAGTGGATTATCATTCTCAAACATGCGGTACGGGACGTTTTCTTGTTCAGCTATATCTGCTATCATTATAGCAAGAGGACCTTTTAATAGCAAACCTACATCTGGAGTAAACTTACCGTCCCTAAATCCTGTAAAAATAATTCCCTCAACTAACACTTCTATAGACACACCTACCATCAATAACTTTAACATTTCTCCTCTACTACGAGGTTTTTGAAAAGCATCTATCATTTTATCCAGAACTTTGTTAGGGTCTGTGTTCTGGGGGGGTCGTCCCCAAGGCCACCTACTATTATCATCAGTTAGAGAGTGTCCTGCTGGAGGTGCGCTGAACTCATCATATACTTCTGCCATCATACGTTCCTTAAATTTTAGCTGGAGGAGCTGTTATTTTTCGTGTTACAGTGGTCGTACCGGGGGAGGAAGGCTTATTAGCAATCACAGTAGGTCTAGGACTTATAGTATATTGTGACGTTAATTTTTCTAAATTAGCATCATAGTTTGCATTCTGTAATCTTCTCTTCAAAGCTTCTATATACATTGGATTTGTAGGCATAAATCTAGTAGCCTGACCAGAAGAGGACATCGTAGGTGAGAATCTGCTTCTAGCTTGAGCTAACCTTTTTATCTCTTCTAATGACATCCCTGTGCTTTCAGTTCTTTCTGCAGGAGTTGCCCCTGAACCAAAGGTTTTTACACCAGTAGATACTATTCTTCCTAAAAACCCAGTGTCTCTTTCCCCTGTGAAATATGCCCCTGTTTCTTCTATACTACTCTCAGACGCACGTTTAGGTTTCCCAAGCAATAAATCTGCTCCAAAATCTATGACTGTTTCTAGTGCTTTACTTAGTTCAAACATTTTATTGTCCTATATATAATCGTCGAGAAGGTCTTCCATAAAGTTTGTGAAGAACTTTCCTGCAGCCTTCGACATCTCTGCTTTCTGATTTTTGTTGTATAATTGTAACGTGTTCGCAAATTCAAGAGCTATAACACCTAAGTCGTGTTCTCTATTTAAATTGTTTTCACTTTTTTGAAAATTCCAAGAAGCATTATCTCTATACAACTGCCACATATTGTTAAGTGCAGTCATATTTGCGTTAAATTCATTCTGTACATTTACTCTATTTGTTTCATTATCTAATGCTGTATTGGATGTATTTACAGTTCTTCTCCAGACAGCGTTACTCTGGTCTATAGCGTACTGCATTTGAGAATTAAATTTATCTCTAGAATCTCGTAAAGTAGTGCTATACTGAATCATAGCATTTTCTTGAGAAACATTAAACTGGTCTATAGAAGTAGCTCTATTAGCATTGGCAGTCTCTACCTGCACACCTAACTCCGCAAAAAATTCTTCTACTTGTAGTTGATTTTTAGCGTTAAATTGTTGTCGAGCATTTTCTTCTGCCGCATCCTTAAACAAACCAGCAACTAAGCTTTGATATGTTAGCGTATTACTTTTCTGTTCATTATCTAAATTCTTTAAATCTATAGACAAGAACGCTTGAGCATTTGTAACTGCAGACTGAAGTCTAGCACTTAAATTTGCTTTATCCATAGCTGCATACGTTGCTGCATTCTGTAAGGCTGTTTGTTGTTTATTGTTTAAGTTCTGCAACTGTATAGCTGAATATTTGTTCGCATCTGCAGAAGCTATCTGTACACCCGCTTCCATGAGAGATTGAGTAATCGCGGCAGATGCCATGCTAGAAGAACCCAATCCTCTAGACTGCATTATGGCATTTACCTTGCGAACTTGTGGCGATGCCCACGGGGGCATAGGTTTGCCTTCTTCTAAAGAAGACATAAGTTCACCAAGTTGAAATTGGACAGTACCTCTAGGGTCTAATTCTTCAGTAGCGGCAGTGGCTATAGACTGTTGAGATACCTCTCCTTGAGGGGCGGTTATGTAATCTCCAGCAGGAGTAAAGGTTGCTGTAGGCGCATCACCTAATTGTTGTAGCCCTGTGCTTACATCTTGTATTTGACCTACCTGACCTAATCCTGTAGGAGCATCAGGGGCTTGCACAGAAACACCCTCTTTAGATACCTGTTTAGCATCGGGCATTTCTACATCAACAGGAAGAGTAGTTCCTACAGTGCTTAATAGTTCATCTTGAGCAACTTCTTGTTTCGTTGAAGTAGCCGCAGGTAATCCTGCTCCCGCTAAATCCCCTACTTCACTAGTTAATTTATCATCTGTATCAATTCTTGCCATATCTAATCCCTACTCAAGGCTCTGTCTAGCTTGTCCTCTACTCTATGCAGAGCTTCCATAAGTCTGTCCATGTTCTCTCGCACTTCTACGCGTGTTGCGTACTCCTCGCGGGTCTTGTTTAATAATATCTGTATTCGTTTTACCTCAGTGAACATCTGACGGAATGCCCAAAATGCTGGTGCTACAATCATTGTGAGGATGATGTTCCAGAAGAGCATTGCGTCTATTTCCATAACTATGCCGCCAAGTTAGTTGAACGACCTATCTCTAGCAGACGTGTTCCGTCAGACAGAAATACTAATATGTGTTCACTATTAATTCCAGATACAGAAGGTGTTGACCCACTAGCAAATTCAAACGTACTAGCCCAACCTCCTATTGCATAAGCCGTGCCACCCTGAATAATTCTTAAAACATACACACCACCATCTACTTGATTACTGTGTGTTATTGATGAGATTGTTTCAGACGTAGTTACAGATGTAACTTGATTTGCTGACACATCCCAAGCAAGCACGTTACTGCTGGATGTCACTGTTGTTGCATCAAAGTTTTGTGCTTTTGAATATTCTTGTGCAATAGCTAATCCTGCTAGTGTCGTTGCCTGATTAGGTAGGGTAACTGTAACATCTGCTGTTGATTCTGGGCCTATGAGAGTTACAGCATTTGTGCCATTGTCTGTGTCTTCTTTAAATAGTATAGACCCTGCCGCAGATGAAGACCCTGTAAGAATAGGAGCAGTCAAGCTCTTGTTAGTGAGAGTATCAGTGCTACTGGCTGTAATAGCTCCTATATCTGATAAAACCTCAGAAGCACTTCTTCCCTCTACTGTAGTACCATCTATGCGTAGAAAATCATTATCAACTACCCCACTACCGAACGTAGCTACATTTCCTGATGATATGCCACTACTTGCAATATCTGTGGTAAGAGCTAATGTTCCTGCAGTTGATGGTAGTGTAAGGGTAATATCTGCTGTAGATGCAGGACCTATGAGTGTAACAGCATTAGTACCGTTGTCAGTGTCTTCTCTAAACTGTATAGACCCTGCGGCACTAGATGTTCCCATCATAACCATGTTGCCCGTTACTTGCAGTCCAGTATTGTGAACATGTGTAAGGCTAACCTCTCCGTCTGTTCCAAAACTTAAAATAGAACCATCTGAGGCAAGTCTTAGGTCATCCCCTACAGACAAATCTGCGGCAACACTTGCTCCCCCTGCAACGGTAAGCGCACCGTCTGTGGCATCTGTGTTCGCAGTGGTGGCTGTAATAGCAACTACACCACCTGAACTAATTGTAATAGCGTTAGTATCAGAGGCAGAGCCTATTTGACCAGCATCAGGTATGACGATGTTGCCCCCTGTGGTCATCAACCCACCACCTGTATACGTACCAGACACGTCTAGATTAGCATTTACATCCATGAGAGTAGCGTTTACTTCGACCTCATCAGTGGCATTTATATCTAGAGTTGTAGCATTAGGAGCGTTTATAAACTGGCTAGCGTCATTGAACTGAATAGCCATTGTGCTGTTCAATAACAAACCTGTATCATGGACATGCGTTAGAGTAACGTCGTTATCTGCACCAAAAGATAGTACAGATGCATCTGATTGCAGAGCCACATCATCTGCCGCAATGATATCATCGCTCTGTAGCGTCATAGCTAGTGTAAGAGATTCAGCGTTGCCTGTTTTAAAAGTTAGTTTTACTTGGTCATCTCCAGCATCATCTAAACTATCTACAACCACAGCATCTATCTGTGCAAGGTCAACGCCTGACTGCTGTGTATCCAAGCTCTCCCATATGATAGACCCCACAATCTCTGTAGCAGTCATATCTGTAGATAAGTTTGTAAGAGTAACCACTGGGGCATCATTCTTGCGAACATTCAGGGCAGTTACAAACGCTGTGTTGAACGCGTAAGTAGATGAACCCAAATTGTATGTAGCTGTAGCAGTAGGTTCTAGATGTGAGCCTACTCCATCTGTGCCACCATTGGATGCCGCAACCGTTAGCTTATCGATATAAGCAACACCATTTAAATACAAGTCTTTGAACTCTGCAGAAGACGTACCCAAATCAATAGCATTGTTAGAACTAGGGGTAAGTGCAGAGCTAGTTTGCTCTAACTGAGCAGAAGGACCTAACTTACTTATTGGGCCTCCATCTCCTGTCGTTGAGCCGTCGTGAGTGTGTCCTGATGATACGTTAAATGCGGCCTCAATAGCGTTAAACTCGCCATCTAGGGGTGCGGCATTAATAACGTTACCATCAGCTATATTATTTGCTGTATCGTTTCGTGTGTAACCTGCCATATCTGTTACCTTCTCCCGTATTGTCCAAATTCAATTACGGCTGAGTCCATTGAAAATGGTGGGCTTGTGCCGCTAGATTCAAATTGTAGTGACACTGTAAACCCTGAACCTTGTGTTTGTGTGTCGAAAATTGATTGAAGGGATTCTCCACTGTATCTGGCTGTGCCATACTTTGCATCTGGACTTCCAAATATAAATGTACCCCCTGAACCTACTGATGTATTACTAAGTGTTATTGTTTCAGGCTCTATAACTCCAGCTTCACTCAAATCGTACTTAACGTTAAAATCTAAATCTACTGAGCCTTGAGGGTCTGTGTATATCGTAGCACGGTAGATTGTTTTGCGAGTTCGTGGGTCAGTAATAGGAAAGTACGGAGTAGAGAAACTAGCTGTTATGTTGTCCCCGTCGAAACTGTTTCCTGACTCCATTTGATAAATGTATCCGTCGTTGTTTGCAAATAAAACTACTTCTTCCCTACCTGTGTACGTCGAATCTGCAACAAATGATTTGATACCCGTAGTTTCTGCCCAATTTATTTGTTGACCTTGCGCTCCCTGCAGTTGTGTCCCTATAATCCCTTTAGAAGACGCTTCTGTTGTGTTCGCATCAAAACCAAAAATACGATACTGCGATTTTTCTCGTATGGTCACAGAAGAAAAGGTAGTATTCTGTGTTGTTAGAGAAACCATTTCCTTCTGTATAGGTTTGCTTATTGCAGCCAAATCAAAATCTTGATTTTTTTCTGTTCCTGCAAGTGTACGCAATCCGTCTGGGCCTAAGAATATTACGTCTCCTGCTATCTCTTGTGCAGTATCTTCCGCAACACATCCTATATCATCTGCTATAGGTTGTAATTTGAAATCAGCTACACTATTACCTACCAACCTGTTTATACGGAACTCAGAGAATATGATAAGTTGTTCGCGAAAAGGTATTAAAGAAGTAATTGTACTTCCTACGTTAATTATACCAGCCCCATTAGCTGCTGTAAAGTCATCGTCTTCAAAAGGCGCAGAGAATATAAGGTTTGAACCTTTCGCAAGAAACATGTGTTCCTTAAATTCTACAACGTGAGTAGCTCCTTCGATATCTGTACTTCCATTGCTTGAACTAAGTTGACTTAAATCGCTTGCTGTTATCCCTGCTAAAATTAACGGATACCCAATTCCGTCTGTAATCATCATTTTGTCAGTGCCATCAAAATTGTATTTTGCAAAACGAACACGAGAGGCATTGTTTCCAAGAGTTATACTTGTTGACAAATCAACCCAAGCACCTGTACCACTAGCTCCTGCAAACAACTTAGGGTCGCTACTTGTTTGGTCACGAGCAGTTATGGCTCTATCCTTGTAAAACGTAACCCCAAGAATATTGTTTTGCCCCGTGACTATGTTTGTATTAAACTTATCAAACCCTTCAATACGACGATAACCGCCCTCTGTAGACGGCTCAAAATTAGTTAAGTTACGTGCAGACCCGGGCATCGCACTGCCATGTTGTAATGGACTAAGATTGCTAATTAAACCCCCTGCAAACTCTACAGGATACGTTTGCCAACGGTCAGGCATTATATTGCTCTCATGTACAAGTGTTCATTTACAAGAAGTTTACGCATATTCTTCATGCCCTCTTCAAACTTACTTTTTGATAATGCTGTCATCTCTATGTTGTCTCTAAATAAATAACAGTAGTACATAGCTCCATCTATTATTACATGCTTGTACGCTTCAGGTATGGTAGGTACGTCATCAAACAACACCAAGTCTACAGGATGCATAAAGTATTCGTACTCCAGAGTGTACGCTTTATCAGGGAATGGCACTAGTCCGTACTCCTCACTCTGACTGCGAAAAACATACTCTGGCACACCGCCCTGAGTTGCGTCTGTTTCGTCTTCTTGGTCTACATGGGTACTAATGTATTCGTCATAGGATATCTTACGTAATGCTCTGGCTTCACCCAAGTCTAGGGTTGTGTCTCGCTTTACTCTAAAAGTGTCAAAGTCTACATATTTTGCTTCTGCGGGGAATACATATCTAGTTTCCCCAGCAACTAATACTTCTTCTTTCTTGTTGTGATTGAATGGAAAGTAAGAGTAGTATTGATTTATATCTCGTATAGATGTATTTACAGAGTCTTTTATTGTAGAGTAAAATGCTTTTGCAGTTGTAAAATTAGTAGATGTAAGTTCTGATTCATTTAATCTACGAGCTACTATGTTTACTAGGTCTAAATAATTATATGCCATTAGCTACGTTCCCTGACTCGTAAGTGTACAATACGCTTAGTAACAATAGGCGCACTAGTCTTTGCAGAATTGCTTGTTGTAATCTGGCAGACAAGTTTGTTATCTATGTTTGCTGTTCCCCCATCTAACACGATTGTTGCAGTAGTGCTTGTGTTAGAAATACTATTAACGCTCAAACCGTTGAACGTACTAGATGTAGATAATGCAGATGACTCTGTGCCATCTGACTGAATAAACTTCCAGACAACAGATGATATAGTTAAGGTGTCTAAAAAACGCGACCAATCTACTGTGTAGTCTAACAACTCATCTGGGTCTTTATCAGGCCATCGTAATGCCATATCATGCTACCTTTGCTAATCTCTGTAATTCTTGTGGCGCGTAGACTATACGCGCTTTCTCTGATGGTATAGCAACTCTTCTTAGTTTTTCTTGAGGAATGTAAACAACACGACTACGTTCGTACTGAGATGCTACAAATCTAAAGGATTGAAATCCTGTTGCGGAAACTGTTCCTGTTCCTGTTATCGTACCTGTTGCAAGAACTGTTACAAAAATAGATGTAGATGCTGTTCCTTCAACACTAGCTGTTCCATCTGTTAAACGTGTAGCCCCGCCACTAACACTTCCCTGTCCAGAAACGGATGTGGTTACATCCCGTATTTTATCTGCTGTTGCAGATACTGAACCTGCTCCTGATACGCTTGACCCTGCATCTCTTACTTTAATACCAGAAACAGATACACTTGCCTGACCTGTTATAGAACCTACTGCTTTAGCTCGTAAAACACCGCTAGAACTTACGCTACCCTGTCCTGTAATACTTGAGGCTACATCTACTACCCTTAAACCTGCACCTGAAATAGTAGCCTGTCCTGATGCGGATGCTCCTGCAGGAGTTTCTAATGTTCCTACAGAACTTGATGTGCCTGACGCTGTTGCAGTTGCATTAGCTACAGCACGAAGAGTACCGCTAGAAGTAGCCTGTCCAGATGCAGATATGCTAGACTCTACTACAAGTATGCCTATTGCGGAGCTAGTTTGTGTTCCTGCACCCGATATACTAGCGGTTGCGTCACGTACCCTGACAACTCCTGCAGTTGTCGTACCCTGCCCACTAGATGCTCCGTTGCCATCTCCAACCATAACAGGGCTAGTAGTTGCACTAGCCTGTCCTGATATTGCTACTTCACCCTCAAGTAGCCCTAACCCTGTTGCACTAGATGTTCCTGAAGCAGATATGCTTGCTTCAACAAGTAGTCTTGCTGTCGCGGTGCTTGCTACTGAACCCGCACCTGATACACTTGCACCCCCTGCTCGTACGCGTACAGCCGATACGGATACACTTGCCTGACCTGTTGCACTTGCTCCCGCATCTATAACTTGTGCAACTCTAAAAGAAGCAAAAGGTTCTTGAGAGAATGCGAGAACAGAAAAGGACATTTATTAATCCAGTGGGTCAGGCCAGTTGTTGATAGGTGGATTGCCTGTTGGATTACCATCACTATCCACTGGTGTATCCCACAAGGCTACAAAAGCTGAATGGTCAGACGCATTTGTTATCGCTGTTTCAATCGTATCAGAAGCAGTTCTAACAGCCGCCCTATAAGTAGCAACATTAGTAGGAATAGTAGCTGTGCTATCTTCTGCTTTTCGTATTACGTACCAATCTGTAGGGGATAGCAATGAATTTGCTGTATTTTTTGTATTAGCTATCCAAGCTGTTTTTAACTCAGCTACATCTCTAGGATTACCAGCCGACGAGTAGAACGTGCTATTAAAAGGTGTAGGGTCATCTTCCCAAACTAAACCTACCGCTTTCTTTTCTGCATCAGTTGTAAGACTTAACCAGTTGCTTGGGTATTGGTTGCCATCATCGTCTGACCAACCTCTACCTGACCTAATTATTTTGTTATTATATTTCCACATTTGTTACTCCTATCTTGCATTTGCATATTTGAAAGGCATCTCAGCAAATGCCATGTAGATGTAGTCATGACCAGAACCATTGTACACATCACCACTTCTTCTTAATTTAAAACCATTTGACAGAAAATCAAAACAATCTGTGCCGCTTGTGCTTTCATCGGTGTCATCACTTGGATTTAATTCCAACTTTTCTTCAAGAGGGTTATTATTAATAACAGTTGTATCAGACTCATTTTGAGAACCTCTTTTATTATCAAATATAATCCATCTGTTAGAAGCATCCGTTTGTTTTACAATAAGTAAGGCGGGTTTGAAACCTGTGTAAACATATACACCATCAGTGCTTCCAACGCCTGTGTAAAATCCAAACTTAGAGTAACCTGAAATTTCTGCAAAAACATAACTAATATAGGTTTCTGTATTACCATTCACGGCATTTGATGTGCCAACACTAAAGACTGATGTTGTAGGTGCAGTATCATTCCAAATGATACTATTATCTTGCATTCCAGAAGTAGAACTCATAACAATATACTTTTGTTCTGGAGTTGTTCCTTCATTCAACCCATGATGATAGATTAACCAACCATCACCAGAATCACTTCTTAGTTTAGTCATAATCCACGCTGGTTTTTTACCTAGACCATGAGCAATAGTTCCTGCTGAACCTGTGCCTGTGTGAGAGATTATAGCAAATCCTGCTTCTGTGTTAACTTGCCCAGTGCTATCAATCGTTCCAACACCTGTTGCGGAAGCATCATTACTAAATGCTGTCCCTGCAAGCCAAGCCCAACCTACATAAGTTTGACTGCTTTGATTTGTTGTTCCACCATTTCCAAGACTAAATCCATTACTATCAAAACTTGTTACGTTTACCGTATTAGAGGTATCTCCTGCAGTAGAATTAGTCTGCATAAACAGACTTGCTCCTCTTACTGTATCAACCACGTAATGACTTGATGTGCTACTTCGTTCTTTAATCCATACCCAATCTGGTGCAAATTCATAACTGGATATACTTTGACTTGAGCCATTTCCTGTCCAAAGGTTTGCCTCAAAATAGTCCTCTGGAATATCGTCTTTTAAAGGGGTGATAGCTGGCTCTGGAAGATTAGCTGTGGACATAGGAGAATAGGTGCTATCGTCAGAGCCAGAATATCCCAACTGACCAAAATCTAACGTTCCATTAATATTACTAGAACCTTGTTCACGAACCCACACTATTGGATTTGTAACATTTGCACTTATAGCCTGTGCTACTCCTAGAGATGCCCATGTTGAACTACCATTTTCTTTTAGTGCAAATTTTACGGTATCATTTTCTAAATCAACTAATACTTCTACTGCATCACCAACAGTATTTGCGCTAGTCAAACCTGTTTGCGGTGTGCTTCCATCAACGGAAATTTTGCCAGAAGAATTGTATCTCACACTTGCTACACCTATTTCTTTATTAGTTGAACCAATGCCAAATTCAAAGTTTGTACTGCTACCTCTTGAGGTTAATGTAAATTGCGCCCTATATTTATTAGGTGGCACTAATTCAAAAGTAGAAACTGCGACATTATTAGTTCCCCCCGGCATTGCTATGCTTAAATTACCATCAGTAGGACTTGGGTCAGACTGTTGACCATAAGTAGAAGCTCTAATTAATGGATTTAAAGTAGCAAAATTATTTGTTGGGCTATCTAATGTAACATCATTTGTTTCAAGGGCTGATGATGTAAAATCATTTCCATTTCCTGATGTATCATCGCCAATAGCTGAACTATCACCAAACTGAAGTCTAAACCCATTAGTTCCAAATGTTAAACCGCTTGTATCTTTTGGTATCCACACACCTGATTTAAATTGACCAAAACTATCTGCTGATAATGCTTGCCCATCAATGAAATTTACTTCAGCTACATAATAAGTTGAAAAATTATTACCAAGCGAAGAACCATCTTTGTTAATGTAATGAACAATATCATCATTCCACGCATATTGAGCATTTTGACTTCCATATGTAGTAGTCATTAAAGATGTTTGTTTAATTCCATTCACATATAACTCAAAGCGGTCTGAACTAGTGCTTTGTGTTGTATCCATGACAGCGACTATGTGATACCAAGCTGAAGTATCTCTAAATAATGCATTTGTTTGAATATTAAATAATGCAGAAGTTCCTTCTGTTCCCCCATAAAATCTTATAGTATCAGTAGAATTAAACTCTAGTATTGTGTATCTAGCATTACTAGAGTTATTTGTTGCCATGAATAACCTTGTTGTTCTACCTAATTCTGAACGTTTTACCCACAAACTTACGGTGTTGGTTCGTCTATCCCCTTCTGAACTAGGGGTTCTTTCCAAGTGTGCGCTATCGCCTCTATTTAAACGCAAACTATTGTCTATCTCAAAAGGATAAAATTCTGTTTCGCCCCCTGCACCAATTCCAAATAAACTACTCATGATACGTTAGCCGCCCTACCTATTTCAAACATATTTGTTCCATTACTTACAAAAACTAAAACATCTCTAGCACTAGCTGCTGTGCTTAACGTAGGAGCAGTTCCATTTACAAACTTATAATTACTATTAAAAGTAACTGTCCTAGAGCCTGTGCCATCCTGTATGATAGATATAACGTACACACCACCATCTATCTGATTACTAGCCGCACCCAACGTTCTGTTACCGCCAAGCGTTACACTCGTTACTTGGTTGGCACTTGCATCCCACGATATTGTAGAAGCATCAGTAAGTGTTGTTGCATTAAAGTTTTGTGTTTTAGTAAACTCTTGTGCTGTTTTGAGGTTAGCCATCGGATAACCCCCTGCTTGCGAGTTATCGTGGACAACCATTGTATCCTTATCGGTATCGACAGTAACTTCTCCGACAGCTCCTGTAAAAGAACTGTGTTCAGATGTTGTCCCTCTTCTAAATTGAATCTGTGTAGACATTAGGTTATTGCTCCATAATCTTGTGAAGATGCTGTTGATGATGTAATTAGACCATAATCCTGATTAGATGAAATACCTAAATTGGCAGGAGTAATCTTTTTCATTGTACCACCATCATCTATCAGAACAAAGTCTGCATCACCGCTTGATGTTGTGGTAGCGGGAGCATCTGAATTTGATGTTGTTAAGACAGCAGAAGAAAGTCTTGCATCAGCAATCGTACCTGATAGCTGAGAAGCATTTATTGTTTTGTTAGTTAACGTGTCCGAACTACTTGCTGTAATAGCACCTATATCAGATAAAACCTCACTCGTGCTTCTGCTTTCTAATCCGTTTGCTGTAAATCTTGCAAACTCATTATCCGCTACAGAACTACTATCTATCTTAACTGCATTTGTATTAGATATACCGAAGGTAAGACTTGCTTGTGCGCCTATATCAGATAACACTTCAGAAGCAGAACGACCTTCGATTGCTGTCCCATCTACTCGTAAGAAGTCGTTGTCTGCTACGCCACTTGTAAATTTAGGCACATTCGTATTTGATATACCTGTATCTAATACTGCGGCAGTTCCTAACCCTAAAGATGTTCTTGCAGTAGAACCAGATTCTGCTACAAAGTTACTTCCGTCACCGACTATAAAGTTTCCGTTTGTTACAGCTAACCCAGCAACATCTTGCAGTTGTGCATCTAATCTAGCATTAGGCACAGTCCCACTAGTCAACTGAGATGCGTTCAGAGAGGTAAGGTTTGCACCACTACCGTCAGTAAGCTGGACGGTTCCAGAGGCATCGGGTAAGGTCACGGTTCTATCGGTTGTGGGATTGACCACAGTGAGAGTCGTTTCGTTAGTATCATCTGATGAGCCTTCAAAAAGTAAATTAATTCCAGCTCCTATTTCAACATCTCTATTAACGAATTTTGTTTTTGCGTTACCTTGAAAAGATACTCTTAAAGAATCTGACCCAGCAGACAGTACACGAATATCTAGACTNTCCATCTTCTGTGCCATCAGTGACATCAATCGCTTTTGCTTCTATTTCTGCATATTTTACTTTTTCATTAGCACTGTTTTCGCCATGAGAAGTGCGATGTGTCCAAGCACATCTTGGTCGGCTGGACTAGCACTGTTTCTATATAGGTCTAGTGTTGGGTTTTCAGTAGCACCGCCATCGGTTGATGTTAAAGTTAAATCACCTGTAATTGTACCATCGCCTGTGCCACTAAACCCATTGATTACAGGAGTGGTCAGAGTCTTGTTTGTAAGTGTATCTGTAGAACTAGCAGAGATGCCACCTATGTCAGACAACACCTCACTTGTACTTCTGCTTTCTAAACCATTAGCAGTAAATCTAGCGTATTCATCATCAGCTACAGATGAACTATCAATTTTTACTGCGTTAGTATTAGATATTCCAAAAGTTAATGAGGCTTGTCCCCCTATATCTGAGAGGACTTGAGAAGCAGACCTACCCTCAATCGCTGTTCCATCTACTCGTAAAAAATCATTGTCAGCTACACCACTAGTAAACTTTGGTATGTTTGTGTTAGATATCCCAGTGTCTAATACTGCGGCAGTTCCTAGTCCTAGAGAAGCTCTAGCTGTAGAACCAGACTCAGCTACAAAATTAGCTCCGTCACCAACAATAAAGTTACCATTTGTAACAGCTAGTCCAGCAACATCTTGTAGTTGTGCGTCAAGACGAGCATTAGGTAAAGTGCCAGACCCTATGTTGCTTGCATCAGTTGTATCGGTGGTTGCAGAGGCGGCTAATCCTAAGTCTGACCTAACTTCACTAACTGACCTGCTCTCTAACCCGTTAGCTGTAAATCGTGCAAACTCATCATCAGCTACAGACGCACTGTCTATTTTAACTGCATTGGTATTACTGATTCCAAATGTTAAGGATGCTTGTGCGCCTATATCAGACAGCACTTCACTAGCAGACCTACTCTCAAGACCACTAGATGTAAATCGTGCAAACTCATCATCAGCTACGGATGAACTATCTATCTTAACAGCGTTAGTATTGCTAATTCCAAATGTAAGACTTGCTTGACCACCTATATCAGATAAGACTTCACTAGCTGAACGTCCTTCTATAGCTGTGCCATCTACTCTTAAAAAGTCATTATCTGCTACGCCACTAGTAAATTTGGGAACGTTGGTGTTGGATATGCCTGTATCTAGTACAGAAGCAGTGCCTAGACCTAAAGATGCTCTGGCAGTAGAACCTGATTCTGCTACGAAATTAGCACCATCTCCAACAATAAAATTACCGTTCGTTACAGCTAATCCCGCTACATCTTGTAGTTGTTGGTCAAGCCTTGCGTTGGCTACTGTGCCTGTAAGATTTCCTGCAGACAGATTTGTAAGATTGCGACCATCTACAGCCTGTATGTGTCCACTAGCATCTTTAAATACAGCCTTTTCTGCTGGCTGTGTTACAAAGATGTCTCGTGTTCCAGACCCCCAATTTACAGCACTGTCAGAATTACTAGACTGAAGTATAGTTGTACGAGCGAGTGTCGTGCCACTTGCTGTGTATGTACCTATGCCTACCTCGAAGTCTGTACCGTCCGTACAGCAGTAGTAAGTGGTGTTCCCGTCACCGATAACAGAAAAAGCCTCAAAGCCAGTAGACGCACCCGCAAGGGTGTACGTACCTGTGCCTGTAGTGCTAGTCGTTTCTTTTATTCTATCAGCAACAACAAGTGCCATAGCGTTTATGCCTCAGTAATAGTTATCGAATCTGCAGCAAAGCGTAGGGTATCCCCATCTGCTATAGTCTTAGATGCTGTTAAAGCACCGTAGTATAGCATGTTACCTCCAGACGAATTGTCCCATATACCAAAGTGAGTTACTGTTCCAAAGTTTCCACCACTAGCTGTAAATTCTTCTACAGAGCTATTAGTGGCTGTGCCGTTTGTAACATGACCCGCGTTAAAAGTTATTGCTTGACGTGAGTAGTTGTTACCTGACAATTCTGTTCCAGAAGCATCTTCGTCTGGATTAGCAGTGTGCAGGGACAGATACACGGCACTAGGTGAGGATGTAGAGGATGTTCCTAAGAAGTGGTCTAACACCCTTTTCTCCAAATAGTTGGATTTTGCAGACATAGTTTACTCCTTATCTATATCGTTTTGTTTTAGCACGTATCTTTTTAGGCTGCTTGACGTGCTGTTTACCAGCCTTAGTTCCTTTTCTTTTAGCACGCGTGGTAGCCGCGTACTCTTGGGGCGACAACGCCTTGATAGCTGCTGTCGGTAAATACCGTTCTCCAGTTTTACTGGACGGTTTCCCACTCTTCGTTCTCCATTTCTGCTTTGTCCAGTTCTTTAAAGAACGTTGGCTCTTTTTTAAGGCCATTTTCTTTCTCCACCATTTTCATTACATACAGTAAAGTTTGTTCGCGGGACTCATCTCTGTGTAGTTTATCAAGAGCATCGTCTATCTCATCCCATGACCAAGGCTTATTCTTTACTAGTAATTTTATTTTATCTAAAGACCTTTCAACAGCAGTCTTGTATCGGGTATGTAAAGTATCTAGGATAAACGGGGCGTTCATAAAAAACTCCTAAATACTCTATTATATAAACCAGACAAAGATTTAGCAAGTAGTTTATAAAGTCATAAATATAAAGACCACTAACCCGATAAAGACGACACATGCCGCAAAAACTGCACCACCTATTTCTACGTTATGTACAAGTTCTTTATGTCTGCGTATCTTTTCTAAACGTGCCTGTCGTTCTGCCTCTTTTGCTTGCTGTATTCTCTTAGCTCGTTCAGCTATAATTCCTTCCCAGACACCGGGGCCAAAGCGCATATTTATCAGGTTCTTCATCTCTTGCATATGCTCTTGAGCAAGTTTAGCATTAATAGTTTCTTCTGCAATAGTATTTACAGCAAAAGGGTCTTTTTGTGCTTTACTTCGCTTCTTCTGTATCTGCTGTTCGCCCTCGAACAACCCATCTATGTACTTTGCAATATCCCCTATATCATTGCAAGTGTTGATAGCTTTTTTTATCCCGTCCACACTCGCTTTGACAAGTGTGATACCTGCCATAGTTTCTGCTAGCATTTAAGTTCCTTTCAAACTTTAGAGCTATTTGTAACCCCCGCCTGCTTTTTTATATTCACTGGCAAGCAACTGTGCTTTTCTTGCTGACCACTGCCCAGCCTTACCGCCCTTAGTTCCTGCCTTTATTCTATTAAATAATCTTTTTCTCATGCTGGGCTTAGTGTAGTTGCCAGCTTCATTAACTCTACTCTTGCTCTTCGCTTTAGGCTTCGACGATTTGCTAGCTTTTCTAACTTTGCCACCCTTCGCTTTTTCTTCAACACCCTTGATTTTGCCCTTGTTTGCGGTTGCATAGAAGACTTGTTCACCTTTTTTCGCTCCGTAGGTTTTCTTCATAGAAGACATGATTTCTTTTCCTTTTTTGTTAAGTGGCATACTCCTCTCCTATTTATTAGGGTCGTAGAACTCTTCTACAGCTAGAAGAGCTATAACTTGACTTGCACTAGAACCCACCCCAGATAGTGCATCCCCCGCATTCATAAAGAATGGTTTTCCATCGTCAAATACGTACACAATATTTGTAGCTACAGCTATATTAAACGCGTCTAATATTTGTTGTGCAGAACCCCCTGACGCAGTGAATGACAGGTCAAATGTTCTATCACTAGTATCCTTATTAGAAAACGCAAGAAGCTTTACAACAGCCGTATGATTAGCAGGGCATGTATATATAGATGTTGAAGACGAACCCAAGGGTACTACTTTGTTTACTAATTTTACAACATTTAAATCAGGCATCGTTTTCTATCTGTCTCATCCTGTCTACCAAACGTCGTGCGCGATTGGGTACTTGCGTATACCAACGCGAGTCAACCATCTCATCAGCCGCATCAGACCAGCTTCGAGCATCAACTCCTGCCTTCATACCCTTGAACTTAGATAGGCGTGGATAACCAAGATTAAACATCATGTTTGCAATAATAAGCTGTGCTTCTTCGGGTAAGTCATCAAAGTCTTTGTAAAGCCTGTGACAGTCTTCTATTGTTACGGCAATATCTAAATTAAATGCAGATTGCACACGGCTCTGTTCTATAACAGTTCCTACGTCCTTGCCATACTCTGGGTCGTTTTTAGTAATTAAATGCCCTATTCCGAACGTGGGTAATCCCAGATGGTCGAGGTATATTTCATACTTACAGCCTTCGTCTTCAGCCAGTTCTTCTCTCAGCTTATCTAAATTCATTTCTTAGTCTCCGACCCTAACCACACTGCAAACGCCCCTGTCATCGCACCTGATACTACGCTTATCATCGCACTCTGTTGTGTACTCAAGTCTTCTAAGGACATCCCCCACTCTATAACTCTTATATACATCACTGTCATAACAAGCATCATTAATCGTGGTACTATCTTGTATTTTAATATTGTTTCTGCCGCCATTATTTTCTCCCAAACAACTTTGTAGCAGAACGCACACCGAAGCTAGCGGCAACAATAACGCCAAGACTATACTGATACCATTGAGGCATTGATTCCAACTGGGCAAAACCATTCGATACTACCTCTTCCATTCCGGGGATGAACGCCAGTATAAGCGGTATACTAAATAAAATTACCAACCACTCGTCCTTCCACGAGGATTGGCTACCCTTCGCCATCTCCAAATCCCAATCAATCTCACCCGTAGCCTTCTTCTGCATGACCACAGCTTCAGCCTGTGCTTTGGCTACCTTAGTCGCTGATTGAGCTTTCTTCTCTTCTACTTTACCCTTTAGCCAAGTCCCTGCCAAATCCGCAACAGGTCCTACTATCATGTTTAACATTTCCACCTCTTACGAGCTTGACGTAGACGGCTGTTTGGGTCTTTAGCCGCCTTTGGAAACTTCTTCATCTGTCCTGCAGACCTAGCACAGAAAGACTTACGACGCTTCGCATCCTTGCTTCCTGCTTTGACTTTACCTGTAACAGCAGTCTTGAGCTTACTTCCGGGGTTCTTCCGACGATAAGCCTTGACACCCGCCTCAGTCATACCCGCACCCTTCTTGGTAGGGCGAAAGTTTTTCTTGTTTCGTTTTGGCATGTTGTCGCGTTTACGTGCCATTACTTTTTCCTTGCTGTCTGTGCCGCACGTTTAAAATTAGCCGTTGTAGGTGCGCCCTTNCTACCNGCCTTACGCATNTTCTCTCCACTACCTGCTTTGATACGTCTGCGTTTAGCCGCGATATTCGCGTATAGACCTTTACGTTGACCCATGATTATATCCTTATAGTAAGAGGGGGCAAGTTGCCCTGCCCCCAGCGTTTATTAGGCAAACGAAGCTGCAGTTTCTGCAGTGCCTAGTTCTGCAATAACGGCAAAGACACGAGCCTTGCCATCGAAAGTTGCACTATTGACAATCATATCGATGGTGTCTGCCGCAGTATATAACTTTGCAGTTCCTGCCGCATTATTTATCTCGTGACCTGTAGCCGTAGCATCCAGAGCGGCAACATATAAATCATCGTCAGAGTCATCTCCTAAGTCGATAACACAACCAGAGTTAGATGTTGCAGTTAAAATTTCCACACCAGCCATAAGAACAAGTGTGTTAGCCTTCATCTCAAACACTTCTATTGAGTCAGAAGTGGTTAAGTTTGTGCTTGAGAAATCGAGAACTACCTCGATTATCTGAGGCTTGATGCCAAGAGGGACACCAGCAACAGCACCAGTAACAGTATATGTAGCCATTTATAAGTCTCCCTATTAGTCAGTCTTAACAACACCAACAGCTAGTGCTTCAGGGCGTAGGACTTTACGTCCGAACACATGAAGACCGCGTACGATGTCGCTAAAAGTTTCAGTTGAACGCACCACTTCGGTCTTAGCGATGTGAGATGCGGTTGAGGTTGAGGACATATGCCCACCAAGAACTACAAAGTCGTTAGTAGTATCCTGAGAAGTGATAGTCACAACATCAGTGCCAGAGTTATTAAGTACAGTAGACTTATAACAGTTGAACCCAGCAATGTTGCCCTGCATTACAAGACCATTGCGGAGTGGTGAAGTTGCGTCGCCAGTTACCTGAACTTCAGCAAACTTCGCACCAGCTTTGAACATGTTCTCATAGAACACTGGTGGTGCTACGAACCAACGATTTTCCTCTGGTACAGAGTTATCGTCCATTAGACGAGCCATAGACAACAATAAGTTGACTGCGGCATCTTCGTTGCCTGACCCTGTGATATCCACAGGTGAAGCGGCAGTACCAATGGTTGTACCAGTGATACCAGCACCATCAGCCATAGCTTGAAGAATATTCGCATCGTACTTACGCTTCAAAGAGAAAGCACCTGATGAGGTTGCTAACGCTTCAAAGTTTACGTGCGAGTGACGCTCTTCAATATCGTCAATCTTGAACGCAAAAGCATTCGCTTGGTCGACAACCATAGTTGTTTGGTCGTCAGCCAAATCTTGTGGATTAATCACTGCACCACGCGCATAGCTTGCCACAGTAATTGTTGGTTCTTTAATAATGCGAACCGTATCGCCAAAGTTTTCAATTTCGCCAGCGTAGTCGGTATTAGTAATATCTTCTGCAACCGAAGCACGACGGAAGAACTTGAGAACTTTCTGGCTAAAAATTTCAGGAGTAAAGTTGCCACTCGGCAAGTTATTATGTCCTGATGTGCTTTGAAAAGCCATAGTTCATACCTTCCTTTTTGAGGTTATGAGTTGAAGTTTATTCGCCCTTCAAGCCTTGCGGAGTCTATTTCAGCTTCTAGCTTCTCATACTCCCAAGGTTTCATCTTGCGAATTTCCGAAGCACTGAAGACGCGTTTCCCTGCATCAGGGTTCGTTTGTACTTCTCTAGCAGGAGTTTTTGTTACGGCATCTGCCGCACTCTCCTGCCGCTTCTTTTTAGTTTTAACAAGACCAGTATCAGCCTTGTAAAGGTCTACTACACGAGCCGCCCACTTTGCGTCAGTATTGTTCTTATAAATACCTTCTGCGATAGTTGTAGGTTGCTCTTCGAGCCATCCTAGAAACTCCTTGTTGGATTTAAGCTCGTCAAAGTCAGGGTGTAGTCTCAGCAGTTCCTCGTAGGCTTTCTGCTTTTCCAACTCCTTTTCCCGTTCTTTGATAGTGCCTATCTCCTCACGAAGCTTGGACACCTGTGATTCCGTCTGCATAGACGCAACCGTTTGCACTACGTCGAACACGTCGGGGTAACGTTCCTTAAACTCATTAAGTTCTTCTTGAGTTCTTGGCGGGGTTACTCCCCTTGGCATCTCGACAGCACGCTCCTGCATCGCTTTACGAAGAGACGCAAGCTCTTCTTTATGCTCCGACAGTTTCGTGTCATAATGCTTTTTAAGGTCGTCGTACCGTTTTTTATAGTCATGGTCAGGCTCTGCAGGCTCTGACTTAGTGACAAAGCTATTTGCATCCTGAGTAGCTGCAGTTGGTGCAGGGTCAGGCTGAGTATCTTCTGCGGAAGCTTCAACATTTTCTGTATCTTCTTCATCGTCTTTGTATACCTCTTCTTTGTACTTTCCACGATATAAGTTTGGGTTGTTTACAACTCCGAAAGAGTCGTTGGATTTGTTGGCTCTGTAGCCTTTTGCTTTTGCCATTTTATTTACCTCATCATGCGGGGCTACTTGGCTTGTAGGTAGCCGCTTCGGTTATGTCAGGGCCGTATTACGGGTAGCTGACTAATTCTTATGGAAACTCTGGTGAAGCAAACGTTCTGTAGAACTCGTGTTCACCTATTTCTGTAGCGTATTCTAAATTTGGAGCAGTACGCATCCATTGGCTTTTTGCATCTGCTCTTGTATAAAACAAAGTTCTTTCAGATAACATCTTCTGACCCTCTGTTTCAGGGTCTAAAACATTTTGTGCGGCCGCAAATACTTTTTGTAACGCTTGTTTAGGTACAATGCCTTTGCGTATTTCGCGTAATCTTTCGTATAAAACTGATGGTTCTAACCCAGAAAACTCGTATGCCCCCACCTTAGTTTGTTTTTTTAAAACATCCTTGACTGTATTTGCATTCTTAAAACCCGCCTCTTGTGCATTTTTTCTATTTATTATGACCTCTCCAATAGCTTGCATACCCTCTAAGGGTGTGGTGATAGCTGTTGTTTCAGTTAATAGTGTTAGAGCTATAGCTTCCTCGTCAGTTAAGCTATCAAGAAATTTATTGATATCTGCACGTTTTTGTTTCTTAGCCCCAAAGCTTGCAAACTTGTCTATTGTCTCTTGGGGAACAGCTATGTAGTCGTCAAAAGGATTGGATACCTCACCTCCGTTGTTCATATCTAAAAATCCACCCTTGGCTACTGCCTGAACCTGCTGACCATTCTCTTCTATCTTGCGCTCAGTATCCTTGACACCACGATTGTTTATCTTCTCTAGTCTGTCCTTGCCTATTATGTTCACTAAATATGGGGCTACAACAACTTCACCGCGAGATACCGCAACGTCAATCATCGAACTTGCCTTAGGGTTTTCAGGAGTTACGCCACGACGAACAGCCTCCTCTTGTGCCTCTCGTAACATATTTATAATATCCGTTTCTCCTGCGAACGTGACTGCAGAAGCATTTATAACATATGCACCCTCTGGTAACTTCCCTTCCTTGTCATCTGCTACCTCTTGAGCATCTGTAGCCTGACTAGGTGGCACACCATCTACAAAACCTGATTTAGAAGCGGCTAAACCGCCTACATTCATGCCTATGAAACCGCCTTTAGCTATACCGCCTAATGAACCATAATCAGAAGCGGCTTCTCGTATTGCCTTTTCAAATTTTTCATTTTCATCATCTTTATCTTTTTTGTCTTGAATAGATTGCTGAATCATATCCATAGATTTAGAGCCTGTAGTCTGAACAGGGATTGGCGGTCTAGAGGTGGGTACAAAACTTGATTCGCCCTTCTCATCCTTATCAGCAGTATCTCGTTTAATTTTAAATATATTACCTGCTAGTGTACCCTTACCTGCCCTTGCATCTTTTAGTGCCTGTTCTGCTAGGGTAGTATCAATACCATACTTATCAGCAAGATTCTGAATGTCTTTTCTCATTCCATACTTAGAATAACCAAATCTAGGACTATAGAATGTTCCGTCACCTTTATAAAAGCCAGCCATAGGATTATTGGGGTCTACCATCAATCCACCGTCATCAGATATACGTTGATTTATCTTTGTATCTCCAGATAAAAATATACTACTCTGTCCATCCTTATCGTGGGTAAATCTGTACGATTCTGGGAGATAACCTTTAGATATTGCCTCAAGGTCTTTTATTTGTTTATGAGACATGCCTCTTCTGTTGCCCGTATAAAAGTTTGCTCCCGGGCGACGCGTAATTCCAAAATTACCTATCGCCATAGCAAAACCTCTATCATTAGCAAAGTAATCTCCTGATGCTAAACCTGCCTCTTCTGAGGCACGAATATGAAGCATATCTTGAAATTGTCTTGCTGAATTTAAATCATAGAAAGCACCAAGAATACCACTTGGTCTAAACGAAGTTTTACCAAAAGCATTTTGCTCTGAAGTACCACCTAGTATTCCTGACACACCTGCTCCTACTAAAGGTCCCATTAACGCACTCGTAACGGATGATAATACCTTCTCAGCAACAGGTTCTCCATATTTGTTAACTACCCCTTTTACGCCTTCTTCCTTAAAGGTTTTGGAAAGACCTTTTATATCTTCCTGTAACTCTCTGGGGGCTTCTCTTAAACTTCTGAATAAATCTGCTTCAGATAAATCTATATCTTTAAAGTCGCCTTCCATAATCGGAGAATACAGATTTTCTACTACGTCTATTCGGTCAGCTTTACCTGTTCCTTTCAAATAATCTGCGTATGAATTATAGTTTTTAGCGTTGTTAGAAAACCCTATGCTATCAACTCCAAAAGTTACTTCTTCTCTATCTAAATCAGCTTTTATGAATGACGGAATATCATCGTCATCCTCGCGTGCCTGTACTCTTGTTTGAACTTCTTCAACAGTGGGTGCTGTTACGGATATTCCTGTTTCTTTTTCTAAGGATGGTAAACCTACATATTGATTAGCATAGTTTACAAACTGAGATTGATACTGTTCAGGAGTGAGAGCAGTAGCTCCTGTATACGTAAACGTAGTAGGTTTAGCCCTTGGTGAGCCTATCCGTGGAAAGTCTCCTATGTCTATTCTATCTGCTATCATTATTCATAAACAAACGTATCGTTTTCCCTTTCGATTTGACTACGAACTACAGCCTCGTGACTACTCTTGAGCTTCAGGAGCATTTCCAGTAAAGCCAGCTTCCCCTGCGCTCGGAGCAGTTCCGACTCCGATTGTGCCGTTACCACGCCCTGAATCGTCAGTTCGCGGAGGTCCATCAGATACTCCCTCAGGGCTTCCCACTCCTTGCCCTGCACCAGCGGGGCTATCTTCTGCGCTTGCTTCTTGTTGAGCATTTGCCATCATTCCTTGTAACATTTTAGCATACAGTTGTGCTTCGTTAGCATCATTAACTAAACTATCAGGGTCTATATCCTGAGAGATAGCAAGTTCTCGCATTAAATTAGGTATTTTGATAAAGGGCGCAAGCATCGGGTTGGCGACAGTCTGCAGGAGGGTTGTAAGCCTCTGACTCCGCACTTCCTTCTGCATTACAGCAGCAACACCCCTCGGTTTTATCTCCAAGTCCCCCACAATATCCGGGGCATCGTCGTTGAATTGCATGTTCCATTGAAAATAAGCCTCTCCTAGCGGTTTTAGTAACATATCATCTATATTTTTTATCACAGTCTTCATCGATAATCCTGCAGAACCCATCAACATCGATAGCCCTGCCGCAGTGCGTCCTGTGCCTGTAACGCCTGTCTGTCCATGTACAATGGACGGTATACCTGTTTCCTCATCTGCCAGTTGTCTACTAATCTGATACATCTGCAAGTTCTCGCCTGCAGTGTTCGGAAACTTTAAACCATTGATAGCCGTGCCAGTGACACCTGATTGCCTTCGGAAAATTTTTCCGGGGAAGATGTCCATGTTCTGACCGGGGACAAGGCTTGCTTCGTCTACGTCGAACACCAAGTTACCCGCAAGAGCTAGATTATCGATAGCCATACGAACGTGACCGTTCATCAGTTTCTGTGCGTCTTCCATGTTTTCTGCAACACCAACGCCCCATAACTGATAAGGGTTTACCTCGTATGGAAACACATGATATGGAATACGTGCAGGAGTAAACGGATTCAGGACACAACGTAAAATCATGTTACCACAAACCCAGATGTTAACCTGTAGTTCGTCGAACTCTGACATTGTGTCTGCTTCTTTGAATCCTGCTTCCTTGGCTAGATAGTAGTCCAAGACTCCCCAGTATTCTAAAACCTCATACCTATTCTCAGAAGCGTACGCCTCTGTTTCGTCCTCACGGATAGCATCCTCATAATACTTATCCTCGTAGTTAGGACCTTTAGCTAGTGTCTCTTCAATCGCCTCTGCCTTGAAGTAAGGTCGCTTTATCAGCGCACGTAGCTGTTGTCTGTTAAACCTGTGACGTTCTATGACGTATTCACAGTCATCGATGCTTGTAGCAGATGGGTCAGGATGAAAGTCCCACGCGGATACCATTTCTATACGTGGTACAGTCTTCTCATACGGCATGTACTGCCGTTGTCCATCTTCTCCACGTCCCCACTTGTGGACGCGCTTGTAAAAGTTAAGTGGCCCTTTGATGACACCAGTGCCAAGAAGAGCCGATTCAAATATGGTTTTACGAAAAACGTTTACTGCGTTAGTATCAAGAAGCTGGTCATGGATAGTTTTCTCCATCGCCAAAGCTGTCTTCTGTGCTGGACTAAGCTGTGGTTCACCCATCTTTGCAGGGCCTTCAGCCAGCGGTAGACCAGCATATTCTTCCTTCAAGCCACCCAGAAAATCTGCCTGCAATGCTCCGGGTGGAAGCTGTCGACCATCCCCCTCGAAACCAAAAGGGTCTTGAGGAGCTGCTTGGTCTAAGGGGGTTTCCATGTGAGCAAACTCTGCTATGCCCTCAGGCACAGGAGTTGCTTGCACCACCAGTGGAAACTTCTTATTTGCAAACAGGATGTCTGTTATTTGTCCGTACGCGGCAAGAACTTTAGTCTTGGTTATCCTGACGAACACCTTTGACTTTTCCGACTCTCTATATTGTGTAGTAGAGTCGTAGATACCACGGAAGTTTTTATACGATTGCAACCATCGTTGCTCATACGCGTAGCGTCCTGTTTCAGCTTCTTTGTACTTACCCTGAACATACCCCGCAAGTCCGGGAAACTGCTCTTCAGGATTTACAAGAGAGATAGTGGTATCGTCTTCAGGTTGAAGGAAGTTATCTTCTGACATTAGTAATCGCGTTCTTCAGCCATATTCATAACGGATGGGTCTACGGTAGTCTTGGTTTGCTTCTTTGGCATATCCTCAGTAAGAACACCAGTCTGTGCGCGAGTGTCGAACTCTAAACCCTGACGGGTTAGTTGAGTTTCACCCATGTTCGCATCGACTGAAGTCTTGTCTGCACCCATGATATAAGAAGCACCGTAGTTATAATTATTGCCCGGCATGTTATTCTCCTTAGTTAGATAGGAAACCACCTTTGTACATATCAGCAGGGGCGGTTTCCTTATCCCTGTTGATAAATCCTGAAGCTACAGTCGCTATAGGACTGGCTAAAAATTGTGAAGTTCTAACAGGAGCGTCGGGGTCAGCGACTCCACCTGTAATCATTTCTGCGGCAACTCCCGCTGCTTCTCCAAGAGCAGGAACTACACCTTCCTGTTGACCGCTAATATCTCGTCCTATATTCTTGCCTATTTCCCCTGCCTTTTCTATATCCTCTGGAGCGATTACTGCCATAAGTGCCGCATCAGCAGGTCCGGGAATCACATTAGGTAACTGAGAAGCCACTCCTACAGCAACACCTGTGATTGCTTTTTTGCTTTTTCCTAAAAACTTACTCAGGTCAAAACCCCCCTTATCTAGTTTCTCTTGTAACTCTGGGGACAAATCTTCTACAGACGTAGGGTCAGGTTCTGCTACTGTTTTTTGTCTAGCCTGTTTTTTACCTTCAATCCTAGCTTCTTCCAAAGCTTGTGCGTTATCTTGTGCTTTCTGAATTTGTTCTGGGGTGATAGCCGCCAGAGCAGAAGTTTGTTTTGCAAGATTCTCTATCCGTATTCTATCGGCTGTGCTTTGTTTAGCTTTTTCTTCAGCTAAAATAGTATTTGTTTGCTCTTCAGCTAGCTGTGTTCTCTGTTCGGGGGTCATTAAGTCAATGTTTAATTTAGGTGTGGTAGACGTACTAAACTCACCCCCAGCAAAATCTAAAGGATTTTCAATTAACTTAACTAAATCTTTGTGTGGTACAAAACCTGTGTAGTTCTTTTGTAAAATAGAGGGATTTACATGTCCCATCATACCCTCTACAAAATGTTCATTTACACTAAACTGTTGTGTCATATATCGGGGAACAATAGACCTAATTGCAGAGGGTGTCGTTACGGCTGTATAGGTACGAATTGTTTCACCATCAGGTCCTCTAACTTTGTCTTCTTTTGCTGGTAATACGTCAGCAAAAGGTTCTAGTCTAGAACCAACGTGCTTGTTAAACGCTTCCGTAAATTCTCCGCTTGTAACATCAAACAAATATTCGGAAGTAGAAGTATCGTAATTCGACTTTAATAAGCGTCCAAGCCTAGAGTTTATACTGTAAGAAAGTTCAGGGCGACCTTTTTTGTCTTTCTTTGTAACTAGTTTACCCTTCACTGTTATTGTGTCACCAGCTATTGTTACATCAGATTTTCTTAATCCCAATAATTGTTCAGGTCTGTTAGCTGTAGTTTTGTGATAATCCAATAAATCTGCAGTAGCTTTTCCGTACTCTTCCTCAACCGTAGGAATAGCTTCTTCGTAAATCTTATCTAATTCTTCTTTCGGTAAAAGTCCTCGCATAGGACGTTCACCAGCAAGTCCAGTTCTTTGTGTTCCTGCTAAACCTTCAGCTCCCGCAAGTCGAGGATACATAGCCTCTTCAATACCCTCTGCTACATTCTCCATAGTTCCTGTAGCACCATATCGTTCCAGAACAGGACGAACTACGTTTTCTACCTGTTGAAGATTATATGCACGATTTTTAGCATCGGGGCTACCATCAACTGTAAACAGTTTTATTATGTCGTCTTTTCTTAAATCTTTGTATGGGGTATCTAAGGATATACCCATTGCTTTAGAACCAGATATTAAAGCATTAGCTTTTTGTTTTTGATTTTTAGTACCCTTTGATTTGGCAAACTCTATCGCCTCACCAAAAGTGAACGTACCACTTTTTGCTTTCTGAGCTAATTCTATGTCTGTAAGTGCCATCTAGTATCCAAATGTAGCATCAAAGGGTTGGAATGCTTGGTCTTTTATACCTTGCAAAGTTTTGTGTATCGATGTATAACCACTAGTACGTGTCATAACCATATATCGTAGAGCATCGTATGCGTGGTCTTCAGCTTTTGTATCAACGTCTTCACTATTGGTTTTGGACAGCGGAATGCCTGACATCTGTGCGACGGTGTGTTTACAGGTGGAGAAGATGCGTAAACGTGGTTCTTTGGTATAAGGGTCGTCCGCTAGTCTTCTGTGTAATTCCATTTTTCCTTGCAGTCTGTTTCTGTCTGATGGTGTCCATCTAACACCAGCACGCATCATAGTTTCTGCAATCGAAGGCCCGAAGCCTGTCTTGTTCCAGCAGGAAGAGTCTAGTACATTGTAATGAGGTAGAGGGTCTAATTCCTCCATCTCTAGTATTTTATCGGCTAGCTGTTCTGCTGTCAAGTGTTTGGCGTACAACTCCCTGTAAACCCAAATATTATTATCCCAATCAACAGCACCCCACAGAACACAAGAAGGGGACGCATAACCGTAGTCTGCTGCGCGTATGCGAGGCCAGTTAGTGGGTAAATCAAAATGTTCGACAACATGCCTGCTCCTTGAGAACTCTGGGAATGCCGCACCCTCTGCAACATCCCAGTCACCCTCTAATAAGCGACGACGCTCAACGTCGGGTAGAGAACGGAGCATCGCCTCATATTGCCCGTCAGCCATTAGATACGGATTGTCCGTGAGACGGGCAGGTACGAATTTACGATAGAACAGAGGCTTGCCTTCCTTCTCGTGACCCTTGGGCCATAGGAAGGGTTTGCCTGTTTCTAAATCTGAAGCTGGGAACGGTTTGTTGTGTTCCGCTATATCTATGTACATCTTCTTGACCCACCAGCCACCAACTCCACCCGGGTTTGCTGTGCAGCGCATACAGAGGTTTCTCTGTAGCTCTTGGTCTGTACTACGAAGACGTGACCTGAGATAATCCCACACGTAACTTGTTGGGTACTGGGTTATCTCGTCTATGCCTATCCAGTTGAAAGCCTGTCCTTGGAAACGTGTTACGTCCTTATCTCTGTCGAGATAGGTGAACCACATGGTTGCACCTGATGGGAAGACCCACGTTGATTTCGACTCTCGGAAGGTCGCTCCGGGGAACGCCTTGGGATATAGTTGTTTCGCTTTATCTATAAGTTCTGTTAGTTCATCCAGTGTACGACGAAGTAGTAAGCCCCTATGGTTAGGATTGTGGCAATACCTGAGAGGGTCAGCCAGTAGAGCGAAGCTCTTGCCGCCCCCTGCCGCTCCACCGTAAAGAACGTCCTGCTCTGGCGCAGATAGAAATTCTTCCTGAGGGCCTTCGTTCGGCTTGAATATAACGGGTGCATCATCAATTATCTCTTTCACAGTAGAGGGTAGGTTAGATACATCGTCCATATCTATAACACGCGTACTCTTCTGGTTCAAGGCTGATTCTACTTTCTTTGCACTCTTCTTCAGGACGCGTGCATAGTCAGCCTTCTGCTGTGATTTCTTCTGTAACTTCTCTTTTGCACGCTCTGCCTTGCGAACGCGTGCCTGTAGAGCGCGTCTTGCCCTTTCCTTACGAGATAGGTTGTACACTGCCTTAGGAGCGTTGGGGTCTTTCTTGGGTCTGCCCCGTGGTCTTTTTTCTTCAGGCATTTCCTTAGGCCATTCAGCCATTCTTTTCCGACGAACGTGATGCGGGTCTGCCTCTATGGCTTATCATACCACCCTTGTTTTTTTCTAATGTTATCTTCTCCATGTCCTTCTTAGACATACCCTCGTACACTTTACCTTCAGCCCCCTTCTTTACAGCCATAGTAGCTACTGTGCCATCAACTGACTGCACTCTTCTTGTTGAAGGTTTTGTTTTCTCACCTGCTATGAACTTCTCAAAGAAAGTCTGCTTACGTAGGGGAACATTTATTATTTGATTCTGTCCTATTTTATTCAAGTCTTTTATTTGTGGATTTTCTTTTTCTAAAGACTTGAGAGTTATATTTAGAATATCTGCAATACCGCTTAATGTGTTGCTACCTTCACCAAACCTACCTGCTCTAACTTTAAATACAGCATCCTCAGTGGTCTGTTTCTTTTCTTTCTTTTTCTTAATAAGCTGTTTCTCGTATGCGGTCAAAGGATTGTCTTTTGTACCCTTTGTACGAGGCTTCAAACTTCCTTTTAGTAATTTTGTCATTGAACTACCCTTCTATTACCACTTCTTTCTTTGGTGGTAGTAAAACCACCCCGTGAATTGCCTGAACGTTGTGGTTCATTGTCTCTTGTTTACCAAGACCAACCCTATTTAGTATCGATTCTGCAGCACGTAGACGTAAATCGTCCCCTCGTTCGACTACTGGGGTGTCTACAAGCTCTACCATCCTGTTTGCAGCACGCAAACTGTGTCCTGCTAGCAAGGATTTGGTTCGTTCGACTATTTCTTCTGCTAATTTATCGCGTAACCACGATACTGAGCCTACAGAATAGCCTGCAACCTCTGCAGCTTTGTTGAAATTGCCGTTATTCTCGAACAAAGCAGTCAGGAATGTCTCCTGTTTCTCAGATAACTGCTTTTTAGGAGCTTGTTGTACTAAATTCATGGGTTATTCCTAGTTATTTGATGCTGGGAAGCGTACCGAAGACCTAAATGGAAAGGAAATTATCGCTGTGTGTGGGGTCGTTCGCTGTTTTGCAAGCCCCAGCACTCTTTATTATGGGGTTGATACAGATTATTGTCAATAAAAAATTTGACACCCTGCATTTTTTAGTTGACAGGATGTAAATCTGACCCTATCATGGCAGTACACCTGCCGGGGTAAACCCCATATCCCCCCGCAGCGGGTTCATGCAGCGTCTCCCTTACACGTTCGTCGGGAATACCATACAGGAAACTCCAAAAATATAAAAAATATGTCGATACTGCTAGCAAATGCTGGGGGGTCCCCGGTGTCCCATGCGTGCGCGCACACGCGGAAAATATATTTTGTACATCATTGATTGGTCGTAAGCCTATCTATTGACCGCACCCCCAACAATAAACCCCAACGGCAACCCTATAAGATATACGCACCCGCCCGCGCCCGCGTGCGCGTTTGCCATTTGTCATATTAACTGTATTGATAACCCAAAAGGGAAGAGATAGAGAAGAAAAAGCGTAGCAATAACCCGACCAACCAACCCGCCAATAAACCAACAAGAACAAGCCTTTGATTATTATTCTGGCATTTAGGCAAACAAAAACCCCCAGACTATAAGGGAGGAAGTCTGGAGGCTTTCGCGGGAGGAAACCCAAGTCAATATAGGAGAGTTTTAGTTTATACTTTTTCCCCGTTGATATCAACCTTAAAGTGTGGAATATCTGCAAGAGTCTTAATAGATTTATTATAGTTATACTCTTCAATACCGAACGCCTTGAGCATCTCCTGAAGTGTATTCATCTGCGAATTAATATGTTTTACAGTCTTAGCAACAAGAACTAACTGTTCATGTGGAACAACTGCAAAGTTCTCAGACTCTTTTTCATTAGTGATATTATAAGTGATATTATTTTTATGCATTTTTAACTTCCTCTCGTAGTTTGTAAATTGTGCGGTAACTTCTGCCCGCCTGATTGATATCCTTAGTTATAATATCATAATTTAAATTACGCAAGACTTTTATAGATTCGCTTACAGTACCGCGCTTACGTCCAATACTTCCCGCAATAGTCGGTATCGCTACAAAGTGACCACGGGATATTTCCCGCAACACTGCCTTATCAGTTGGATTGAGTTTATCGCGATACTTTCCAACCGTCTTAACTTCTACGGGTTTCTTATTAAGTTTGTCCTTGTCTTCATCTGGTATGGAATCCCCAAACACGTTCGCAAGGAATTTTTTTGTTGTCTCGTGTTCGTGTTGGTCATTCTTCATTACCTGTTCGAGTCGTCCAGACATTACATTGACTGCACCCCAGAGAGTTCGGCAAGCGTCCTTCACTTCAATGAGCGATTGACCATAGAGTTTATAATCGCGTACTGATGGGATATCTTCTTCAGTTGGGATTAAATTATTAGGATATTTTTTATTCATCGTTTAAGTTCCTTTCCTAGTTAATGAATACTGCATAAATAATAAGACAAAGTAGAACGACCATCATCGTTCGATATATAATATATAATCCTTCCAATTATGCCACCTCGCAAAGGGAAAGCCAGTCTGGTGACGTTATCACGTCCCGCACTTCATCTTGTCTTTTACGTCTAATGTCGTGTTGTTTCTGGTTTTCCTTCCCTCTCGCCTCTATTGTATGAGTTGACCAGTGAGTCAGCGCATTATAACCCGCCCAGACAGTCTCGCCTAGTTCCTTAGATTCCTCAAAAAACTGCTCCAGTAAATACTCCAATAATTTCTCATTTACTGGTCGGGCATCTGGTCGGATATAATCCGCGCTTTTCTTCTCAGGTTTCTTACAGAGTGTATTACGCAGAATATGTGCAAAGCTCTCAGCATCAAGGAGAGTTCGCGCCCAATTGTTCATCAAATCGCGTTGAGCGTCAAACATCTCCAAACTTAGCACACTCTTCCCAATCATCGCGGGAACATCTAAACCTCTAGTATGTTTCCGTTTCTGGTGGTATGCCTTCTGCCCGCCAAATACAAGCGAGTTTCTGCATAAGTCACGATAAGCACCACTGAATATCTGGAAAGCCCACGACATATCTATGCTATTATAGATGTCAATTCGTGGCACGACTGCATCGTCAATAGAACGCGAATTGATGTCATGTTTTAGGTCGGTAAAGTAAACAGTTCTATGCGCTTTTTTACCATCCTCAAAAAGCCTGTCGACTACTTCAACCCGCCTATCGTCGAAGTTGCTATCTTCAATTTGTTTAGCCTGTTCATCGAACGCGCTTTGATGTGATACCAGATTGTAAGTTTTAGAAATCGGTCGCATATTAAGTACGCGCCCAACTGCCACGTTAAATACTGCAGAGTAATCTGTTAAATTCTCCATCGTATCGAATACTGGCTCATTTGCAAAAACGGGTATTCTTTCAAATTTTGCATAAGCTTTATATAGTGACATGTCGCGCAAATCATTGTGTTTGTATGACATACCACCACGAATAACATTAAAGCCGTTACTACTGTTTTCTACTATATCTAACATTGTTTTTCCTTTCCTATGCTAGTTTTTTNGGAGAAAATAACCGCATGATACGAGCGGGTATTACTTCTAATTCGTTGCAAGTATCGCAACATCTGCCATTCTTCACGGGTTGGGCATTGTGTCCATCGAACCAATATGGACGACCCGCAAAGTCAATCTGCGGAGTTATCTTATCCCCACAAATACTACATTTTTTAGTTTTATATCCTTTCATAGTATTGTATCCTTTCATTTACTATTCTAGATATCGTGAAGTCTTTTCCACGTTAACCAAGTTATAGCTTGCATCTCGTAAGCTCTCAAGCTCTTTTTTCGGTATGTGGTAATCGCGCCCGCGTTCCTATACGCGTCCTGAATCTCTACATACTTTGTTTTGTTGATGTAATTACTGGGACTGGTGAGCGGAAAACGTCGTCCCTCATAGATGCCCAGAGCGTGACCATCGACGCAACACGTATCATAACCTAGAATGCATTGGAAAAACGATTTTATTTTTTGACCGTTGAGTATCTTTTCTATTTCATGGTCGAGAACGTGCGTTGTTCCGTTATCATCAACAATAGTTGCGTTGAGTATTTGCCATGCCTTCTCCTTCATCGCATTATAGGTCGACACGGGAAAACTGGTTATCTCGTCACCATCTATAAAAGCCTCGCACATTACGTGTGCATTCTCGATGTTACGTTCCCATTTGTTATTAGGTGAGAGTGCCGATACAACACCCACCACGACATTGACAGGTAAGCCGAACAAGTTCGCGATGCGTTCGCAATCCGAATAAGCGTTCGCGTACCATGTCACACCATACCGACGTTCTGAAGGTGTTGATAGGTTATATATTTTTAAGATGTTTTTTCCTGACATAATTAATGTTTCCTTTCGCTAGCTAGTAAAAGATAGCGTCAGGTTTTTGTCAAGTTCTTTATTATGTGCGCGATAACGTCAACAGTAAAACCGTTACCCAACATTTTATAGCGTTGAGTATTAGAAACGTGATTGGTGTAGTTATCAGGAACAGTCTGCAAGCGTTCGCACTCTAGCGGAGTAAGCTTGCGCCAACGTAACGCGTCTAGGCTTACTGCAACGTTGTCTTTCTGCACTGTCGTTAGCGCGTTTGTCTTCTCGTCAAGTCTTACTTCGAGTCGTTGTTTTGTCAGCCCTCTTGTCGCTTGTTTGTGGTCTTGTCTCACACCGTCAACAACGTAGCGTCCTCGCCATGCACCACAGAGTATCTTGGGTTCGCGATTGCCACCCTGCATTGTTGTTAGCGTGGGCGATTTGCCATCGATGTGGTAAACACGTTTGAGTATGTCATGTCCGTTTAAGTCTGCGTCGCCAACGTGACACAAACCGTCATCACTAAACACAAGTTGTCGTCTGTGTTTCTGGAAGTATGACTTGAGGTTGCCACCCTTCCAATAGTTCGCGTCGAGACAGTGTGCTTTGTCTCTGTCTACAAACCCATCCTCTATGATATCGCGAAGAACTAATCCTTTGTCTTCAGGTTGTGTCACGTCTGGTATGTTCGTCCAATACAGACGTTTGCGACACTGAGGTGACACAAGAGAGCTATTTATCTCTATTGGCTTTACCCCAAGTGCGTCAGATATTATATCCTGATACTGTTGTTTCATCTTGACGTTCTCAAGTAGAAAATAAGTAGGCTTTAGCTCTCTGAGTAATCTCACATATTGCCAGAATAATTTACTGCGTGGGTCGTCAAAGTTTAGTTGCTTACCCGCAAAGCTAAACCCTTGACATGGCGAACCACCTACAAGCAAATCAATCTTCTCGTGATTTTCCCAATTCTTTGGCATACTATAATTATCAACCTTAACACGCAACAAACCATTATGTATTTCAATCTCTTGAACATCACCTAAATGTACAATTTCAGGATAATTTGCTTTTGCTACCTTGATAGCATACTTGTCTATCTCGCTTGCGTAGTATTTTGTCACAGGAACACCCGCTCTATCTAGAGCGATACGGGTGCAACCCATACCATCGAACAAACTAAGCACCCTCATCTTGTTGTCTCCTCACAACTGCATCCATATCTGTCAAATACTTCTTCACTCCATGTGTTGTCTTCCTTCAAACCACACTCACAATTTTCCTCTATCTCCCTACTTAGCTTGTATTCCGATATAAACATAAAACCACCACCATTGCCTTCTTCATCCTTAGACACTTCTACACGCAAGGTTGGGTGTCCCGCTTTGTGTAGCACGAAACTAGCAAACCCATCCTCACCCACACCGTCAGTGTCTTTCATACCGTCGAACGTAGATATGGTATATCCCTCAAGTTGTCCATAGTATTCTCGAAACCACTTCTCTCGCTTTTCCATGATGTCTTCTACATGATTAGTCATAATCTTATTCTCCTTTCCTTGGGTCGAACGTGAGTGTAATTTTACCGTACATGTCTACGTTGTATTTGTAGATAAACGGAGACTTATGTATCCACTTAAACAACTCATCTATCTTGCTAGTATCGTAGTATGTTCTAGGTGTAGGACTATAACCAGACTGTTCTCCATCTATGTTATGCCACCTATCCTTTGCTACAAGAATAGCTATCTCATCCTGTATCTCTTCAGACACCCTAGGGAATGCGTTCCCTACTTCTTCTAATGCGTCCTCGTACAAACGCTCTTTCAACTCATCATTTATTAGGTGACTCATGGTAGCACTCTCCTGTTATTGAACTCCTCATCATTGGTAAGAGTATCGTCAGTAACTCTATCCCAACACTCTACAACATCACTAGTCTCTATCCAGACTTTAGCACCACATGATAGTGGCTTATCTGGGCTATAGACTACTTCAGTCAAACCATCTACCACTACTCTATCGCAGTAGATATTCTGCTTACCCGCCTTGACTGTAATAACAGGGTCGCGTTCATCATTCTTCTTGTTCGAGCGAATGACGTGTTGATTAACATGTATTCTCTTAATCATGTTGTTCTCCTTTCATACAGTAACATATACAGATAACAAGTATGCCTGTCAAACAAAAAAGGGGCTATCCGAAGATAACCCCCTTTAAGGAAAGGAAACAACCATATCAAGATACGCGAGAAACCTCATATGGTATTCCTAACAATACTACCTTATCATGGTTAGTGTCAAGCCAGTTTTTTGCCTTGCGTCTGGAGTTTGTCACATGAATTGTAATCCACGCTCGAAGGTCGACTGCCGTTCCATCCTTGACACGTTCCTTGTTTGTCAGTCCCGCCCTGACTGTTGATATCTTTGCCACGACTTCCCATTGCTTGTCGTAGGCTCTTTGTCTCACTTCGGTCTTAGTTTCACGTTTTGTCATTTGTCTTCCTCATACACATCTATGTAAGCGTCGATTGACTCCCGTATAAGGTCAGCAACACTTACCTGTTCTATGCTAGTCTTCTGAAACTCAGAAGCCATGTGGGATAGTTTGTCCCATTGGTCTTGTGTCATAAGTAGGTTGTATGACTTGGTATCTTCTTCTATTTTGTTTGGTCTTGGCATGATTGTCCTCGTGGGGGTTTGCCCTGCAGGGTATACGCGATTATAGATACAGAAAAAGTATTCGTCAAGCGAAAAGATTTCTTGACAGACTTTTGTGTAATCTGTACATCTTATATTATGACTAATTGGATTCATAATTACGTGATAGATTTGCCACTGCAGCCGAATGGTAGTATGCGGTTGGACTGTCCTGTATGTTCAAGGAAGAACACGTTCAGTGTTACAGAGAAGAACGGACAACGACTATACAACTGTTTCCATGTTGACTGTAGGGCGCGTGGTCGAACAGACTTGAGGTTAACAAAGGATAATGCTCACGAATCATTCTTACCCCGCAGGGTAAAGGCGGTAGACCAGAGCCTTGTCTTTGAAGAGCCTGATACGTTCGTCCCAGTATCTCGTAGTGAAGAAGCTATTAGTTATATCAAGAGCGTCCATGCTCTGAACTCCTTTCGTGAAGGTCGGGTAGACCTGCGGTTCGATTTCAAACGTAATCGTGTGGTCTACCTGATTTTCGACGGACATAGGATTGTGGATGCAGTGGGCAGAAGTTTAACAAATGAGAAACCGAAGTGGTGGAGATATGGAAGAAGTGGTTATCCTTTCCTTTGCGGGGATGGACGTGTTGGGATTATTGTTGAAGACTGCGCTAGTGCTTGTGCTGTTTCTTGTAATTTTACGGGCATAGCATTACTTGGCACTAATCTGCTAGACACATACATACCAATCCTACGCAAATATAAAAAGCTTTACGTAGCACTCGATAAGGATGCTACAAAGAAGGCACTAGAAATTGTAATTAAATTACAGGATGTCGTAACGACAAAGATGATGATTTTAAATCAGGACTTAAAGGACATGAGAGATGAAACAAGAGAAAGAATACTCGCAGGTTACGATTGAGAAACAGGTACTAGGATACCTTCTTAATCACGAGTTCTATCAGAAGGTCAAGAACATAGTCACCAAGGACATGTTTACTGGTAGAGACATTACAATATTTGACGCAATAACTTACGCACATAAGAAATACGGACAGGATATGCACCCTCGTCAGATATCTGCAGTGATATATGACCGCAATCCTGCTATGCCAACAAGTGCAATCACAGAAATATATGAGGTGATAGACAGTCTGCCTATTGGTATGTCAAATGACATGCAACTAGAGATGGATGTAGTCAAAAACTTTTGGGTTCGAGACAAGGCTAGGCAGATAGGCGAGAAGGCAATAGCTATCTTCACTGGTGAGTCAGAACACTTTGGCGAACTCAAGACGCTTATCGATATGGTTGAGGATGGTAGGATGTCAGATAAGACTACCTACACAGAGGTAACGACAGACTTCGCAGACTTGATAAAGGAGTCGGTATCTGACCCTGACTTTCCCTTCGAGTGGGACTTGATGAACGATAAGCTAGCAGGCATGGATAGGGGTAACTTAGGTATTATCTTTGCCAGACCAGAGGTAGGCAAGACTACGTTCTGTGCTTTCCTTGCATCTAGCTACATCAGACAACGTAAGCGTGTTGTTTACTGGGCTAACGAAGAGCCTGCACATAAGATAAAACTACGCATCATACAGTCGTTCTTTGCCAAGACTAATCAGCAGATGAGTGAGGAGATGTACACTCTGCATCCCGTTTACAAGGAGCAGATAGAACCGTTCCTTGTAATCATGGACTCTGTAGGCACATCGATGGAAGAACTTGATAACTATGCTCAACTAAATGAGCCTGACGTGATGTTCTGTGACCAGCTAGATAAGTTTAGGATAGACGGTGAATACAACAGGGGCGACGAGCGTCTCAAGGAAACGTATGTTACTGCGCGTGAGATAGCCAAGCGTAACAAACTATTGCTCTGGTCTGTATCACAGGCTAGCTATGATGCCCATGACCGTCAATTTGTTGACTATGCTATGCTTGATGGTTCGCGAACGGGTAAGGCAGGTGAAGCAGATGTCATCATCGGTATTGGCAAGACAGGTGGCTCTGATGAGGAGAACACTGCTAGACATATCTGTATATCAAAGAACAAGATAAACGGATGGCACGGCATGTTCACAAGCCATATCGATATCAACGCAGGAGTATACTACTGATGAATAAGTTATATGATAAATTTCAAGAGTTTCATAATAGTAATCCAAGAGTGTGGAAACTATTTAAAACTTTCTCTTTTGACGTAATACGTTCAGGTAGAAAGCATTATAGTGTAAATGCAATCTTTGAACGTATACGTTGGCATACAGATATAGAGACAAAATCAGAAGATTCATTTAAGCTGTGTAATAATCATAGAGCATATTATGCTAGAATGTTTAATGAAGAGTTTCCAGAGTACGGTGAGTTTTTTAAAACAAAGAAACTGAGGTCAGAATGAAAATATTAACTTTCTGGATGAACAAGGATGAGATGCAAGACCCTAGCATGGACAACGTACTGCGATTTGCGATTATGTTTGTGTTTGCGTGTGGAGCGTACGTGGTTATTGTAGAGCTTTTGAAGAAGGGAGTTTGCTCATGTTGAGGTTATACAAAAGCATTATGGACAGTCAGAAGAACCCACTCAGTAACATACCTGATGTGAATACAAGGCACATGATAATGCAAGTCTTGGCTTGGATGTGGTGTATTATATTCAGTATGTATGTGGGTTCTATGCTTGTCTTTGGAATTAGTGCTATCATACACGCTCTGTTGCTTGCGGGTATCTTTGTTACTGTAGGTACGTTCGAGACTGCTAGACGTAGACCACAATACTTTGGTGGACTAGGCAGGGGACGCGGGGGGGAGCATGACTAAGGTTCTTACTTTCGACGTAGAAACTACCCACAAGGAGAAACCTAACGGTTCTAGTACCCCTCTACCGTATTTCGGCAACATGCTTGTGGCGGTAGGTTACAAGTGGCTACATGAGGAAGACGTTATTTACGACTGTTACTATCATAGTACCGAACCACCGACCCCTGATGCGTTCGGCAGGTTTCAGTCTGCGTTAGACCATGCTGACATTGTGGTAGGACACAACATCAAGTTCGACCTATCATGGATACGTGAATCTAATTTTAAGTACGAGGGTAAAGTATATGATACGATGGTTTCGGAATATATTCTATCGAAGGCAAGACGTTGGTCTTTGTCGCTTGCTTCTGTTGCAGAGAAGTATGGTGGAGTGCAGAAGGAAGTCGACCTTATTTCCCCGTACTTNAAGGAAGGCAAAACTTTTTACGACATACCGTGGGACACGATAGTAGAATACGGTATTGCTGATGTATTGGCTACAGAACAGGTAGCCCTAGAACAACTCAAAGCCTTTGGCTCATCGTTTGAGGAGATATTTAATGAACCTGTTACCCACACTTCGCTTGTCATTTGAGATGACAGATGTTCTGGCTCATATAGAGCAGAACGGTATCAAGATAAATACAGACACACTTATGCAGATTAAGGAAGAGTACGAACAGGAAATGTTCGTCCTTGAACGTAGACTCAATGAACTTGCACGTAATGCTATGGGAGATACACCTATCAATCTAGATAGTCCTGACGATAGGTCTATGCTCCTCTACTCGTGTAGGGTGAAGGACAAGAAACAATGGGCAGTTCTGTTTAACCTTGGTCACGAGATACGGGGTGCAACTAAAAAGCCCAAGCTACGTAAGCGCATGACACGCACAGAGTTTAAGCATCATGTAATAAGACACACAGATGTAGTCTACAAGACTGAAGGCTCACAGTGTCCTGCCTGTAGAGGTACAGGACGGTACAAGGCAGTGCGTAAGGACGGAACGCTAGGCAAAGCAGTCAGGATATGTAAACTGTGTGAGGGCAAGGGTGTCAGATACAAGAATCTCAACGAGGTTGCAGGTTTCAAAGTGTTACCACGGGACGTGTTCGATACTGCATCTGGTGGATTCAAGACTGACAAGACCACACTAGAAGACTTATCCCTCACTCTGCGTGGTGAAGCGCAGGAGTTTGCACAGAGCTACATACGGTACTCTGCCCTGCGAACCTATCTGCGTTCGTTTGTAGAGGGTATGTTTAACAACGTGGACGACAAGGGGTTCATCCATACAGAGTATATGCAGTGCATCACTGCTACTGGCAGACTGTCTAGCCGTAACCCCAACTTCCAGAATATGCCACGAGGTTCAACGTTCGCTATCCGCAAAGCGATAGAGAGTAGGTTCGAGGGCGGGTCTATTCTAGAGGGTGACTACGCACAGTTGGAGTTCAGAGTAGCAGGATATCTAGCTAACGATGACAATATAAAACTGGATGTAGAGGCAGGCACAGACGTGCATAGTTATACTGCAAGTATCATTGGCTGCACCCGCCAAGAGGCAAAAGCCCATACTTTCAAACCTTTATACGGTGGAGTTAGCGGAACAGATAGCCAACAGAGATACTACAGAGCCTTCAAGGAAAAGTATAAGGGTGTCACTGAGTGGCACAAGCAACTGCAGAGGGACGCAGTTACAAGGAAGGAAATCACACTACCGTCAGGTAGAGTGTATGCATTTCCTGATAGTAAGTGGACAGACTGGGGTACTGCTACCAATCGCACTGCTATCTGTAACTATCCTGTACAGGGGTTTGCTACTGCTGACCTGCTACCAATAGCCCTAGTCAAACTTTATCACGATATGAAAAAACGAGACATGAAGTCAGTCATCTGCAACACAGTCCACGACTCTATAGTTATTGACGTGTACCCCTGCGAAGAAGAGGAATGCATTGATGTCATGGCTGAAGCTATGTTGTCCTTACCGCAGGAGACATTACGTCGTTTTGGTAGGCAATATGACATGCCAATAGGCATTGAATTGAAGATGGGTACTAACTGGCTTGACTTGCAACCTGTCTTGGAAGTATAATAATTTTACCGAAACAACCCAAGGAGAAAAGAAATGGGTACACAAATAGAAACTGTNAATGAATTTGATGTGAATGTGGGGGACGATAAGGCTAGCCTGATTGCTATGTTAGGGCAGGATGGGCTAGCCGAATCGAAGAGTGACGCTCTTGCATCTCTTAGGATAAACTATGATGCTGATACTGAGGACGGACACACACTCAAACGTGGCTCGTGGAAAGTATATAATGGCTCAGAGATGGTGTACGCTGACTCAGCCTTTATAGTGCCGATGATGCGAACGTATGAGTATTCGGTGTTCGATACAGAGGAGCAGACGTTTTCCTGTAAGTCGGTGCAACGCAAGAAGATGTCGGATGCGTTTCCTGACAAGAGTGGTACGATGAAGTGTGGTCGAATATCACGAACGGAAGAAGAAGCTTTGCAAGAGGATGACCCGAAGTTACTGTTGAGTAAGTCAGTGACGTGTAATGTCATTCTTTATGGTAAGGTAGACATGCCTGATGGGAAGACTGCATCTGGTGAGAAATGTTCTGTGAAGGATTTGCCGTTCATTGCTTACTTCAAACGTTCAGGATTTAGACCAATAAACGACTTCATAAATAATAAGCTAGGAAACAAGATACCCTTACCTACTGCTTACATAGAGTTGAAGACTAAACGGATGTCGAATGGTGGTGTGACCTATTGGATACCACAACCTGAACTGGTGAAAGAGATACCGTTTACTGTAGAGTCGAAAGAACTGCTACAAAGTTTCCATGATGGAGTTTCTGCATCAAATCAGAAAATCCTAGAGGAGCATAGGGATGCTCTCAAGATGGTAGCTTCGGATGAGGATGTAGACTTAGCCGAACGCTTTGGCTAATGCTTGCCCTGTTTGAAGTACAGGACTTTTTAAAACGCGCAGGACGAGGGGAGATAGACTCTTCTCGTCTTGAGCATTTAATAGAACAGTTTGGGGAAGACTGTAAAGAGTCACTAAGAAAACAATTATCGCGAGATGAAGGCTACCGAATACGTATGTCAGGTCTTGGTCGCCCGTTGTGTCAACAGAAACTTGAGCAACAGGGTAACAAGCAGGACATGGGGTATAACGACATCATGCGTTTCCTGATAGGCGACCTAGTTGAAGCGGTTGCCGTTTTTGTTTTGAAGTCAGCCGAAGTCAAAGTTGTGGATACTCAACGAGCTTGTGAACTCGACATAGACGGAACGACAGTCAAGGGTACTCTCGACCTTATTATGAATGATGGTAAGGATAAGGTCTGGGACATCAAGTCCACAAGTCCTTGGTCATACGATAACAAGTTCGCTACGCGTGGTGGCTATGATGTCATAAAAGAGGATGACCCCTTCGGATATATTATGCAGGGTTTCCTGTATGCAGAAGCACAGGGTATGCCGTTTGGTGGTTGGATAGCCATAAATAAGTCTTCAGGAGAGTGGGCATTTGTCGAAGCACCTGACGACCAAGAGGAAGAAAGAAAAGAGTACATTGCTGACGCTAAGAGACGCGTACAGAGCCTGTTAGACGACAAAGGGTTCAAGATACCCTTCACACCAGAAGACGAGACGTATACCGTCTCAAAACAAAAAGTAAAGACGGGCAACAAGATAATGCCTAAGACGTGTACCTTCTGTTCATTTAAGAGTATATGCTGGAAGAAAGCAGAGTATTTGCCTAAAGCAACTTCCAAAGCTAAGTTTCCACCAATGGTATGGTACACAAAAGTTGAAACAAGGAAAGTATAATGCCTGTATTCTACACAGAGACATACCCTCTCAAGGCTATGCACCTCAACCCTCAGTTGATGTGTGTCTTTGTGGAGAGTCACGAGGCTAGGGGTGGCGACCCTGCTACTGTACAGGTTCGAGAATCACAGAGGTCACTGCCCCTGACACTCAAGAATAATTTTTCTTCTACAGGATATCTTGTGTCTGATACAGAGGCTAGAGATATTATTAAGATAGAAAATGAAGCACAATGTATTATGTATCACCTTAGAATGGGAGTAACTATATGCCTTCCGACGTTGCGGTTAAACGACGAGCTAAACTATTTAGAAAAACATACCCCAAAAGTAGAACAATATCTCTTAAAAAGGCTGAACATAATGAAACAGGGATATCCGTTGCAAGAATAATGAGAAATACAAAATACAGGTCTATGTTTGAGATAGGTGTAGCAAAATACTTATCACAAAGAAAAATTAAATTTGAGTATGAGAAGAAGAAACTTTCGTATATACCAAAGCCACGGGTGTACACACCCGACTTCTATCTTGTAAATCAAGATATATACGTAGAAACAAAGGGTCGTTTTGATAAGGGCGATAGAGTAAAGATGTTGCTTGTGAAACAACAACACCCTGATTTAGATATCCGTATAGTTTTCTTAAATGCCAAAAATAAAATTTACAAGGGCAGTAGTACGACGTATGGCATGTGGGCTACAAAGAACGGGTTCGAGTGGGCAGAGGGTGCTATACCAGAGGAGTGGTTCAAATGACAGATGACATAGATAGACAATTAGAGGTTGCAAGTTTGCTTAGTGGACGTTACTATCTTATTCTCAACAATAATGATTCGGATAGTTTTTCTATGTCTGCATACGACACAAATATAAGAGATAAGAACAGTGAGATACCTGCGGGTATGATTATACTTTCAGGACTTATAGAACTTATGGAGAATAACTTCGAGACTATATGGGACGCGGGGGTAGCTCGAACTAAGTTCTTAGCTGCAGTCGAAAACATACAGGTAGAGTTAGACGATGATGAAGTCGATGAAGCCGTAGATAAAGTGCTATCTAAAACTGGTAATATAATTAAAGTAGACTTTGGTAAGGAACAATGAACAGACAATTACAATATGAAAAACACGAGGATTACATGAAGAGAAGACAGCTAGACCTTGAGCTACAAGCAAATGCACAGTCTGATGTTATTAAAAATCCTAAACACTACGAACAATATGAGTTCGAGCCTGTATCATTCATAATGAAGAACGAGTTGTCCTTCTGGATGGGCAATGTCATAAAGTATATCATGCGTGCAGGAACAAAAGAAAATACGGATGAGATACAAGATTTGAAGAAAGCAATAAGATATATAGAAATGCGTATTAATCAACTGGAAGGAAAAGAACCCAATGAATAACATGTTACCTACAACGTATCAGCAGTTTATACACAAGTCCCGCTATGCTCGTTGGCTAGAGTCTAGTCAGCGTAGAGAGAACTGGAGCGAAACAGTAGAACGTTACGTCGAGTTTATGGACGCACACACAAGCACAAAACATAACTTCACGTTGCCTCAGAAGGACAGGAACGATATACTAGAAGGTATTCTTAATTTAGATGTCATGCCTTCTATGAGGGCTATGATGACAGCAGGGACAGCGTTAGCTCGTGATAACATTTGTGGATATAATTGTTCTTATATTCCTGTTGATAGTCCTCGTGCTTTTGATGAGTGTTGCTATATACTTATGTGTGGAACAGGAGTAGGCTTCAGCGTAGAGCGCGAGAACGTAGATAAACTACCAGTGATAAGCGACACATTTAGTAATTCGTACACTGTGATACAGGTAGCAGACAGTAAACCCGGGTGGGCGAAAGCCTTGAAAGAACTCATTGCATTACTCTATGCAGGAGAAGTTCCTGTGTGGGATACGTCTGAGGTTAGAGAAGCAGGCTCTCGCCTGAAGATTATGGGCGGTAGAGCATCAGGACCTCAGCCACTAGAAGACCTGTTCAGGTTCTGCGTAGAGGTGTTCAGTAAGGCTAGAGGTAGAAAGCTATACCCTATCGAATGTCACGACATCATGTGTAAGATAGGTGAGGTTGTCGTCGTTGGGGGTGTACGCAGGTCAGCCCTGATTAGTTTGTCGAACTTGAATGATGACCAGATGGCTCATGCTAAGAGTGGTCAGTGGTGGGACAACGAACCACAACGCGCTCTAGCTAACAACAGTGTGGCATACAAGGGCAAGCCAGAGATAGGGACATTCATGCGTGAGTGGCTAGCCCTGTATGATAGTAAGTCTGGTGAGCGGGGTATCTTCAATCGTGATGCAGCCGACAAACAAGTTGCGAAGAATGGCAGACGTGAGACAGGACACATGTGGGGTACTAATCCATGCTCAGAGATTATTCTGCGTCCTTATCAGTTCTGTAACCTTAGTGAGGTAGTCGTACGTGAGAGTGATGACTTACAGAGTTTGAAGCGTAAGGTTCGTCTGGCAACAATATTAGGCACACTACAGTCAACACTAACTGATTTTAAATACTTGAGGAAGATATGGAAGGACAACACAGAAGAAGAACGATTGTTGGGGGTATCCTTAACTGGTATTATGGACCACTCCGTCTTATCAAAGAACGTAGACAGCGCAAAATGGCTACAGGAGATGAAAGAAGAAGCAGTCCGAACAAACAAAGAGTATGCCCAGATGCTTGGAATCCCACAGAGCGTTGCCATTACCTGTGTAAAGCCGTCGGGTACTGTGTCTCAACTAGTGGACGCGGCTAGCGGTATTCACGCTAGACACAACGACTACTATATACGTACGGTGCGTGGGGATAATAAAGACCCGCTCACTCAGTTCTTGATGAAGCAGGGTGTTCCTGCCGAACCTGATGTGATGAAGCCTAATTCTGTGACTGTGTTCAGCTTTGCTATGAAGTCACCACGCGGAGCAGTAACTCGTACTCAGCTTACAGCAATAGAACAGTTGGAGCTATGGAAGACATACGCTCTACACTGGTGCGAACACAAGCCTAGTGTCACTATCACAGTGAAGGAGCATGAGTGGATGGAAGTAGGTGCGTGGGTATATGAGAACTTCGACGTTGCATCAGGTGTGTCGTTCCTGCCACACTCTGACCATACATATCAGCAAGCTCCCTATCAGGACATAAACTCTGAGGAGTATGAGAAGTGGCAAGTAGCCCATAAAGATATTAAGATTGACTGGGAGAAACTTACTGACTTCGAGAAAGAGGACAACACCTCAGGTTCTCGTGAGTTAGCCTGTACTGCAGGAGTATGTGAAGTCGTGGACTTGAACGCAGGATGATTATAGATTACGTACCTAACTGGTGGGAAGTCGGGATGATTATGGCTATTAGTATTAATACCGTAATTAATCTGATAGTATTCTTCAAGCATAGATTCAGAGGTAAAGATGGAAAAAGAAGACAAAATAAAAATAAACGATAAGGAATATCCTGTAGATTCTTTAACAGAGCAACAGAAATATTTTCTACTTCAGGCTAGGCTATTGGAAAAGAAAGTAAACGATGCTAACATAGAACTAGCACAATTAAGAATGGCTATGAGTGCGTTTACGGACAAACTCATACAGGACTTAAAGGAGAAGGATAGTGAGTCTACATCCGACGGTGAGCAACAGAAAGAAGTTTGACATAGACTTGTGTTACGGCAAGGTTCGAGAGAAGCGTGTCGCTAACATGTTGCAGGATAAGAAGATAGAAGTGAAGTCAGAGCGTGACATGTGGGCGCGTACTGGTAACATAGCTATCGAATACGAATCCTATGGCAAACCCTCTGGTATATCAGCCACGGAATCAGACTACTGGTTTCACAATCTTTGTATAGGTGATGAAACGTTCGCAACATTGGTATTTGATGTTCCCTCGTTGAAACGTATTATAGATAACCTAGACGAAAAACGCACTGTGTCGGGCGGGGACAACAGTGCGTCTAAAATGTATCTCGTTAGTCTGCAGAAACTATTCTCTACAGACGTTATAAAGGCTTATAAGAATGCCGAAAAAACCTAAAGCAGAACTGTTTACTTTTACCTGTAAATTAAATACAGATGGAAACGTAGAGCTAGAGTATAGTGCGGTTAATCCCGACGATTTTGCTAGGACAATGGAAAACAAGTTCCCTCAGTATGATGGAACGTTTAAGGTGTCGTCACTAATACGGTTTTTGAAAGAAACTGCAGATGATATTCTTAGCAAATCAGGAAGATATGTATAATGTTTACAACATTTATTATGGCATGTGCCATGCTCCCAGCCTCAGACGTGAAGTGTACTGAGTGGCAGGATATTTACGGACCTTACTCAGAATACTCCCAGTGTGTAGATAGAGCTTACGAAATGATGGAGAGCATAGATATGCACCTAGCAATTCCATCAGGCATACCACATACGTACGGATTTAAGTGTGTGCAAACAGGAAGTATCTAGGACTTCTTCTTCATGCTACCACCGTAGCGCATCTTCTTCATCATGCCACCACCCATCATATTCTGCATACCCATGCCCTGTTGTGTGCGTGGTTGCATAGGTGCTGACATACCACCCATTGCCATTGGCTTACGTACAGATGAACCATAAGCGTAGGTCTTCATCATGTTACCACCCTTGCCCATCTTCTTCATTTCGCCACCGTGACCCATCTTTGGTTTCATCATACCGCCACCTGCCATTTTCTTAGCTCCTTTTTTGTTCATGTTTTTTTCTATGGCTCTCTGTCTAGCTTTTTCGTAACCAGACATCTTTCCGTCTCTATCTAAATCACCCTTCATCTTCATCTCTGTTCTCCTCTGGAAAAAGACTTTTAATTATATTATCGGCTGTGGTAGAGTCAGCCGCTACTTTAGTTATTTCAGTCAACACAAAATCTTTAAGTGCATCATTTAAATATCCTAAATCGTTTCTTGTTATAAGTTCTGGGTACTTAAACATATTTGTTATGATTCTTGCCGCTTCTTGATTCTGTCCTGCCAACTGTAATATTTCTATATTAGCCTGACTCGCAAGTTTAACGGCATACTCTGATGTTACATATAGAGGACTAACCATTCCTCTAGCTATATTGTAGACCCTACTTAAAGCTTGGTTCATACCGTAAGGAGCTGTTGTTCCCCTTATACCAAACTTCATTGCTGGCTCTGCTTTGTTCATAAAGTCTGCTATTTGTTCCAGATATGATACGTGTTCTTCCCCTAATATCTCGTTTAAAACTGCTCTATTGTCATCGATATTCTGTAACATAACATTAGGTTCTGTCATCTCTCTCACAAATCTTTTATCTGATGTTACTTGAGCAAGGGTAGAACCTCTAGCAGGAGTAATTCTAGATGTGTTCATAACTCCTCTAATTGTTAAAGAACGTATCGATTTGTTAAACATTTCTACTGCTTCTTCGGGTTCTATTCCGTCACGTATGAGAGCTTGCACAGATAATGTTCGTAGATTATTTATGTTCTTAGCAGTTCCATTTTGTATTGACGCTTTATAAAACGCATCTGGGTCATTTCCTAATACTTCTTTAAGACTATCGAATGCTTTATTATCTTTTTTTACTTGATTAGCTATGTCTGTACGAATCGCACTTTTTGAATTAGTAACATCTTTCTTAAATTCATTAAACAGATTTCTTGCTCTTGGGCTATCCTGTATTAACTTTTCAATACTATTCTCTTCTTCTATTATTCGGTCTATATCTACAAGACTTCGAGTAGTTTTAACACCATCCGCGTTTATTATATCTACTGTAAGTAAACCCTCTATCTCTTCCCATCCCTGACTTCTTTTAAAGTTGTATCCCCCTAGTCTTGGAAGTAATCCTCGTGTTTCTACGTCACCTACCCCTTCTTGTAGTTTAGATACTAAATCTCCTGCCCAATCCTGATAGATTCTTTCCCTCATTATTCTGCTCAAGGCATTAAAATTTGCACGACTATCATCGTTTCTCAAATCAAAAACATTTCTGCCGTCAACTCTCTCACCAAAGTCCATCATAATAGTCTGAAGCTGGGCTACTACCCTACGTCTAGCTCTCTCCCCCTGCTTGCCTCCCGCTACAACTCTACCAATATTTTGAGTTATCGGGTCAAATACAGTTACAGGGTCTACGTTGCTGTACCGAAAAGACAAACCATTCTGTTTTACTGTTAATTCAGTTTTATTTTTAGATTTGTCTAGTTTACTTAAAATGCTTCCCGGACGAAGCCTATCTCCAACCTCACTCCTATACAAAGTTCTTGCATCTACGAGTTTATCATACATTTCCTTATCTTGAGTTTTTATTAGATTATCTAATCGTCTTTCAAATATTTGATATTGCCTAGACAGGGATGGATTAGAATCTTGTAGTTGGAACGCGTAGTCTCTGAATGCTCTTCTCATCATATCTATCTCATACGGATTTCCTTGAGCAAATATGTTAAAAGTTGTTGAAGCTTCGTCTACTCTTAGTGCAACTTCTAAATCATCCATGCTATCTACTACTGTCTCTGCCCCCTTGAACTCATCAGATTGTTTCAAGAGCAACCTCATCTCAGCTAACTGCTCACGAGGAATAACCCTTGTAGCCATGTTCTCCATAACTTGATAAGCTTGCTTACCTAGTTTTCCATTAAAAAACTCACCCTCTGGAGAAAAAAAGTTCTTAATATCAGATATGTTCATATCTTGTAAATGTTGTTTAACTAAGGGAGCTATATCTATGGGGGTTCGACCTTCAGCAAATTTTTCAACTTCTTTATACGCAGTCTTACCTCGTAGCCTAAACGTTTCCATATGGGCGTTTATAAAAGTTTCTGTTTCAGCACGTAACAGTTCTTCGTGTACACGAGTTCCTCTAAATTCTTTTACGTTATCTAATCGTTTAGCGATTCCCTCTTCAAACACGGTCTGTAATCTTAGTAATTCTTTCTTATCATCAAACGCTTGACCTAATCGCTCTACGCTCTGCTTTCTAGCAAGGAAAAGATTTTCAAAAGTGCCTTCAGGTAGTTCAACAGTGATGTCATCAAATATAAGTTTTTCTACATCATCTAAGAAATCAATATTATCTTGAGCTTCTGCGGCAAGTTTATCCGCATTGGTTTCTAAAGCTTTTCTAGAACTGGCTATGTAATCCAGAACATCCTGTTTACCCTCTGCGCCCCCTGTAGCTCCAACTAATCTTTCTAAATTGTTTAGTGCTGACTCTGTTCTTCTAAACTGAGCTTCTTGAGCAACTTGCATAGCGACAGAAGCATTTAAAGTTTGTAAATCTCTTATGTCTACTTTCCCATTAGAAAGTTGCGTTAATCCTGATAATCCCCCTAAAGAACTAGCCTCTGCAAAGCTTAACGTAAATGCCTCTTGAGCTTCTTTTATCTGCTCAGAGGATGCGCCCTCAAAACTTGCCATAATCTTATCTTGCAGTTCAGCATAATCTTCTGCTGATTTTACTACCAATGATAACTGGTCTTCATCCAAGGTTTGTAGAAGACGCGTTGCATATCGGATACCCTTTAGTTGACTGTTTGTTAACTTCACTCCCTGCGTTGCTTCTAGAGTCTTTGAATACAGACTTATAGTATTGTCTGCAAACATTGCTTTTCCTTGACCCGCAGTTGCCGCAAAACCTATAAAATTCATAACACTTCCAAGTGTTGATTTTACAGAAAAAACATCTAAATCTAAAGGTTTTGATACAAACCGTACTCCAGCGTAAACTCCCCCTTTTACAGGTTTATACCCCCCAAGAGCCATAACTATAGCACCTATGGCTTCAGATGAATCAGCATCCAGCCCTGTAGCACTAGGAAGATATTCTCTAGCTCCATATTGTCCTGCCGAAATAAACAGGGAGTTTTCTATATTCTCTGCTACAAGAGGAATTGTTTTGAGACTAAAGGTAGCTCTTAATATTCTTGATGTTCCTGCATCATATTGATTTTTAAGAATTACGTAATCAGGATGTTTCTTACTTATTCCTGCTCTCCTCAGAGCATCCATTTTTTTACCGATATCCTGAACTTCATCTGCGGCTCTTTCTAAAGATTTGTTTACCTTCTCTTGAGCAATGCCCATAGTTAATCTTTTTTTATTTATTCTAGTCAGTTTTGTAGAGAGAACATTAGTTGCTATTAGACCTCCTGCTTCTAATAATCTAACTATTTCAAGAGGGTCTGTCTTATCTCCTATTCTGTGTGTAATGTTTCCTATTTTAACTGTCGTGTCTTTATATTTATTTTGAAGACTAAAAACACGAGCTAGTTCCATAGAGCCTGCTTTTGCTTTACCAGCACCAAATCCTGCCAACGTTATAACATTCTCTAGTGCGATAGCCCCAAACCGTTCTTCTCTGGTCATCTTGTTAAAAGAGTAGTTGAGAGTAGCCTGTGCATCCTCATCAGAAATAAATCTATTTTCTATGCCATTCTCATCGAAGACAATAGAGTTGTATTCTTCCTGAGATAGAGTTCCATCTTCTACTTCTTTCTGTAGAATACTTTTAACACCATTCTGAACTGCCATCCCTAGAGTAGGACCTGACAATACTTTATTTATGTTGTTCAATTTTTGTTGAGATTCTGCTTCAATTTCTCTAGCGTATGCACCATATGCAGCTCCGAAACTGTCTGCTTGCCCTGAAAAATAATCAGTCGCGGCAAAGAAAGCATACTTAGCTGCAGTATTTATTGGAGACGCACCTACTAAAGTTCCACCTAACTGAACTATACCCCTGCCCTGTTCCGCTAATCTTTCTCCTAATATGTCCGAAAAATCACCTACGTTTATTCGATTGACTAGCACCTCTCGAACTTTATCATTAGCAACTTTGTCGAGAAGAAAATTATTCAAATCGATTTTTGATTGTGCTAGTAACTCTCCTCTATCTATTCTCAAAGGGTCAGTAATTGTAGCAGGAACAGTTACCTCTCCATCACGAACAAATGGCATAGCCTGCCCTGTCTGTGGAGCTAACTCTGCAGATAACTTCATAAATGCGTCCGCATCCCCTGCGTCTGCCTGTGCTTTTAACGCTGACACTCTCATGTAATCTTCAGGAGAAGAAATCTGCTGTAGGTATTGTTCTACAGAAACACCCTCTTTTTGTTGGCGAATATCTTCGACAGCTTCTGCTTGTATGTCCCCCTTGCCTTGTATATTTAATACAGGGCCTTGAGATATAGGGTCAGTTATATTGACTGTGCCTGTAGGTGTTTGCTTAGTTAAAACCGTAGGACGTTGTTTTATAGATACTTCTGTGCGTGTTGGGTCTTCTGCACCAGCTACGATGTTTTCTTGTAACATGAGTTATAAGTTCCTATTATTTATTTTGTGTATCTTTCATAAATTGGTCTTGGTCTGCAGCCTGTGTGCCTTGAGGGTCTAAGAAGAATTGTTCATTAAAAGGTCCGTAGTACGAAGTTACTGTTCCCTTTGGAGTAATGTACTGAGGAAGGGTCTGTCCTGCAGGGAGTGTGGTTTGTTGAGCTTGAGTGTTTGATTGGTTTTGTTGAGTTTGGGTAGCTTGAGAACCTGTTACTTGTTCTTGCCCTGACGCACCATAGACCAAACCTTCCATGTTCCTAAGAGTTAGGGATGCTTGAATTTCTCTAGCTGTCTGGGGTGTTAATCCAGTTTTGTCATCCTTTACAGCATTTAATCTGTTCTTGAATGTTAAGTCTTTCTCAAACTCCTTACGAACTGTTTGTATTTTAGCTACAATTTCTTCTGCTGTTAAAAAGTTTCCTGTTCCTAGACGACGTAACTGTACTTCAAAGTCTTGGTTTGATAAACGTCCTGCAGGGTCTACGGCTCTTGCCATCTTTGCCGCTAGAGTTAATCTAAGAGAATCAGATACAGATAATTTTTCTAAAGTTCCTGTTATACCAACGCGTTCTACTGTTGCCTGTAAATCACTCAAATCTGTATCGTCTGCTAACGCAGAAAAATCTGAACTACTAGAGAACACAGAAGATAGAGAAGATACAGCCGTTGGTACTGTTTGTAATTGTATGCCAAATCGTGCAGCAAATGCCGCAGTACGTGCAACCCATCCCGTTCCAAATTGTTGTGCTATGTCTATCTCTAACTTCTCTAACTGGTCTAAGTATTGCACAGCTTCCTTCTGCGCTTTAAGACCCTCATCAAAATCGTTAGAGTCAAGACCTGTCAACATCTCAACAAACTCTTGCCCTGTCATGTCTGTAGCGTAGCGTTGAGTTTCGTTGTTAGAATATCTTTTCTGTCTAACCTTGTGAAAAACATTAGCAGGAGTCTTAACCATAAGAGACATAATTCGTATCTGCATGTCCTTATCTCTAGGTGCCGCTTTCTGTAACTTTTCTAGAAGTTCAGCAGATTTTTCTGGTGACATAGTGGCGGGGTTACTCAGAAACTCTTGAAATCCACCCGAATATAAATCAACAGCTTTCATCAGGACACGATTCTGATGACGTGCAAACTGCTCGTCGTTCATACCTGAAGGGCGAGAACCGGGAGAATAACTTACGTTAAACGCCATTTGTTGCACACTGTTATAGCCCATATTTTTAGCCATTTCTGTGAGTATGGAGTATTTATTTTTATCTACTGCAACGGCTATTGGTGTGATAGCCCCACCTGTCTCTCGCGTATTTAACATTAGGGGTACTTCAGTCTCAGGGTCGTAATCATCTCCTAGTTCTTCCGCAATACGTGGATAGAACTCTTCGTCTACGTTCTTAAATCCTAATTCGTCAAACAAACGTGTTGCGAACCCGTAGTTCTCTTCTAAATTAATATATTGTAATCCGCTCGTTTTTACGTCAGCCTGCTTCTGTCTGCTTATATTTCCTAGCCGAAGTTCAAACTCGTTTGCCCTAACAGCGTTCGATAAAAAGTCTCTGGCTTGCTCGTTATTACTAAAATAAGCAAGAGCTTCCTGATAATTTCCTTTCTTTGCTAGTTGTCTATTCCAACTATTCCAGAAAACTTCTGAACGGTCAAAAGCAGACATGTTGTCAAAATCGTAAGGTTGTACTAAGGAAAGAGAGTAGTCTCCATACTTCTCAGTATTCTCAATATCATCTACAGTTTTTGCGGCCGCAAGTATTTTGTCATAGATATTATCTCCAAATTGCACCTGTGAAGCGAATTTAGCCGCCTGTATGCCTGTCAACTTATCGTCAGAAACAAGACTAGTAATTAAATCCATTTGATTTTTAGCAAGTTCTTTTGCATTTTCTCGTTCAAGTTCTGCTTGAGCCGCTTCTGTAGCCCTTCTTTCTCGTGCATTGTCCATATGTTGTTCCATAGCCCCTTGGACAAAGGCAGACATGTTTAGACCAAATACCATTACTTATTCTCCTCACGAGACATATTCATAAAACTATCATCTTCGGGCTGTGGGGGACGATTACCTGAACGTATAGCAGAGTTCAAAACTTCTCTAACCTCTGCAAACATACGAGGGTTGTTCTGTTTCATCATACGCATGAACGTTTCATCATCCATCTCTTTTTCTTCGAGTGGATTATCATTCTCAAACATGCGGTACGGGACGTTTTCTTGTTCAGCTATATCTGCTATCATTATAGCAAGAGGACCTTTTAATAGCAAACCTACATCTGGAGTAAACTTACCGTCCCTAAATCCTGTAAAAATAATTCCCTCAACTAACACTTCTATAGACACACCTACCATCAATAACTTTAACATTTCTCCTCTACTACGAGGTTTTTGAAAAGCATCTATCATTTTATCCAGAACTTTGTTAGGGTCTGTGTTCTGGGGGGGTCGTCCCCAAGGCCACCTACTATTATCATCAGTTAGAGAGTGTCCTGCTGGAGGTGCGCTGAACTCATCATATACTTCTGCCATCATACGTTCCTTAAATTTTAGCTGGAGGAGCTGTTATTTTTCGTGTTACAGTGGTCGTACCGGGGGAGGAAGGCTTATTAGCAATCACAGTAGGTCTAGGACTTATAGTATATTGTGACGTTAATTTTTCTAAATTAGCATCATAGTTTGCATTCTGTAATCTTCTCTTCAAAGCTTCTATATACATTGGATTTGTAGGCATAAATCTAGTAGCCTGACCAGAAGAGGACATCGTAGGTGAGAATCTGCTTCTAGCTTGAGCTAACCTTTTTATCTCTTCTAATGACATCCCTGTGCTTTCAGTTCTTTCTGCAGGAGTTGCCCCTGAACCAAAGGTTTTTACACCAGTAGATACTATTCTTCCTAAAAACCCAGTGTCTCTTTCCCCTGTGAAATATGCCCCTGTTTCTTCTATACTACTCTCAGACGCACGTTTAGGTTTCCCAAGCAATAAATCTGCTCCAAAATCTATGACTGTTTCTAGTGCTTTACTTAGTTCAAACATTTTATTGTCCTATATATAATCGTCGAGAAGGTCTTCCATAAAGTTTGTGAAGAACTTTCCTGCAGCCTTCGACATCTCTGCTTTCTGATTTTTGTTGTATAATTGTAACGTGTTCGCAAATTCAAGAGCTATAACACCTAAGTCGTGTTCTCTATTTAAATTGTTTTCACTTTTTTGAAAATTCCAAGAAGCATTATCTCTATACAACTGCCACATATTGTTAAGTGCAGTCATATTTGCGTTAAATTCATTCTGTACATTTACTCTATTTGTTTCATTATCTAATGCTGTATTGGATGTATTTACAGTTCTTCTCCAGACAGCGTTACTCTGGTCTATAGCGTACTGCATTTGAGAATTAAATTTATCTCTAGAATCTCGTAAAGTAGTGCTATACTGAATCATAGCATTTTCTTGAGAAACATTAAACTGGTCTATAGAAGTAGCTCTATTAGCATTGGCAGTCTCTACCTGCACACCTAACTCCGCAAAAAATTCTTCTACTTGTAGTTGATTTTTAGCGTTAAATTGTTGTCGAGCATTTTCTTCTGCCGCATCCTTAAACAAACCAGCAACTAAGCTTTGATATGTTAGCGTATTACTTTTCTGTTCATTATCTAAATTCTTTAAATCTATAGACAAGAACGCTTGAGCATTTGTAACTGCAGACTGAAGTCTAGCACTTAAATTTGCTTTATCCATAGCTGCATACGTTGCTGCATTCTGTAAGGCTGTTTGTTGTTTATTGTTTAAGTTCTGCAACTGTATAGCTGAATATTTGTTCGCATCTGCAGAAGCTATCTGTACACCCGCTTCCATGAGAGATTGAGTAATCGCGGCAGATGCCATGCTAGAAGAACCCAATCCTCTAGACTGCATTATGGCATTTACCTTGCGAACTTGTGGCGATGCCCACGGGGGCATAGGTTTGCCTTCTTCTAAAGAAGACATAAGTTCACCAAGTTGAAATTGGACAGTACCTCTAGGGTCTAATTCTTCAGTAGCGGCAGTGGCTATAGACTGTTGAGATACCTCTCCTTGAGGGGCGGTTATGTAATCTCCAGCAGGAGTAAAGGTTGCTGTAGGCGCATCACCTAATTGTTGTAGCCCTGTGCTTACATCTTGTATTTGACCTACCTGACCTAATCCTGTAGGAGCATCAGGGGCTTGCACAGAAACACCCTCTTTAGATACCTGTTTAGCATCGGGCATTTCTACATCAACAGGAAGAGTAGTTCCTACAGTGCTTAATAGTTCATCTTGAGCAACTTCTTGTTTCGTTGAAGTAGCCGCAGGTAATCCTGCTCCCGCTAAATCCCCTACTTCACTAGTTAATTTATCATCTGTATCAATTCTTGCCATATCTAATCCCTACTCAAGGCTCTGTCTAGCTTGTCCTCTACTCTATGCAGAGCTTCCATAAGTCTGTCCATGTTCTCTCGCACTTCTACGCGTGTTGCGTACTCCTCGCGGGTCTTGTTTAATAATATCTGTATTCGTTTTACCTCAGTGAACATCTGACGGAATGCCCAAAATGCTGGTGCTACAATCATTGTGAGGATGATGTTCCAGAAGAGCATTGCGTCTATTTCCATAACTATGCCGCCAAGTTAGTTGAACGACCTATCTCTAGCAGACGTGTTCCGTCAGACAGAAATACTAATATGTGTTCACTATTAATTCCAGATACAGAAGGTGTTGACCCACTAGCAAATTCAAACGTACTAGCCCAACCTCCTATTGCATAAGCCGTGCCACCCTGAATAATTCTTAAAACATACACACCACCATCTACTTGATTACTGTGTGTTATTGATGAGATTGTTTCAGACGTAGTTACAGATGTAACTTGATTTGCTGACACATCCCAAGCAAGCACGTTACTGCTGGATGTCACTGTTGTTGCATCAAAGTTTTGTGCTTTTGAATATTCTTGTGCAATAGCTAATCCTGCTAGTGTCGTTGCCTGATTAGGTAGGGTAACTGTAACATCTGCTGTTGATTCTGGGCCTATGAGAGTTACAGCATTTGTGCCATTGTCTGTGTCTTCTTTAAATAGTATAGACCCTGCCGCAGATGAAGACCCTGTAAGAATAGGAGCAGTCAAGCTCTTGTTAGTGAGAGTATCAGTGCTACTGGCTGTAATAGCTCCTATATCTGATAAAACCTCAGAAGCACTTCTTCCCTCTACTGTAGTACCATCTATGCGTAGAAAATCATTATCAACTACCCCACTACCGAACGTAGCTACATTTCCTGATGATATGCCACTACTTGCAATATCTGTGGTAAGAGCTAATGTTCCTGCAGTTGATGGTAGTGTAAGGGTAATATCTGCTGTAGATGCAGGACCTATGAGTGTAACAGCATTAGTACCGTTGTCAGTGTCTTCTCTAAACTGTATAGACCCTGCGGCACTAGATGTTCCCATCATAACCATGTTGCCCGTTACTTGCAGTCCAGTATTGTGAACATGTGTAAGGCTAACCTCTCCGTCTGTTCCAAAACTTAAAATAGAACCATCTGAGGCAAGTCTTAGGTCATCCCCTACAGACAAATCTGCGGCAACACTTGCTCCCCCTGCAACGGTAAGCGCACCGTCTGTGGCATCTGTGTTCGCAGTGGTGGCTGTAATAGCAACTACACCACCTGAACTAATTGTAATAGCGTTAGTATCAGAGGCAGAGCCTATTTGACCAGCATCAGGTATGACGATGTTGCCCCCTGTGGTCATCAACCCACCACCTGTATACGTACCAGACACGTCTAGATTAGCATTTACATCCATGAGAGTAGCGTTTACTTCGACCTCATCAGTGGCATTTATATCTAGAGTTGTAGCATTAGGAGCGTTTATAAACTGGCTAGCGTCATTGAACTGAATAGCCATTGTGCTGTTCAATAACAAACCTGTATCATGGACATGCGTTAGAGTAACGTCGTTATCTGCACCAAAAGATAGTACAGATGCATCTGATTGCAGAGCCACATCATCTGCCGCAATGATATCATCGCTCTGTAGCGTCATAGCTAGTGTAAGAGATTCAGCGTTGCCTGTTTTAAAAGTTAGTTTTACTTGGTCATCTCCAGCATCATCTAAACTATCTACAACCACAGCATCTATCTGTGCAAGGTCAACGCCTGACTGCTGTGTATCCAAGCTCTCCCATATGATAGACCCCACAATCTCTGTAGCAGTCATATCTGTAGATAAGTTTGTAAGAGTAACCACTGGGGCATCATTCTTGCGAACATTCAGGGCAGTTACAAACGCTGTGTTGAACGCGTAAGTAGATGAACCCAAATTGTATGTAGCTGTAGCAGTAGGTTCTAGATGTGAGCCTACTCCATCTGTGCCACCATTGGATGCCGCAACCGTTAGCTTATCGATATAAGCAACACCATTTAAATACAAGTCTTTGAACTCTGCAGAAGACGTACCCAAATCAATAGCATTGTTAGAACTAGGGGTAAGTGCAGAGCTAGTTTGCTCTAACTGAGCAGAAGGACCTAACTTACTTATTGGGCCTCCATCTCCTGTCGTTGAGCCGTCGTGAGTGTGTCCTGATGATACGTTAAATGCGGCCTCAATAGCGTTAAACTCGCCATCTAGGGGTGCGGCATTAATAACGTTACCATCAGCTATATTATTTGCTGTATCGTTTCGTGTGTAACCTGCCATATCTGTTACCTTCTCCCGTATTGTCCAAATTCAATTACGGCTGAGTCCATTGAAAATGGTGGGCTTGTGCCGCTAGATTCAAATTGTAGTGACACTGTAAACCCTGAACCTTGTGTTTGTGTGTCGAAAATTGATTGAAGGGATTCTCCACTGTATCTGGCTGTGCCATACTTTGCATCTGGACTTCCAAATATAAATGTACCCCCTGAACCTACTGATGTATTACTAAGTGTTATTGTTTCAGGCTCTATAACTCCAGCTTCACTCAAATCGTACTTAACGTTAAAATCTAAATCTACTGAGCCTTGAGGGTCTGTGTATATCGTAGCACGGTAGATTGTTTTGCGAGTTCGTGGGTCAGTAATAGGAAAGTACGGAGTAGAGAAACTAGCTGTTATGTTGTCCCCGTCGAAACTGTTTCCTGACTCCATTTGATAAATGTATCCGTCGTTGTTTGCAAATAAAACTACTTCTTCCCTACCTGTGTACGTCGAATCTGCAACAAATGATTTGATACCCGTAGTTTCTGCCCAATTTATTTGTTGACCTTGCGCTCCCTGCAGTTGTGTCCCTATAATCCCTTTAGAAGACGCTTCTGTTGTGTTCGCATCAAAACCAAAAATACGATACTGCGATTTTTCTCGTATGGTCACAGAAGAAAAGGTAGTATTCTGTGTTGTTAGAGAAACCATTTCCTTCTGTATAGGTTTGCTTATTGCAGCCAAATCAAAATCTTGATTTTTTTCTGTTCCTGCAAGTGTACGCAATCCGTCTGGGCCTAAGAATATTACGTCTCCTGCTATCTCTTGTGCAGTATCTTCCGCAACACATCCTATATCATCTGCTATAGGTTGTAATTTGAAATCAGCTACACTATTACCTACCAACCTGTTTATACGGAACTCAGAGAATATGATAAGTTGTTCGCGAAAAGGTATTAAAGAAGTAATTGTACTTCCTACGTTAATTATACCAGCCCCATTAGCTGCTGTAAAGTCATCGTCTTCAAAAGGCGCAGAGAATATAAGGTTTGAACCTTTCGCAAGAAACATGTGTTCCTTAAATTCTACAACGTGAGTAGCTCCTTCGATATCTGTACTTCCATTGCTTGAACTAAGTTGACTTAAATCGCTTGCTGTTATCCCTGCTAAAATTAACGGATACCCAATTCCGTCTGTAATCATCATTTTGTCAGTGCCATCAAAATTGTATTTTGCAAAACGAACACGAGAGGCATTGTTTCCAAGAGTTATACTTGTTGACAAATCAACCCAAGCACCTGTACCACTAGCTCCTGCAAACAACTTAGGGTCGCTACTTGTTTGGTCACGAGCAGTTATGGCTCTATCCTTGTAAAACGTAACCCCAAGAATATTGTTTTGCCCCGTGACTATGTTTGTATTAAACTTATCAAACCCTTCAATACGACGATAACCGCCCTCTGTAGACGGCTCAAAATTAGTTAAGTTACGTGCAGACCCGGGCATCGCACTGCCATGTTGTAATGGACTAAGATTGCTAATTAAACCCCCTGCAAACTCTACAGGATACGTTTGCCAACGGTCAGGCATTATATTGCTCTCATGTACAAGTGTTCATTTACAAGAAGTTTACGCATATTCTTCATGCCCTCTTCAAACTTACTTTTTGATAATGCTGTCATCTCTATGTTGTCTCTAAATAAATAACAGTAGTACATAGCTCCATCTATTATTACATGCTTGTACGCTTCAGGTATGGTAGGTACGTCATCAAACAACACCAAGTCTACAGGATGCATAAAGTATTCGTACTCCAGAGTGTACGCTTTATCAGGGAATGGCACTAGTCCGTACTCCTCACTCTGACTGCGAAAAACATACTCTGGCACACCGCCCTGAGTTGCGTCTGTTTCGTCTTCTTGGTCTACATGGGTACTAATGTATTCGTCATAGGATATCTTACGTAATGCTCTGGCTTCACCCAAGTCTAGGGTTGTGTCTCGCTTTACTCTAAAAGTGTCAAAGTCTACATATTTTGCTTCTGCGGGGAATACATATCTAGTTTCCCCAGCAACTAATACTTCTTCTTTCTTGTTGTGATTGAATGGAAAGTAAGAGTAGTATTGATTTATATCTCGTATAGATGTATTTACAGAGTCTTTTATTGTAGAGTAAAATGCTTTTGCAGTTGTAAAATTAGTAGATGTAAGTTCTGATTCATTTAATCTACGAGCTACTATGTTTACTAGGTCTAAATAATTATATGCCATTAGCTACGTTCCCTGACTCGTAAGTGTACAATACGCTTAGTAACAATAGGCGCACTAGTCTTTGCAGAATTGCTTGTTGTAATCTGGCAGACAAGTTTGTTATCTATGTTTGCTGTTCCCCCATCTAACACGATTGTTGCAGTAGTGCTTGTGTTAGAAATACTATTAACGCTCAAACCGTTGAACGTACTAGATGTAGATAATGCAGATGACTCTGTGCCATCTGACTGAATAAACTTCCAGACAACAGATGATATAGTTAAGGTGTCTAAAAAACGCGACCAATCTACTGTGTAGTCTAACAACTCATCTGGGTCTTTATCAGGCCATCGTAATGCCATATCATGCTACCTTTGCTAATCTCTGTAATTCTTGTGGCGCGTAGACTATACGCGCTTTCTCTGATGGTATAGCAACTCTTCTTAGTTTTTCTTGAGGAATGTAAACAACACGACTACGTTCGTACTGAGATGCTACAAATCTAAAGGATTGAAATCCTGTTGCGGAAACTGTTCCTGTTCCTGTTATCGTACCTGTTGCAAGAACTGTTACAAAAATAGATGTAGATGCTGTTCCTTCAACACTAGCTGTTCCATCTGTTAAACGTGTAGCCCCGCCACTAACACTTCCCTGTCCAGAAACGGATGTGGTTACATCCCGTATTTTATCTGCTGTTGCAGATACTGAACCTGCTCCTGATACGCTTGACCCTGCATCTCTTACTTTAATACCAGAAACAGATACACTTGCCTGACCTGTTATAGAACCTACTGCTTTAGCTCGTAAAACACCGCTAGAACTTACGCTACCCTGTCCTGTAATACTTGAGGCTACATCTACTACCCTTAAACCTGCACCTGAAATAGTAGCCTGTCCTGATGCGGATGCTCCTGCAGGAGTTTCTAATGTTCCTACAGAACTTGATGTGCCTGACGCTGTTGCAGTTGCATTAGCTACAGCACGAAGAGTACCGCTAGAAGTAGCCTGTCCAGATGCAGATATGCTAGACTCTACTACAAGTATGCCTATTGCGGAGCTAGTTTGTGTTCCTGCACCCGATATACTAGCGGTTGCGTCACGTACCCTGACAACTCCTGCAGTTGTCGTACCCTGCCCACTAGATGCTCCGTTGCCATCTCCAACCATAACAGGGCTAGTAGTTGCACTAGCCTGTCCTGATATTGCTACTTCACCCTCAAGTAGCCCTAACCCTGTTGCACTAGATGTTCCTGAAGCAGATATGCTTGCTTCAACAAGTAGTCTTGCTGTCGCGGTGCTTGCTACTGAACCCGCACCTGATACACTTGCACCCCCTGCTCGTACGCGTACAGCCGATACGGATACACTTGCCTGACCTGTTGCACTTGCTCCCGCATCTATAACTTGTGCAACTCTAAAAGAAGCAAAAGGTTCTTGAGAGAATGCGAGAACAGAAAAGGACATTTATTAATCCAGTGGGTCAGGCCAGTTGTTGATAGGTGGATTGCCTGTTGGATTACCATCACTATCCACTGGTGTATCCCACAAGGCTACAAAAGCTGAATGGTCAGACGCATTTGTTATCGCTGTTTCAATCGTATCAGAAGCAGTTCTAACAGCCGCCCTATAAGTAGCAACATTAGTAGGAATAGTAGCTGTGCTATCTTCTGCTTTTCGTATTACGTACCAATCTGTAGGGGATAGCAATGAATTTGCTGTATTTTTTGTATTAGCTATCCAAGCTGTTTTTAACTCAGCTACATCTCTAGGATTACCAGCCGACGAGTAGAACGTGCTATTAAAAGGTGTAGGGTCATCTTCCCAAACTAAACCTACCGCTTTCTTTTCTGCATCAGTTGTAAGACTTAACCAGTTGCTTGGGTATTGGTTGCCATCATCGTCTGACCAACCTCTACCTGACCTAATTATTTTGTTATTATATTTCCACATTTGTTACTCCTATCTTGCATTTGCATATTTGAAAGGCATCTCAGCAAATGCCATGTAGATGTAGTCATGACCAGAACCATTGTACACATCACCACTTCTTCTTAATTTAAAACCATTTGACAGAAAATCAAAACAATCTGTGCCGCTTGTGCTTTCATCGGTGTCATCACTTGGATTTAATTCCAACTTTTCTTCAAGAGGGTTATTATTAATAACAGTTGTATCAGACTCATTTTGAGAACCTCTTTTATTATCAAATATAATCCATCTGTTAGAAGCATCCGTTTGTTTTACAATAAGTAAGGCGGGTTTGAAACCTGTGTAAACATATACACCATCAGTGCTTCCAACGCCTGTGTAAAATCCAAACTTAGAGTAACCTGAAATTTCTGCAAAAACATAACTAATATAGGTTTCTGTATTACCATTCACGGCATTTGATGTGCCAACACTAAAGACTGATGTTGTAGGTGCAGTATCATTCCAAATGATACTATTATCTTGCATTCCAGAAGTAGAACTCATAACAATATACTTTTGTTCTGGAGTTGTTCCTTCATTCAACCCATGATGATAGATTAACCAACCATCACCAGAATCACTTCTTAGTTTAGTCATAATCCACGCTGGTTTTTTACCTAGACCATGAGCAATAGTTCCTGCTGAACCTGTGCCTGTGTGAGAGATTATAGCAAATCCTGCTTCTGTGTTAACTTGCCCAGTGCTATCAATCGTTCCAACACCTGTTGCGGAAGCATCATTACTAAATGCTGTCCCTGCAAGCCAAGCCCAACCTACATAAGTTTGACTGCTTTGATTTGTTGTTCCACCATTTCCAAGACTAAATCCATTACTATCAAAACTTGTTACGTTTACCGTATTAGAGGTATCTCCTGCAGTAGAATTAGTCTGCATAAACAGACTTGCTCCTCTTACTGTATCAACCACGTAATGACTTGATGTGCTACTTCGTTCTTTAATCCATACCCAATCTGGTGCAAATTCATAACTGGATATACTTTGACTTGAGCCATTTCCTGTCCAAAGGTTTGCCTCAAAATAGTCCTCTGGAATATCGTCTTTTAAAGGGGTGATAGCTGGCTCTGGAAGATTAGCTGTGGACATAGGAGAATAGGTGCTATCGTCAGAGCCAGAATATCCCAACTGACCAAAATCTAACGTTCCATTAATATTACTAGAACCTTGTTCACGAACCCACACTATTGGATTTGTAACATTTGCACTTATAGCCTGTGCTACTCCTAGAGATGCCCATGTTGAACTACCATTTTCTTTTAGTGCAAATTTTACGGTATCATTTTCTAAATCAACTAATACTTCTACTGCATCACCAACAGTATTTGCGCTAGTCAAACCTGTTTGCGGTGTGCTTCCATCAACGGAAATTTTGCCAGAAGAATTGTATCTCACACTTGCTACACCTATTTCTTTATTAGTTGAACCAATGCCAAATTCAAAGTTTGTACTGCTACCTCTTGAGGTTAATGTAAATTGCGCCCTATATTTATTAGGTGGCACTAATTCAAAAGTAGAAACTGCGACATTATTAGTTCCCCCCGGCATTGCTATGCTTAAATTACCATCAGTAGGACTTGGGTCAGACTGTTGACCATAAGTAGAAGCTCTAATTAATGGATTTAAAGTAGCAAAATTATTTGTTGGGCTATCTAATGTAACATCATTTGTTTCAAGGGCTGATGATGTAAAATCATTTCCATTTCCTGATGTATCATCGCCAATAGCTGAACTATCACCAAACTGAAGTCTAAACCCATTAGTTCCAAATGTTAAACCGCTTGTATCTTTTGGTATCCACACACCTGATTTAAATTGACCAAAACTATCTGCTGATAATGCTTGCCCATCAATGAAATTTACTTCAGCTACATAATAAGTTGAAAAATTATTACCAAGCGAAGAACCATCTTTGTTAATGTAATGAACAATATCATCATTCCACGCATATTGAGCATTTTGACTTCCATATGTAGTAGTCATTAAAGATGTTTGTTTAATTCCATTCACATATAACTCAAAGCGGTCTGAACTAGTGCTTTGTGTTGTATCCATGACAGCGACTATGTGATACCAAGCTGAAGTATCTCTAAATAATGCATTTGTTTGAATATTAAATAATGCAGAAGTTCCTTCTGTTCCCCCATAAAATCTTATAGTATCAGTAGAATTAAACTCTAGTATTGTGTATCTAGCATTACTAGAGTTATTTGTTGCCATGAATAACCTTGTTGTTCTACCTAATTCTGAACGTTTTACCCACAAACTTACGGTGTTGGTTCGTCTATCCCCTTCTGAACTAGGGGTTCTTTCCAAGTGTGCGCTATCGCCTCTATTTAAACGCAAACTATTGTCTATCTCAAAAGGATAAAATTCTGTTTCGCCCCCTGCACCAATTCCAAATAAACTACTCATGATACGTTAGCCGCCCTACCTATTTCAAACATATTTGTTCCATTACTTACAAAAACTAAAACATCTCTAGCACTAGCTGCTGTGCTTAACGTAGGAGCAGTTCCATTTACAAACTTATAATTACTATTAAAAGTAACTGTCCTAGAGCCTGTGCCATCCTGTATGATAGATATAACGTACACACCACCATCTATCTGATTACTAGCCGCACCCAACGTTCTGTTACCGCCAAGCGTTACACTCGTTACTTGGTTGGCACTTGCATCCCACGATATTGTAGAAGCATCAGTAAGTGTTGTTGCATTAAAGTTTTGTGTTTTAGTAAACTCTTGTGCTGTTTTGAGGTTAGCCATCGGATAACCCCCTGCTTGCGAGTTATCGTGGACAACCATTGTATCCTTATCGGTATCGACAGTAACTTCTCCGACAGCTCCTGTAAAAGAACTGTGTTCAGATGTTGTCCCTCTTCTAAATTGAATCTGTGTAGACATTAGGTTATTGCTCCATAATCTTGTGAAGATGCTGTTGATGATGTAATTAGACCATAATCCTGATTAGATGAAATACCTAAATTGGCAGGAGTAATCTTTTTCATTGTACCACCATCATCTATCAGAACAAAGTCTGCATCACCGCTTGATGTTGTGGTAGCGGGAGCATCTGAATTTGATGTTGTTAAGACAGCAGAAGAAAGTCTTGCATCAGCAATCGTACCTGATAGCTGAGAAGCATTTATTGTTTTGTTAGTTAACGTGTCCGAACTACTTGCTGTAATAGCACCTATATCAGATAAAACCTCACTCGTGCTTCTGCTTTCTAATCCGTTTGCTGTAAATCTTGCAAACTCATTATCCGCTACAGAACTACTATCTATCTTAACTGCATTTGTATTAGATATACCGAAGGTAAGACTTGCTTGTGCGCCTATATCAGATAACACTTCAGAAGCAGAACGACCTTCGATTGCTGTCCCATCTACTCGTAAGAAGTCGTTGTCTGCTACGCCACTTGTAAATTTAGGCACATTCGTATTTGATATACCTGTATCTAATACTGCGGCAGTTCCTAACCCTAAAGATGTTCTTGCAGTAGAACCAGATTCTGCTACAAAGTTACTTCCGTCACCGACTATAAAGTTTCCGTTTGTTACAGCTAACCCAGCAACATCTTGCAGTTGTGCATCTAATCTAGCATTAGGCACAGTCCCACTAGTCAACTGAGATGCGTTCAGAGAGGTAAGGTTTGCACCACTACCGTCAGTAAGCTGGACGGTTCCAGAGGCATCGGGTAAGGTCACGGTTCTATCGGTTGTGGGATTGACCACAGTGAGAGTCGTTTCGTTAGTATCATCTGATGAGCCTTCAAAAAGTAAATTAATTCCAGCTCCTATTTCAACATCTCTATTAACGAATTTTGTTTTTGCGTTACCTTGAAAAGATACTCTTAAAGAATCTGACCCAGCAGACAGTACACGAATATCTAACTTTCCATCTTCTGTGCCATCAGTGACATCAATCGCTTTTGCTTCTATTTCTGCATATTTTACTTTTTCATTAGCACTGTTTTCGCCATGAAATGCGATGTGTCCAAGCACATCTTGGTCGGCTGGACTAGCACTGTTTCTATATAGGTCTAGTGTTGGGTTTTCAGTAGCACCGCCATCGGTTGATGTTAAAGTTAAATCACCTGTAATTGTACCATCGCCTGTGCCACTAAACCCATTGATTACAGGAGTGGTCAGAGTCTTGTTTGTAAGTGTATCTGTAGAACTAGCAGAGATGCCACCTATGTCAGACAACACCTCACTTGTACTTCTGCTTTCTAAACCATTAGCAGTAAATCTAGCGTATTCATCATCAGCTACAGATGAACTATCAATTTTTACTGCGTTAGTATTAGATATTCCAAAAGTTAATGAGGCTTGTCCCCCTATATCTGAGAGGACTTGAGAAGCAGACCTACCCTCAATCGCTGTTCCATCTACTCGTAAAAAATCATTGTCAGCTACACCACTAGTAAACTTTGGTATGTTTGTGTTAGATATCCCAGTGTCTAATACTGCGGCAGTTCCTAGTCCTAGAGAAGCTCTAGCTGTAGAACCAGACTCAGCTACAAAATTAGCTCCGTCACCAACAATAAAGTTACCATTTGTAACAGCTAGTCCAGCAACATCTTGTAGTTGTGCGTCAAGACGAGCATTAGGTAAAGTGCCAGACCCTATGTTGCTTGCATCAGTTGTATCGGTGGTTGCAGAGGCGGCTAATCCTAAGTCTGACCTAACTTCACTAACTGACCTGCTCTCTAACCCGTTAGCTGTAAATCGTGCAAACTCATCATCAGCTACAGACGCACTGTCTATTTTAACTGCATTGGTATTACTGATTCCAAATGTTAAGGATGCTTGTGCGCCTATATCAGACAGCACTTCACTAGCAGACCTACTCTCAAGACCACTAGATGTAAATCGTGCAAACTCATCATCAGCTACGGATGAACTATCTATCTTAACAGCGTTAGTATTGCTAATTCCAAATGTAAGACTTGCTTGACCACCTATATCAGATAAGACTTCACTAGCTGAACGTCCTTCTATAGCTGTGCCATCTACTCTTAAAAAGTCATTATCTGCTACGCCACTAGTAAATTTGGGAACGTTGGTGTTGGATATGCCTGTATCTAGTACAGAAGCAGTGCCTAGACCTAAAGATGCTCTGGCAGTAGAACCTGATTCTGCTACGAAATTAGCACCATCTCCAACAATAAAATTACCGTTCGTTACAGCTAATCCCGCTACATCTTGTAGTTGTTGGTCAAGCCTTGCGTTGGCTACTGTGCCTGTAAGATTTCCTGCAGACAGATTTGTAAGATTGCGACCATCTACAGCCTGTATGTGTCCACTAGCATCTTTAAATACAGCCTTTTCTGCTGGCTGTGTTACAAAGATGTCTCGTGTTCCAGACCCCCAATTTACAGCACTGTCAGAATTACTAGACTGAAGTATAGTTGTACGAGCGAGTGTCGTGCCACTTGCTGTGTATGTACCTATGCCTACCTCGAAGTCTGTACCGTCCGTACAGCAGTAGTAAGTGGTGTTCCCGTCACCGATAACAGAAAAAGCCTCAAAGCCAGTAGACGCACCACCAAGAGTGTACGTGCCTGTGCCTGTAGTACTAGTTGTTTCTTTTATTCTATCAGCAACAACAAGTGCCATAGCGTTTATGCCTCAGTAATAGTTATCGAATCTGCAGCAAAGCGTAGGGTATCCCCATCTGCTATAGTCTTAGATGCTGTTAAAGCACCGTAGTATAGCATGTTACCTCCAGACGAATTGTCCCATATACCAAAGTGAGTTACTGTTCCAAAGTTTCCACCACTAGCTGTAAATTCTTCTACAGAGCTATTAGTGGCTGTGCCGTTTGTAACATGACCCGCGTTAAAAGTTATTGCTTGACGTGAGTAGTTGTTACCTGACAATTCTGTTCCAGAAGCATCTTCGTCTGGATTAGCAGTGTGCAGGGACAGATACACGGCACTAGGTGAGGATGTAGAGGATGTTCCTAAGAAGTGGTCTAACACCCTTTTCTCCAAATAGTTGGATTTTGCAGACATAGTTTACTCCTTATCTATATCGTTTTGTTTTAGCACGTATCTTTTTAGGCTGCTTGACGTGCTGTTTACCAGCCTTAGTTCCTTTTCTTTTAGCACGCGTGGTAGCCGCGTACTCTTGGGGCGACAACGCCTTGATAGCTGCTGTCGGTAAAT
>FUFK010040646.1_pt1 | contig 75811 bp, 70 predicted proteins | sample 1021851 | NCBI WGS metagenome assembly FUFK01 (sample SAMEA51879418, study PRJEB19060) | metagenome | reverse complement strand
CAGCCCGGTGAGCGCCGCCAGGCTCAGCGGCAGGCCACTGAGCAGGATCGCCGCCGCGCCCAGGCCGAGCGCCGCGCACCGCAACCGCCGCGGGTAGCGGGAGCCGCCCAGCTCAACCCTTCTGGGCCACACGGTCGAGCAACTCGGCGACGAAGTCGCGCAATTCCGGGTCCTCGGGCTGGGCGCGCCGGGTGAACCACTCCAGCAGGTCCACGTCCTCGCATTCCAGCAGGCGCGCGAAGCGGGCGCGGCGCTCGTCGTCGTCGACCTCGAAAAAGCGCTCCAGATAGGCGTTGAGCACCACCTCCACCTCGGAGGCGCCGCGCCGGCATTGCCAGTGGAAACGTCGCTTCTGTTCGGCGATGCCGAGAGATTCCGCGGGAGTCATTGATTGCGCCTCTTTGGCTGATGGACTGACAGATCAGGGAGGGATTATCTATCATCATGGGCCTTGGTTTACAGCCATGCGCCCCAAACTCTGGCGCGGCACTCTCTATTTTAAAGAAAGAGGCATTATGAGCACCTGGCAAGCCATCCTCGGCGATCAGCAACCCAGCGCGGGCGGCGTGCGGCAACCGGCGCTGGCGCTTTGCGACCATCTGGCGGTGATTCGCGTCACCGGCGACGAAGCCGGCGACTATCTGCANGGGCAGATCACCGCCGACCTCAAGCACATCGACGAAGGCGCCCAGCGGCTGGCCATGCACCTCTCCCTCAAGGGCCGCGGGCTGGTCAGCGCCCGGGTGACGGCGGCTCCCGGCGGCTATCTGCTGGTGGTGCCCCAGGACCGGGTGGACGACACGCTGCGCTGCTTCGAGAAGTACAAACTGCGCTCCAAGGCGGACTTCCAGCACGATACGGAGCTGATGGTGGCGCAGCTCAGCGGCGGCGTGGACGGCACGCTCACCGCAGCCGGCCTGCCGGTACCCGACGCCGGACAGAGCGCGCACCGGGACGGCCTCACCGTGCTGCGCTACGCCCACGCGGACGTGGCCCTGCTGGTGGCGGCGTCCGGCCTGCTGGGCGCCCACTGGCAGACCCTGAGCGCCGAGCGCGCCCTGGTCGACAGTGACGGTGCCCGTTTCCAGGACATCCTGGCGGGCGAGGCCCAGGTGTTCCCTGGCGGCGAGGATCTGTTCCTGCCCCAGGTGCTCAATTACGACGTGCTCGGCGGCGTCAGCTTCAAGAAGGGCTGCTACACCGGCCAGGAAGTGGTGGCGCGGATGCACTTCAAGGGCAAGCTCAAACAGCGGATGCGCGCTTTTCAGTACCAGGGGCCGCCGCTGAAGGCCGGCGAAAGCCTGCGTAACGCCGACGGCAAGGCGGTGGGCGAGGTGGTCGACAGCGCCCCCGGGGTGCCCTCGCCGGTGGCGCTGGCGGCGCTGCGCGTGACCCACGAAGGCGAGCTGTACCACGGCGACCAGCCGCTGCACGCGGAGCCGCTGGAGCTGCCCTACTCTCTGCCGCAACCGAAATCCTGACCCGTTACCACACCGGAGGCGCCATGGCGTTCCAAGACTACACTTTGATCCAGGCGCCGATGGCCGGCGGCCTGTCCACCGCTGAAGTCGTGGCCGGCGCCAGCCGCGCCGGCGCCCTCGGCTCGGTGGGCGCCGGCTATTTGAGCGGCGACGCCATCATGGCCGCCGCCGAGGGCGTGCGCGCGGCGGGCGGCGACGCCTTCGCCATCAATCTCTTCATTCCCGCCGAACGGGACGCCACCGATCCGGAATGGCGGGCGGCCCTGAAGGCGCTGGCCCCCTGCTATCGGCAGGCCGGCGTGCCGGTGCCGGATGATTTCCCGCCGCTGCCGGAATTCCGCGAGCAGTTCGAAGCCATGCTGGAGGCGCGCCCGGCGGTGTTTTCCTGGACCTTCGGGCGCCTGCCCAAATCGATGATGGCGGCCTGCCGGGCGCGCGGCATCACCCTGGTGGGCACCGCCACTCACCGTGACGAGGCGCTGGCGCTGGCCGACGACGGCGTCGACGGCATCGTGTTGCAGGGCGAGGAAGCCGGCGGCCACCGTGGCGGGACCGACCCGCAGGGCGAGGGCCTGCCGCTGGACGCGCTGCTGAGCGCCTGTCGGGATATCGGGACGCCGCTGATCGCCGCCGGCGGGCTGATGGACGGCGCCGATGTGGCGCGGGTGATGGCCGCGGGCGCGGCCACCGGCCAGCTGGGCACGGCGTTTTTGCGCTGCCCGGAGGCCGGCACCGCCGAGGGCTGGCGCCAGGCGCTGGCCGACGCCGGTCCGGACGCCACCGCGGTGACCCGGGCGGTGTCCGGGCGCTGGGCGCGGGGCATCGCCAACGCCTGGATGGATGGGCGGGCGCCCGCCGAGGTGGCGCCCTACCCGGACCAGCACCGGCTCACCTCGCCGTTGCGTAAGGCCGCCGGNGTGGAGTGGAAGAGCCTGTGGGCCGGGACCGGGGCGCATCGNAGTCGGGCGTTGCCGGTTGAGGAGTTGGTTCGGGTGATTGAGGAGGAGCGTCGGGCGGCGGGTCGGTGAGCCGGTAGCCCGGTGTTACTCTCCAGTAAAGCCTCACCCTCCAGAGAGACCGCGCCGGGGTTGGGGTGCCCCGTCCAGAACACGCCGTGAACCCATCCCTGGGGGCTCGATTCGCGCATCCCTGCGCTCATACGGTTCTGGACGGGGCACCCCAACCCCGGCGCTCGTGCTGGCGGTTAGGCCCACGCTCGAACCTTGGCTTGTGGCAGGCCTTGTGGGAGCGGGCCCTGCCCGCGAAAGGCAAGCTATGCTTGCCGGCAGGATGCCAGAGCCCTTTCTCGAACCCTCCATCCAGCTCTCTGGGATCCAGCCGGCCGGCTATGCCGGCCTTTTGCTTGCAGGCAGGCTCCCACAAATCCGGCTTCGTAGAGATTCCCGCTCTCCCTGCCCAAGTGCTCAGAGGTCGGCTAGGGGGTGCTGCGGCGCCGGGTTTTGGAAGAAGCCGTCGATGTATCCGGGGTCGATCTGGTCGACGTCGCGGTGGCGGAAGCGGGGTTTGCCGTCCTTGTCGATGAGCAGGGCGCGGANGCCTTCGCGGAAGTCGGCGTGCAGGGTGCATTGCACCGCCAGGCACCATTCCATGCGGAACACTTCGGCGAGGGACAGGTGGCGGCTGCGCCGCAGTTGTTCCCAGACCAGGTGGGCGGTTTGTGGGCANCNGTCGGCGAGGGTGGCGCGGGCTTTGTCGAGCCAGCCGTCGCACTGTTTGTGCTCGAGGATGCGGTGCACCACTTCGTTGACGGTGGCGGCGTCGCAGAGGGTGTTGATGGTGTCCAGGTGGTCCATCACCGCCGGGGTGAGGCTGTCCGGGCGGGTGGCGAGATCCTGCAGGGTGCGGTGCAGTTGCCGGCGGTTGGCGGCGCGGTCGTCCTGGTAGTGGGTTTCCGCCAGGGCGTCGAGCACCTGCTCGCGGTCGGCGTCGACGAAGCGGTCGGCGAGCCCCAGGTCGAGGGCGTCGCGGGCGTTGAGGTGGACGCCGGTGAGGCCCAGGAACAGGCCGGTTTTGCCGGGCAGGCGGTTGAGGAACCAGCTGGCGCCCACGTCCGGGAACAGGCCGATGGTGATTTCCGGCATGGCGAGCCGGCTTTTCGGGGTCACCAGGCGGAACTGGCTGGCCTGCATCAGGCCCATGCCGCCGCCCATGACCACGCCGTCCGCCCAGCAGATCACCGGGGTCTCGGAGGTGTGCAGNCGATAATCGAGGCGGTATTCNCTGGCGAAGTAGTGCTCGGTGAACGGGTTCCGGCTNTGCCCGGCGTGCTTGACCATGGCGCCGTGCAGGGCGACCACGTCGCCGCCGGCGCTGAGCGCCTTGCCGCCGTTGCCTTCCAGCCAGATCGCCACGACCTCNTCGCGGGCCTGCCAGTCGGTGATTTGCCGGTCGAGGGCTTCGATCATTTCCAGGCTGAGGGCGTTGAGCGAGCGCGGNGCGTTGAGCGTGGCGCGGCCGATCAGGTGGCCGCTGCCGGTGGNGCGTTCTTCGAACTGTACACTGTCGGTCATGCCGAAAGGGTCCTTAATGGGTCGGTGATGCGAAGGTTCACAGGGACCAGTCGATGGGGTCCTTGCCTTGTTGCAGAAGGTACTGGTTGGCGCGGGAAAAGTGCCCGCAGCCCAGGAAACCGCGATGNGCGGAGAGCGGCGACGGGTGCGGCGCGGTGAGCACGCAGTGGCGCTGGCGGTCGATCAGCTTGCCNTTTTTCTGGGCGTAGCTGCCCCACAGAAAAAACACCACGCCTTCGCGNTCGCGGTTNATGTGCTCGATGGCCTGGTCGGTGAATTCNTCCCAGCCCTGGCGCTGGTGNGANGCGGCCTGNCCGGCGCGCACGGTGAGCACCGCGTTGAGCAGCAGCACGCCCTGGCGCGCCCAGGCGTCCAGGTTGCCGTGGTCGGGCGCCGGAATGCCGAGGTCCCGCTCGATTTCCTTGAAGATATTAATCAGCGACGGCGGCGTGCGCACGCCCGGCTGCACCGAGAAACAGAGCCCGTGGGCCTGGTTGGGGCCGTGGTACGGGTCCTGGCCGAGGATCACCACCTTGACCTGGTCGAAGNGGGTCTCGTTGAAGGCGCGGAAGATGTCCGGGCCGGGCGGGTAGACGGTCTCGCCGGCCTGCTTTTCCCGGCGCAGGAAGGCTTTCAGATCCTGCATGTAGGGCTTGGTGAATTCGTCACCGAGCACCTGCTTCCAGCCCGGCTCCAACTCCACCGAGGACTGTTCAGCCATGGGGGACCAGCTTCTCCAAAAGGTGGTGCATGCGTTTGTTGAGCGCCTTTTCGTCGGCCCATTCCGGGTGGGCGAGCAGGCGCACCTCGGTGGCGAGCAGGAAGCTGTGGATCAGCTCCGCGTCCAGTTCCGGGGTTTCCGAACCGACCGCGCGGCAGGCGTCGATCAGCAGCGACGACATCTCCTTGAGGTACAGGTCCGCCAGCCCCCGCAGGCGCGGGTCGAGGATCGCCTCCTGGAAGAACGCCTGCTCGGCGATCAGATGCTCGCGGCGGTTGGTCACCTCGTCGAGGATGAACGCGGTGGTCATCGACGCCAGCGATTCGATCAGACGGGCGCGGTCGGGCTCCTGGTGGCTGGCCTGGGCCTGGAACTGCTGGATCAAGCCGAACGCCTGGTCGCGGAACGGGCGGATCACCTCTTCCAGGGCGCGCTCCGCGAACAGCGTGAAGGCGTCCGCGATCAGGTCGGAGATGTCCTTGAAGTAATAGGTGGTGGCGGACAGCGGCACGTCCGCCTCACGGGCCACGGCGCGGTGGCGCACCGCGCGGATGCCGTCGGTGACGATGATGTTAAGCGCCGCGTCCAGAATGGCCTGGCGACGTTGCTCACTGCCGGCGCGACGGGCCTTGCGACCCTGATACTGAATGGCTGAACTCATAACGGCCTTCACTTTGTTATTCGTTAATGCGCGCTGACGTCGGCTAGCGCGGTCGCATGTGAGGAAACAGAATTACATCACGAATAGAGGGCGAATTCGTGAACAACATTACCAGACGGTCGATGCCGATGCCCTCACCGGCGGTGGGCGGCAGCCCGTGTTCCAGCGCGGTGATGTAGTCTTCGTCGTAGAACATGGCTTCGTCGTCCCCCGCTTCTTTTTCGGCCACCTGGGCGCGAAAACGTTCCGCTTGATCCTCGGCGTCGTTGAGCTCGGAGAAGCCGTTGGCGATCTCGCGGCCGCCGACGAAAAACTCGAAGCGCTCGGTGACGAAGGGGTCGTCGTCCTTGCGGCGCGCCAGCGGCGACACCTCGGTGGGGTAATCGGTGATGAAGGTCGGGTCCTTGAGACGATGCTCGACGGTCTTCTCGAAGATCTCGATCTGCACCTTGCCCAGGCCCCAGCCGTCNTTCACNGNGATGCCCAGCCGTTCGGCGATGCCGCGGGCGCCCTGCTCGTCNGCCAGGGTGGCGGCGTCGATGTCGTCGTTGTACTGCAGGATGGAATCGAACACCGACAGCCGNGCGAACGGNTTGCCGAAGTCGTAGACGTCATCCTGGTAGGGAATCTCGGTGGTGCCGAGCACGTCCTGCGCCAGGGTGCGCAGCATGTCCTCGGTGAGGTTCATCAGGTCGTTGTGATCCGCGTAGGCCTGGTAGAACTCCAGCATGGTGAATTCCGGNTTGTGCCGGGTGCTNAGGCCCTCGTTGCGGAAGTTGCGGTTGATCTCGAACACCCGCTCGAANCCGCCCACCACCAGNCGCTTNAGGTACAGTTCCGGCGCGATGCGCAGGTACATGTCCAGGTCCAGGCTNTTGTGNTGGGTGATGAACGGNCGCGCCGTGGCGCCGCCGGGGATCACCTGCAGCATGGGCGTNTCCGCNTCCACGAAACCGTGGCGCACCAGGTAGTTGCGGATGCCGGCCACCATTTGTGAGCGGATCTGGAAGGTGCGGCGGCTGTCCTCGTTGACGATCAGGTCCACGTAGCGCTGACGGTAGCGGGACTCGGTGTCGGTGAGGCCTTTGTGTTTTTCCGGCAGCGGGCGCAGNGATTTGGTGAGCAGCAGGTACTCGTCCATCATCACGTACAGGTCGCCCATGCCGGATTTNCACAGGGTGCCGCGCACGCCCACCACGTCGCCCAGGTCCCAGTGCTTGGTGTCTTTCTGCACCGGCTTGGGGGCGAAGATCTGGATGCGNCCGGACATGTCCTGCAGCACCTTGAAGGCTTTGCGGTCGAGCATCAGGCGCCCGGCCACGGCCACCTNNATGTTCTTTTCTTCCAGCTCTTCCTTGCTCAGCTCGCCGTACTGTTTTTGCAGGTCGGCGGCCAGGCTGTCGCGGCGGAAGTGGTTGGGAAACGCCTCACCGCTTTCGCGCCACTCGTTGAGCTTGGCGCGCCGCTCGGCGATCAGNCGGTTTTCNTCGGCGCCNTCNTGGNCGGCGTCGTTGGNGGTGTTCTGTTCGTCAGCCATGTGTTTAACCTTTTAAAGCCCTGCCTTCAGCGAGGCCTGGATAAAGCGGTCCAGGTCGCCGTCGAGGACCTGCTGGGTGTTGTGGCTTTCCACGTTGGTGCGCAGGTCNTTGATGCGGCCGTCGTCGAGCACGTAGGAGCGGATCTGGCTGCCCCAGCCGATGTCCGANTTGCCCTCTTCCTGCTTCTGCTTTTCGGCGTTCCGCTTTTGCAGCTCCAGGTCGTAGACCTTGGCCTGCAGCATGCGCATGGCCTGGTCCTTGTTCTGGTGCTGGGAGCGGCCGTTCTGGCACTGCGTCACCAGGGTGGTTTCCTCGCCGGTTTCCGGGTCGGTGTGCACATAGGTCAGCCGCACCGCGGAATCGGTCCGGTTCACGTGCTGACCGCCGGCGCCGGAGGCCCGGTAGGTGTCGACGCGGATCTTGGACGGATCGATGTCCACGTCGATGTCCTCGTCCACTTCCGGGGACAGGAACACCGAGGCGAAGGAGGTGTGGCGGCGGCCGCCGGAGTCGAACGGGCTCTTGCGCACCAGGCGGTGCACGCCGATCTCGGTGCGCAGCCAGCCGTAGGCGTACTCGCCCTCGAAGCGCACGGTGGCGGACTTGATGCCGGCCACGTCGCCGTCGGAGGCCTCCACCAGCTCGGTCTTGAAGCCGTGCGCCTCGCCCCAGCGCAAGTACATGCGCAGCAGCATCTCGGCCCAGTCCTGGGCTTCGGTGCCGCCGGAACCGGCCTGGATGTCCAGGTAGGCGTTGGAGGCGTCCATCTCGCCGGAGAACATGCGGCGGAATTCCAGGTCGGCGACCATGCGCTCCAGGCGCTGCAGGTCCGCTTCCACTTCCGCGACGGTGGCTTCATCGTCCTCTTCCACCGCCAGTTCCAGCAGATCGCGGGTGTCACCGATGCCCTGGCCGGCCTGGTCCAGGGTGGCGACGATGTGCTCCAGTTGCGAGCGCTCCTTGCCCAGGGCCTGGGCCCGCTGGGGCTCGTTCCAGACGTCCGGCAGGGCCAGTTCGCGCTCTACTTCGACCAGTCGTTCGCTCTTCTGGTCGTAGTCAAAGATACCCCCTCAGCGCATCGACGCGCTCGGCCAGGTCGGTGAGGTGGGTTCTCAGCGGATTCACTTCCATAAAGGTTCTCGGTGCACTTTCAATAGAATGGGAAAAGCCGCGTATTCTACCGTTTCGGCCGGCCCCTGACGAGGCCGGGGCCGGCGGGCGCCGGGTGTCAGTCCACCAGTTCGTAGACGTGGAAGGCCTCGGGTTTGAGGTTATCCAGGGTGGTGCCGATGTAGACGGCGTTGTTGGGGATGCCGCTGCCGGTGGCGAACACTTTGAAGCGGCGCACTTCCTTGGGGGTGTCGATGACGGTGTCGGCGTCCACTTCCACCCACATGTAGATGGCGCGTTCCTGCTGGATAAAATCGACGCGCAGCACATCACCTTCTTCCGGCAGGCGCAGTTCCTGCACATCGGTGCCGGCTTCCAGGCGGTGTTTGTGAATTGTTTTCATGCTTCCCTCCGTTAGGGGCTGCCAGACATCGCCGGCCTTTTGGGCCGCGCGAGAATCGAATCGGGTATAACACGCCGGGGCGGCGCGAACGGCAATGCTAGCAAAGTGCCTCCAGCAAGGCACCTGTTGTGGAATCGGGCCTACAAGGGCCGCAGGTGCTCGAACAGCAGCTGCGGGTTGCGGTTGCCGCGGAATTCGTTCACTTCCAGGCGGTAGATGCCGTGCACCCGGCGCAGGCGGTCGCCGAGCTGGTCCAGGTCGGCGTTGAAGTGGATGCCGTCCACCACCCCGCCGCAGCCGGGCAGGCCCAGGGTGAGCTTGAGGTGCCGCTCCCCCACCACGCGGCTGTCCAGCACCTCGAACTCGCCGTCGAAGCGCGGCGGCGGGAAACCCTGACCCCAGGGGAAGCGGTGGCTGAGGAGTTCCGCGGTGTCCAGGCAGAGGTCGGCCTCCTCCAGGGTGCCGTCGGTTTCCACCACCTCGTCGAACAGATCGGCGCCGGCCACCGCCGCCACCGCCTCCTGGAACGCCTCGGTGAACGCCGGCAGGTGGTCGGCGCGCAGGGTCATGCCGGCGGCCATGGCGTGGCCGCCGAACTTGTGCAGCATTTCCGGGTGGGCGGTGGCCACCGCGTCGAGCACGTCGCGCAGGTGCAGGCCGGGAATGGAGCGGCCGGAGCCCTTGAGCATGCCCTTCTCGCGGGCCGGGGCGAAGGCGATCACCGGCCGGTGCACCGACTCCTTGACCCGCGAGGCGAGAATGCCCACCACCCCTTCGTGCCAGTCCGGGCCGTGCAGGCAGAGCGCGGCGGGCAGCTCGCGCTCGCGCAGGCGCGCCACTTCCAGCATGGCGGCGTCACGCATGCCCTGCTCGATGCCGCGCCGCTCGCGGTTGATGGTGTCCAGCTCCTCGGCGAAGCGGCGCGCCTGCGCCTCGCCGTCCGCCAGCAGGCACTCGATGCCGTGGCTCATGTCGGTGAGGCGGCCGGCGGCGTTGAGGCGCGGCCCGGCGGCGAAGCCCAGGTCCGCGGCCACCACCTTGGCGGGATCCCGGCCGGCCACCCGCAGCAGCGCGCGCAGGCCGGGGCTGCCCTTGCCGGCGCGGATGCGGCGCAGGCCCTGCTCCACCAGAATGCGGTTGGCGTCGTCCAGGATCACCACGTCGGCCACGGTGCCCAGGGCCACCAGGTCCAGCAGGTCGAGCACCGGGCTTTTCACGCCCAGGCGGCGCTGCACCGCCAACAGCAAATAGAAGGCCACGCCGACGCCGGCCAGGTTGCGGGCCGGGAAGCCGTCCTCGCAAAGGCGCGGATTGACCAGGGCGTCGGCGTCCGGGAGGCGGTCGCCGGGAAGATGGTGGTCGGTGATCAGCACCCGCATGCCGGCGGCCCGGGCGGCGGCCACGCCGTCGACACTGGCGATGCCGTTGTCCACGGTGATGATCAGGTCCGGGGCCAGGGTCTCCCTGGCCAGCTCGACGATGGCCGGCGACAGGCCGTAGCCATACTCGAAACGGTTGGGCACCAGGTAGTCCGGGCGCCGGAAGCCCAGACCGGCCAGGCCGCGCACCATCAGCGCGGTGGCGGTGGCGCCGTCGGCGTCGTAATCGCCCACCACGCAGATGCGCCAGTGCTCTTCGCGGGCCTGCTGCAGCAGGTCCACCGCCGCGCCCAGGCCGTTGAAGCCGTCCGGGTGCGGCAGGCGGCCCAGGCTCAGCTGCAGCTGCTCTTCCCGGGTGACGCCGCGGGCGGCCAGCACCCGGGCCAGCAGCGGCGGCACGCCGGGCCAGTCGGGCACGGCGTCCACGGTACGGCGGCGGATCTCGGGAAAGGGTCGTGCGCTCATCAATTCAGCCTGGCGGAAAGACGCGGGCAAGGGTCCGCATAGACGCCTCCCGAGTCAAGATACTCCGGGCGCGGCTTGCTGTATCCTGCTGGGGGCCGAAAGTGTCGGTGGTTGAAAGACCCCACCCCGCACCCAATACAGGCAGGAAGCGGGCTTGCAACGACCGGCAAGTCACAAAAAGGGACTGAATGTATGCCCTTTGCTTTCATATACTTGGCGCCCCCGAGTGAGGAACCACAGGCTCACCAAGGCGGCTGGCCGGCCGCATACTTTGGGACTGGAGAGCAAACGATATGATTTACCAAGGCAACGCCGTAAGCGTACAACTGCTTGACGACGGGATCGCCGAACTGAAGTTCGACCTTCAGGGCGAGTCCGTGAACAAGTTCGACCGAGCCACCCTGGAAGACCTGAGCAAGGCCACCGAGGCCCTCAAAGGCAACGACCAGGTGAAGGGCATCGTCGTCACCTCCGCGAAAAACGTGTTCATCGTTGGCGCGGACATCACCGAATTCACCGAAATGTTCGCCCAGGACGAAGCGGAGATCGCCAAATGGTCCCGCCAGGCGAACGACATCTTCAACGCCTTCGAAGACCTGGACGTGCCGAAAGTGGCCGCCATCAACGGCTTCGCCCTGGGCGGCGGCCTGGAAATGTGCCTGGCCTGCGAATTCCGCGTCATGAGCGAACAGGCCCAGGTGGGCTTCCCGGAAGTGAAGCTGGGCATCTACCCCGGTTTCGGCGGCACCGTGCGCGCGCCGCGCCTGATGGGCGTGGACAACGCCATTGAGTGGATCTCCGCCGGCGGCCAGCACAAGCCGGAAAAAGCCTTCAAGGACGGCATGGTGGACGCGGTGGTCAAGCACGACGACGTGCGCGACGCCGCCATCGACCTGGTCAAGCAGTGCCTGGCCGGCAAGATCGACTTCCGCGCCAAGCGCCAGGAAAAACTGGAACCGCTGCCGATGCCCCCGATGGAGCAGATGATGGCGTTCCAGACCGGTTCCGCCATGGTCCAGCAGCAGGCCGGCAAGAACTACCCGGCGCCCATGGAAGCGGTGAAATCCATGCAGAAAGCCGCCGGCATGAAGCGTGACGAAGCGCTGGACGTGGAGTCCAAGGGCTTCGCCAAGGTCGCCAAGACCCCGCAGGCCACCGCTCTGGTGGGCCTGTTCCTGGCCGACCAGCAGGTTAAGAAAGTGAACGGCAAGACCGCCAAGGCCAGCCGCGAGATTAAGAATGCGGCGGTGCTGGGCGCGGGCATCATGGGCGGCGGCATCGCCTTCCAGTCCGCCCTGAAAGGCACCCCCATCGTCATGAAGGACATCAAGGCGGAAGCCCTGGACCTGGGCATGAACGAAGCCTCCAAGCTGCTCGCCAAGCGCGTCGACAAAGGCAAGATGGACGCCGCCAAAATGGGCAAGACCCTGTCCATGATCCGCCCCACCCTGAGCTACGGTGACTTTACCAACATCGACGTGGTCGTCGAGGCGGTGGTCGAGAACCCGAAAATCAAGCAGTCCGTGCTGGCGGAAACCGAGGAAGTGCTGGGTGACGACGCGGTGCTCGCGTCCAACACCTCCACCATTTCCATCACCCGCCTGGCGGAAGCCCTGAAGAAGCCGGAGAATTTCGGCGGCATGCACTTCTTCAACCCGGTGCACATGATGCCCCTGGTGGAAGTGATCCGCGGTGAGAAGACCTCCGACGAAACCGTCGCCACCCTGGTCAAGTACGCCCAGAAGATGGGCAAGAACCCGGTGGTGGTGAACGACTGCCCCGGCTTCCTGGTGAACCGCGTTCTGTTCCCCTACTTCGCCGGCTTCGGCATGCTGGTGCGCGACGGCGCCGACTTCCAGCAGGTCGATAAGGTGATGCAGAAGTTCGGCTGGCCCATGGGCCCGGCCTACCTGCTCGACGTGGTCGGCATCGACACCGGCGTGCACGCCGCCGAAGTGATGGCCGAAGGCTTCCCCGACCGCATGAAGCACGACTTCAAGGACCCGTCCGAGATCATGTTCGAAAACGAACGCTACGGTCAGAAGAACGGCATCGGCTTCTACAAGTACGAGGAAGACAAGAAGGGCAAGCCCAAGAAAGTGGTCGACGAGAAGACCTACGAGCTGATCAAGCCGGTGGTCACCGGCGAGCCCAAGGAATTCGACGCCGACGACATCATCGCCCGCATGATGATTCCGATGTGCACCGAAACCATCCGCTGCCTGGAAGACAACATCGTCGGCTCCGCCGCCGAGGCCGACATGGCCATGATCTACGGCATCGGCTTCCCGCCGTTCCGCGGTGGCCCGCTGCGCTACATCGACAGCATCGGCACCAAGGCATTCGCGGAACTGTGCGACAAGTACGCCCACCTGGGCAAGCTTTACGAAGCGCCCCAGATGCTTAAAGACAAGGCCGCCAAAGGCGAAGCCTTCTTCGCGTAAGGCACGGGCAAAGGAGATTTTGAAATGAGTTTGAATCCGAAAGACGTGGTCATCGTCGATGCGGTGCGCACCCCGATGGGCAAAACCCGTAACGGCCAGTTCCGCAACGTGCGCGCGGAGAAACTGTCCGCGCTGCTGATCCAGGCGCTGATGGAGCGCAACCCCAACTGGAACATCGAAGAAACCGAGGATGTGATCTGGGGCTGCGTGAACCAGACCAAGGAACAGGCGATGAACATCGCCCGCAACATTTCCATGCTCGCCGGCCTGCCGCGCACCAGCGCCGCGCAGACCGTCAACCGCCTGTGCGGCTCCTCCATGCAGGCCCTGCACAGCGCCGCCCAGGCGATCATGACCGACAACGGCGAAGTGTTCGTGATCGGTGGCGTGGAGCACATGCAGCACGTGCCCATGGACCACGGCGTGGACCTCAACCCGGAGCTGTCCAAGTACACCGCCCGGGCCTCCAACATGATGGGCCTGACCGCGGAAATGCTCGGCCGCATGCACGGCATCACCCGTGAACAGCAGGACGCCTTCGGCGTGCGCTCCCACAAGAAAGCCTGGGAAGCCACCGAACAGGGCCGCTGGAAAAACGAGATCGTGCCGATCGAAGGCCACGACGCCGACGGCCGCAAAGTGCTGTGCGAAATCGACGAGACCATCCGTCCCAACGCCAGCCTCGAAGACATGGCCAAACTGAAGCCCGTCTTCGACCCGGTCAGCGGCACCGTCAGCGCCGGCACCTCCTCGGCCCTGTCCGACGGCGCCAGCGCCATGCTGGTGATGAGCGCCGAACGCGCCCAGGCCCTGGGCCTCAAGCCCCGCGCCAAGATCCGCAGCATGGCCGTGGCCGGCTGTGACGCGGCCATCATGGGCTACGGCCCGGTGCCCGCCACCCAGAAAGCCCTGAAGCGGGCCGGTCTGACCATCGACGACATCGACTACGTCGAGCTCAACGAAGCCTTCGCCGCGCAGTCCCTACCGGTGCTGAAGGACCTCAAGCTGCTCGACAAGATGGACGAGAAGGTCAACCTGAACGGCGGCGCCATCGCCCTGGGCCACCCCCTGGGCTGCTCCGGCGCGCGCATCACCGGCACCCTGCTCAACGTACTGGAAGGCAACGACGGCCAGATCGGTCTTGCCACCATGTGCATTGGTCTGGGTCAGGGTATTGCTACGGTGATTGAGCGGGTTTAAGTCTCCGCTTTATTCACTGTTGGTGATATGAAGAAGCCCCGGCCGGAAATCCCGGCGGGGCTTTTTTAATTGCGACTTAACTGGAAGCACTCTTTTGACAAACACTGCAAAACCAAACTACTAGCTTTAAGGAAAGCGCTCTACAAATTGTATAAACCCAGTCACCGGGTCCCCAGAGCCACCTTACTAACGATATTTACTTTGGGTTGATCGACAAGGCAAGCCACAACATTTTATGAACATAAATTATTGTGACCATGTTTATTTTAGATATTTGGCGCTGCCAATTTCTATTTTGCACCCAATTTACGGGCGAGGGGCCATCAGGTTTGATGCCAACGATGCCAATTTTATGAAGGATAAATAGATACTCATCTCTGAACTGAACTCGCGAAATCTTGCCATTCAAACAACGGTCCGCCAGCGAAACCAGAAACTCCTCATTGACGCCTCCTTTCTCGAGGAGGGTCACAACAAGATTATCAATATCGGCTTCACTTATATCCCTAACTTTAAAAGAGGATGACTTGCGATAAAGGAGACTTAAATAGCTATCCAAATTCGGATATTCAACAAGCCACTCATCGCAAAGCGACCGGAGCCGACCCTGTGAATATTTCCTTTCTGCAACTTTAATTACTTCAGCAGTCAGTTGATTCCGACCAACTGCCTCATCCAAAACCTGATTAATGAACATAATAGCGTCTCTAGGACGCAGGAGTGTTCTAGTAAGGATATAGTCAAGAGAGTCTTGATTTTCGACTTTTGCGGGGAAAACGTCGTAAAAACCAACAAACGTCTTCGTATACTTATGCCTTAAAAGAGAGTTTATCCTTTCATCAAGGAGCTCTTTTATTAATGCCTTATCCCATCTCAGTTCTAAAAATAGATTATCATACTTCTCTAACTGAAACCCTGAGTTTTTAGTATTCTCAAGAACTCGCTCTAAAAGATCTATTCGAAGAGATATAATTATTTTTACTGGCTGGACTCTCCTGAAAACTTTAATAGTTTCTATAAGGGCCCTTATCATCTTGTAACGCAAAGTGTCATCAACCCAGTTCTCATCCAGCCTATCTATGAGAATGTAAAATTTTTGCTGCGGGTCGGCNAATATATGGTCGGAAAGCAAACNAATTACTTCAGACAATTCCTTTATCTGGACACCATGAACCACCTCTCGGGAATCTCTAACGATCTGCGAACGTACCTCATCTGTCATAGACGAGATAGTGGATGCATTCAACTCCATACCGGGATGCTTTAAGTGAAGTGCAGCGGAAAGTTGNTCTTCTAGCTTGGTTGTAAACTCTTGAACTCTTACCGTTGTATCCAACCAGAATCGCTCACCCCATGATTCTATGTATTTAATGGCCTTTTTCTTCTTCGGATCCCTATCAAAAATATTAAGCCTATCAAAAAATCTCGTTTTCTCACCCTCTGAGTCTATATTATATTTGCTTTTTATAAGCTCAACAGTGAAAATATGCCTCCAAAGCAAATTATAAAATATATCAAGATCAACACCTATCCCTTCGAAAAAGCGGATAATATTGGAGTTTGAAATATGGCTTAATGCAAGCTCCTCTGGCTCAATAGATATAACGTTTTCTTTTTCAGAACTCATTCTCTCTATGAGCGCACTTTTCCCGGCGCCGGTGCGCCCGACAACTATGCACTTAGGATCGTCAGTGTCACTGAGTACGTCGAAGTCTCCAGTATTAACAAAACAATCAGATAAAAATTTCTGATCCGATTCAGCATCCGGCTCACCAACAGACATATGCCTTTTAAATACAAATTCTTCTTTGGCTATCTTCACCTTTAAACCTCCGAACATCTACTCCCTAAATAGTCTTCGATTTCGAATAAACGAAGCACCTCTCAATATACCTGCCAGTAAAAGAGGCGAGTTACTTAGTATTCTGTTAAACCCAGGCTCCATTGAGAAAACTTGTTACATGCTCTTTTCATTGCCAAGTATAGAGGCCGTATTTCATCCTCTAGATCGTCGTCGAAATCTGAGGGCCGCTTCACCACAGTGTCGAATTGCAGTCCTTTACTGCTTTGCCGGGTGAGTACCGGCATACGCTCATCATCGACGCCATAGCGCTTCTTTTCAGCAGTGGTTTTGAGGCGCGCCTGTTCCAGGAGGTTACTGAGAATTTTAAGGCCCTGCTGGGTATAAATCTCGGCGTCGCGCGGGGTGAGGCGCTTGAGGGTGTCCAGCTTCCAGTCTTTGACCTCCAGAAACAGCAGGCCCCGGCCGGGGTGCAGGATGATGTAGTCGGGGTAGCGGCGCTGGCGGCCCAGGGGGATGTCGTACCAGACGGTGTAGTCATCCTCGAGCAGGCTTTCCAGGCGCTGGCCCAGACGCCGTTCGCCGGGCGTCATGCCGCGAATGGTGCTGAGGCTTGGAATCACCGTGGCCATTAGGGTCAGCCTCGGCGGGCAACGGCTTCGCGGGTGGTGGTTTCAGAGCCCATAGCGGGCCGGCGGGTGCGCTCGCGGACAGACATCCCTTTCCCCTGAATCATTGTTTCCTTCGCCTGGCCTCTCCGGGCCGGCGTTATTATTTTGTGATACAGGTCCGAAATTACACCAAATCGTGGCGCGAATGAAAGTACAACGAGTGCCGGTCGCCACCCAGAAGGGATTAATCAGGCGCCTGTTCAGTCTCTGGCCCGGGGCCGGACGAGACGGTGCTCTCCGTATTCAAAGCCAGGGTAACCAGATATCGTCTTCGCTGGTTTGGCCGTTCACTCAGGGAAAGTAGGGCGGACTGCCCTTGCTCCAGGGTCCAATAAACGGTTTGGAAACGCTCTACCGTCTCTTTAACTCCTTCGAACCAAAGCAGCAGCCTCTCCCAAAGCGTCAGGTTGAAGGTGTCCAGCTCCGGGTCACCAAACCGCTGCTCCATGGCTTCCCTCTGCTCTTGGAAGTAACGCCGTTGCGCCTTCTCCGTATCAAACCCGACGCCATGACTGACGGAAGTGACGACACCATGCTCGCAATGGTAAACGCTGATTTCACGGGTCTTGGGCCCGGTTCGCTCAAAACCGAGCATGCCCTGACGAATCATTTCGTCACGGGCTAACGCCGGCTCAGCGCCCCGGTCCACTTCCATCTGATACACAGCGTCGCAGGCGTCGCCGGGGGTGACGCCTAAAAGTAATTCCGCGGCAGAAAGGCGGGGCAGCACCATGAGTGCAAATAGAATTAGGCCACTCTTCATAGGTCGGTCAGGCACGCCATTGGAAGCCCCAATCTATACACGCCCATCGCAAACGTCGAATACCCTGACTCTCAGAAGCGACTTCGCGCTTAATCAAGCCCGACACTGACCGCCGGGCTTGATCGCTACCTCGCTTAATCCTCGTCCGGAATCTCCGGATCCACCAGCTGCGCGAGCTGAATCAACGACTCCTGCCAGCCCTGATAGCACATCTCCGCCGGGATCACCTCGGGCACGCCCTCCTGGACGATGTGCAGCTCGGTGCCGCCGAGCACGGCTTTCAGGGTGACGGTCACCTGCATCTCTCCGGGGAGGTTGGGGTCGTCGAATTGATCGGTGTAGCGGATGCGTTCGTTGGGCTTGAGCTCCACGTAGGTGCCGCCGAAGGTGTGGCGGCTGCCGGTGGTGAAGTTGGTGAAGGACATGCGGTAGCCGCCGCCTTCGCGGACGTCGCTTTCATGCATGGTGGCGGTGAAGCCGAAGGGCGGCAGCCATTTGACCATGGCGTCCGGGTCGGTGAAGGCGCGGTAGAGGCGGTCCGGGGTGCCGCGCAGGACGCGGTGCAGGCGGATGGTTTGGCCGGTCATGAGGTCTCTCCTTTGCTGTGGATACCCCTGGTCGAACGCCGAATCAGGATTTCGACAACCGGTCCGTCAGGGCGCGCTCGCGAGCACACCCTGACTGCTGGCCCCTCTCCTAGGGGAGCGGCACAAATGTTTGTGTTGTGCCTCGACGGCCTTCGTGGACGTGCTCCCAGGTGGCTTTCACCGTGGGTTGGGCGTCGCTCAGATCGATGGTGGCATCGACCAGGTAGCCGCTCATGGACAGGGCCATCAGACGGAGTGTGCGACCATCGGTTTCAACGATCTCCGCGGCTATTAGATCGCTGAACTCCAGGTCGTTTTGCTCCTTCGAGGAAGCCGGCGCCCCGGCGACACCGCCCTCTGAACCCCTGGATCCGAACGGCGCGCCGTCCAGATCGTCGGCTGTGTCTTGGATGACAAACGGGGCATCATCGTTCTCGCCGATGCCGATGGCCAGGGGCAGAAGATCGGCGAAATCCTCGGCCAGCGCCTGATCGTAGAGCGGATCGAACGCCAGGCGGCGGGTGGCTTCAAAGCTCGGATAGTCGCTGCCATCCGGACTTCCGGAAGCACGGCCATCCGCCATCGACGCTTCAATGAAATGGGTCGCGGCAGTGGTGCCGTCGATTTTGAAACCTTCACCCTGACCCGATGTATTCAACCAATCCGCCGACTCTTCAAAGCCGGTGGCGGCGTATCGGCCATCGGTGGATCGGTTGGTGCCGTAGGCGGCGCCTTGCCGGGTCACCAGGAACGTCATGCCGGTAAGCGCGTTCCCGGCGTGGCGGACGGTACCGCGATACAGCCCGGCGTTGCTCAGGTGCAGGGCCANGANCACNTGATNNTGGGCGTCNNCCNCCGNGACCAGCGGATNGGGCCCACCGGGCAAATCGGCGGTGAGCATGTCCAGCGCGGAGGCGATGGCGGTTTCAAAGGCCACCGGATCCAGGCTGAANTCGATGGCCAGGCCNAGNTCCAGGTGCGAGGCNGGNTCGATCTGNATGCCGTTGGNCAGGTCCTGGTCGGCGTCCAGGCTGATCAGGAAGCGGCTGATATTGNTCACGGTGTTGTCGTTTTCGTCGGCGCCGTCGCCGGCCAGGTCCGCCGGGGTGATGAACANNGTNTTGCCGTTCACCACGGCNTCGCCCAGTTCNATATCGCCGATCAGAAAGCGTGCNGTGGCGCCGTCCGGGCANCGCAGCACGCCCTGTTCGCCGGTGGTTTTGGTGCTTGAAGAGCCGCAGGTGTAGTGCAGGCCGGTGACGGCGTTGTCCACGAAGTGNGCGGTGCGTGTGGCGGTACCGCCGCCGCNGCTGCTGGAGCTGCTNGATCCGCCACAACCGGTGATGGCCAGGATCGCGACGACAGCCGCCCCGGCGAGAAAGGTCTTATCCATGTTATCCCCCAAATTCCATGTAAGCGCGCCCTTGCTGTTATGCGGTCCTGGGCGCGTCGTTGCATAAGTCTAGGGATGGCCCACGGGAATGCTGTGATCCAAAACACACTCCGCTTACCCCATATGGGGTATGCGCGCCCTGCTCCGCCCTGGCTACTCTTGCCCCATGGGGACGCCGGTGTCTGTCACCGGCGCATACAACAAGACGGAGCAGGACATGAAGAGACGTCATCTGATGGCGGGCCTGGGGGCCCTGATGGTGATGGGGGGATGCACGCCGTCCTCGCAGGTGGATAACGTGGCCGGCCAGGCCTCGGTGTACGAGGACCCGTCTTCCTCGGGCCGTGTTCAGGGGGTCGGCATCGAGTCCCAGGACGTGGTGGCGATGACCGACGAGATGATGCGGGACATGCTCTCCAACCGCATCCTGGCGGCGCGGGACGTGCCGCCGCGCATCATCATCGACAACGAATACTTCAAGAACGAAAGCTCTTCGATCATCAACACCAACCTGCTCACCGACCGTCTGCGCGTGGAGCTCAACCGCGCCGCCAACGGCCGGATGATCTTTGTGGGCCGCCACTTCGCGGACATGGTGGAGAAAGAGCGCGAGCTCAAGCGCGACGGCGCCGTGGACGGCGGCACCATCCGCCAGACGCAGGCCACCGCCGGCGGTGACTACCGGCTGGGTGGGCGCATCGCCTCCCTCGACGCCATGGACCGCAACAGCCAGACGCGCTCGCGCTACCACCAGGTGACGTTCGAGATGATCGACCTGGAGCTGGGCACCATCGTCTGGAGCGGCGCCTATGAGATGAAGAAGGCGAGCCAGGACAATGTGCTTTATCGCTAAGGCGGGGGCACCGCTGGCCGCCGCCCTGCTGCTCGCCGGTTGCGCCACCGGGCCCACCCAATACGAAACCCGCGCCCTGGACCCGGACCAGCAGGCGGTGGTGGCGAGCAAGCCCGCCGCCCTGCAGCCGCTCTACCAGGACCTGTTCGAGGAAGGCCGCCGCAACGAGGTGCTCAACCTGATGGAGATCGGCGCCGCCGCCTTCCACCAGGGGCACTACGACCTGTCCAAGGCGGCGCTGGACCGGGCCATCGCCAATATCGAAAGCGTCTACGCCGACAACGAGGCGGCCCACCGGGCGCGCAGCCTGTGGTATGAGGAAGGCGAGAAGGACTTCAAGGGCGAGCCCTATGAACGCTCCATGGTGTTCTATTACCGGGGCCTGCTGTTCCTGCGCGACGGCGATTACGGCAACGCCCGCGCCAGCTTTATCAGCGGGCTGCTGCAGGACGCCTTCGCCGAGGAGGAGCAGAACACCACGGATTTCGCCTCGCTGATCTATCTGGCGGGCTGGTCGGCGAAGCTGGCCGGCAGCCACACCCTGGCCGAGCAGCACTTCGAGGAGTACCGGCGGTTCCGTCCGGACGGCCCGGTGCCCGCCGCCGACCACAACACCCTGGTGATCGCCGAAACCGGCACCGCGCCGCGCAAGCTGGCCGACGGCGTCGGCCATTACGAGCTGGTCTACCGGCGCGGCAAACGGATCCGCGCCCAGGGGGCGGAGCTTATGCACGGCGGTGACAGCGTCGCCCTGTTCCCGGTCGAGGACGTGTTCTTCCAGGCCTCCACCCGGGGCGGGCGCACCGTGGACCGCATTATCGAAGGCAAGGTGCAGTTCAAGAAGAACACCCAGGCCACCGGCGACGTGCTCACGGCGGCCAGCGGCAACAGCGCCGTGGCCGGCCTGAGCATGGCCGCCGGCGGCGGTCTGGCGGCGGGCTTTCATACCGTGACCGCCATCGGCGTGGCCGCGCAGGGGCTGTCGGCGCGTTCGCGCACCGAGGCGGACACCCGCTACTGGCAGCGCCTGCCGGACGGCCTGCATGTGACCACGATGCGTCTGGCGCCCGGCGCCGGCCCCCTGGAAGTCCGTTTCCTGGACGCGACCTCGCAACCGCTGCCGGACGGCACCGAGACCGTGCCCGTGCATTTCGATGACCGGGGCAACGGCCTCGCCTTCGCCAGCAGCCGCCGCCCCATAGAAGAAGGAAAGTCACTATGAAAACCCTGATCGTCAGCGCGCTGCTGGCCGCCGGCCTGGTCGTCACGGGCTGCCAGAGCAGCATGAGCAAGGAAGAGTTTCAGCAGCGTACCGAGGAGATCGGCTACAACACCGTGATCTTCACCGACTACGACCTCAACCGCCGTTTCAAGGACGGCCTCACCGGGCCGGACAACGTGGTGCGTCTGTCCACCACCGGCCACGGCATCGAGCGCACCGACACCGGCACCTCGCAGGTGTGGGTGGAGCTGCGCAACCACACCGATTTCAACTACATGGTGGAAGCACGCACCTCGTTCTACTCGCAAAGCGGTCGTCCCCTGGACGCGCGCCCGGTGTGGCGGCGCGTCTCGGTGCCGGCCAACGCCCGCGCCGTGTACGAGGAAAAATCCGTGACCACCGACCGGCTGCAATACCGCGTGGAAGTGAGGCAGGCACGATGAACAGGCACGGACTGAACCGCTTCGCGGGCCTGGGGGCCGCGCTGGGCGCCACCTTGGCGCTGGCCGGCGCCGCCGGCGCCCAGACCGATCATTCGGCGGCGCCGATGATGGCCCCGGCCAAGGCCCCGCTCAGCGAAGAGGCGTACCGGGAACAGCAGGCCCCCGGCGGCCGCCGGGACGACGCCGACACCATCACCGCCCGCTTCCGCGACCGCTTCAGCAGCGACGGCGAAGCGCGCATCGCGGTGCTGTGGAACGAGGCGCTGTCCAGCCGGGTGAGCGACTGGCAGAGCCGGCAGCGGGCCACGGTGGGCGTGCGCGGCGAGTTCGAAGCGAGCGGCCCGGACGGCGACAGCCAGGGCAACGCCCAGGGCCAGGCGATCGCGCAAAACGAATACCGGAGCGGCGGGCAACCCACTGACAACCGCGCCGCCCACGAGCTGCAGTCCGGGCTGATCACCACCTTCCGCAGTGCCGGCGCCAGCGTGGTGGACCGCGCCCTGGCCGCCCGGCTCACCGACAACGCCCTGGAAGACGGCAGCTTCTCCAGGCTGTCGCCGGACAACGCCCGTCTGCGCATGCGCGCACTGGCGGAGCACGCCGACTTCGTCATGGAGCTCACCGCCGGTCCGTCGTTCGAGGACCAGCCGGTGTACCAGGTGCGGGTGTTGTCCACCCGCGACGCCTCGGTGCTGGCGGTATTCACCAGCACCGGCCGGCGCGACAACGACGAAGACCCGCCCTACCAGTGGGTGGCCACGGACCGGGGTTACCAGAAACGGGAACAGCCCGTGTCCCTGGCGGAAACAGGCCGGGAACTGGCGCTGCAGATCATGGCGCGCATGGCGCCTTAACAACATCAATCAAGCAGTAGGGGAACGACGATGACTTTTTCCACCAAACACGCAATGCGCTACGTAGTGCTGTCGGCGACGCTGGCCACCCTGGGGGGCTGCGCCACGCCGCAACAGCAACAACAGCAGTTGCAACGGCAGCAGCTTATCGCCGCTCAGATCCAGCAAATGCGGGCCCAGCAGGAAGCGGCCAGCCAGCCCGGCCAGATCGGCGTTCTGCTGGACACCAACCCGGACGGCACCGTCACCGTCCAGGGCATCGCCCCGGGCACCAGCGCGGCGGAAAGCGGCGACCTGAAAGTGGGTGACCGGATCACCGCGGTGGCCGAGGAAGGCGCCGAGCCGGAATCCCTCACTGGCAAGAGCTTCTTGCAGACCGTCGGCCTGATTCGCGGCGCGCCGGGCAGCCAGGTGCGGCTCACCGTCACCGACGGCGACAGCAGCCGGGAGGTGAGCCTGACCCGCGCGGAACTGACCGAGCAACAAACGCAGGCCCTGGCGGCAATCAAACAAGCCAAGGCCGAAGAGCAGGTGGAAGGCCTGGCGATTGAGGACAACTCCGGCCAGTACCTGAGCCCCTACACCAGCGACGGCGTCACCGCCGAGTGGGTGAACAAGGCGATCAACGCGAAGATGGGCTCGGCGGCAGGCTCCGCGGTGGGCGCGGCGGCCGGTGCCTACGCCGGACGTAAAGCTCTGGAGAGCGTGCCCGGTGGCAGCATTATCGGCAGCTTCTTCGGCGGCATGGCCGGTTCCAAGGCGGGCCAGAACGTGGGCCGCGACGCCGCTATCCAGGCCTCCGGCGGCTGGGACTACATTCGCGAGACGTCGGACCTGTCGTTCCGTTCACTCAACGACATGGCCCGCTGGATGACCACGGTGCACGGCCAGAAGAGCAACTTCCAGGAAGTGCTCAACGCCACCCTGCAGGTCTACCCGGATCTTCAGCCGGCGCTGGCCAGCGCCCGCTGAACGCGGCGCCAGAGCGAGTCCACCAACAGGATCACCGCCAGGCTGGCGCCGGCCAACGGCAACAGCGCCAGCAAGGTGATCAGCAACGCCAGTAGATAACGGCGCGGCAACGGGGCCCCTCCCGGGCCCCGTCCCGGCGGCGCCCCGAACCCGCCGGGCGGCCGGCGCCGCCACCACATCCCCACGCCGGTGATCACCAGCGCCACGATGGCGACACAGGTGAGCAGCATGAGCCCCTGGTTGACGCCACCGAAGTAGTTGCCCACGTGCAGGGCGACGCCGTATTCCACCGCTTTGGCGACGGCGCCGTAATCATCGAACCCCACCTCCAGCAGCACCTTCCCTTCGTCGTTCAGATGCAGCGTCCGTTGCCCCTGCGGCCGCGCCGGATAGGTATAGGTGCTGTACGGCTCGCCGGCCCCGGCGGGAATGGCGAGCCGGTAACCGTACGGCAGCCCCCGTTCGGCCAGCGCCCGGTGCACCCGGTTGATCGCCGCCGGGCGGGTGTCCGGCAGCGCGCCGCCGTGGTGGTGCCCGTTCCGGTCCGTACCGGTATCGATGGCCGGCAGCGGCGCCTGCACCAAGGCCCAGGGCGCTTCGCCAAGAGTATCGAGTAGCGTCTTGCCGTCACCGCGGCCGTGGTGGCGCAGTTCGGGTGGGTAGCCCAGGCCCAGGGCGTTGCTGGCCGGCGCCAGCACCCGGTCGCCCCAGAAGCCCGCCCACGGCAGACCGGTGACGATCAGAAAGACGATCATCACCGCGGTGTAAGCGCCCACCAGGCGGTGCACCTCCCGCCAGCGGCCGCGCCCCCGGCGGCGCCGGTCGAAGCGGAACGCCCCGCCCTTGCGGCGGCCGCGCGGCCACCANAGCCACANNCCGCTGNCCACCAGCACCAGNGCCCAGCTCGCCGCCAGTTCCACCAGGGCGTCACCGCCCTCGCCCAGCAACAGCGANCCGTGCATGCGGTCGGCNAANCCGACCAGGGTGNCGCTGTAAATCANGTCGCCCAGCACGGTGGCNTCGNCNGGGTCGACGAAGGCNCGGAAGGGCTCGCCCTCACCGGCGGGCGTGACGAACGCCATGGCGGTGCGNCCGGGCGCCACCGGCATGTCGATGCGGGTGACGGTGGCGTCCGGGTAGTGATCGCGCACCGCCGCCACCAGATCGCCGGCGGGCAGGATGCGGTCGCCGCTGGGGGCAAAGCGCAGTTCCGGATAGAGCCGGTCGTTCAGTTCGTCGTTGAACAGATAGATGGCCCCGGTGACCGCCAGCATCAACAGGAACGGGGCCGTGAACAGCCCCGCGTAGAAGTGCCAGCGCCAGGCCATCGCATAGCCCGTCGCCGGGGGACGGCCATCGGCGGCCATCAGAAGTGGCCGGTCCAGCCCAGTTCCACGGTGCGCGGCGCGCCCACGTAGACCTGGGTGGGGCTGTAGCCGGACCAGTCGGCGTAGAATTCATCGGTGAGGTTGCGCCCGCGCAGGGTCAGGGTGCCGCTGGCCAGCGGGTAGCTGACCCAGGCGTCCAGCAGGGTGCGCCCGTCCACCCGATACTCATTGGCGGTGCCGGTGTGGAAGTCGCCGGTGTGGCGCACCGCGCCGCCCAGGGTCAGCGGCAGCGCCGCCAGGGTGTAGGCGCTGCTCAGGTTGGCGGTGGTGTCCGGCACGTTGGTGAGGCGGTTGCCGGACAGGTCCTCGCCGCCGGCGCCCAGCAATTGATCGTATTCGGCGTCGTTCCAGGCGCCGTTCAGGTTGATCCACCAGCGCTCATGGGGGCGCACCGTCAGGTCCACTTCCACCCCTTCGGCCTCGATGCCGCCGCCCTGCACGGACAGCGCCGGGTTGGCCGGGTCGCGGGTGACGATGTCGTCCTGGTTCAGGCGGTACACGGCGGTGGTGAGCGTGACCCGGTCACGCCACAGGTCGGCGCGGGCACCCAGTTCCATGGCGCGGCCGTCGCTCAGATCAAAGCGCGCGTTGGTGGGGTTGCTGAGCAACAGGCTGCCGATCGGCGACGACGCCCGGTTGTACTGCGCGAACACCTGCACGCTGTTGGTCAGGTCGTAGACCGTACCGAGCCGCCAGGCGAGGTCCTCGAAGGTCTGCCCGAAAGTTTCGCGGGTGCCGGCGCTCAGGTCGTCGATGCCCCGCTCCAGTTCCAGGTATTCGTAGCGCAGGCCGCTGACCAGCACCCAGTTGGGGGTCAGGTTAAGGGCGTCTTCCAGGAACACCGCGCCGCCGGACACGGTGCTGTCGAAGTCCGCCCGCGAGCCGTAGTTGGCCGGGCTGTTGGGCGGCAGGTCACCGCGGTCCGGGTTGAACGGGTCCACCGGGGTGGTGTCGCCGAAGCGGCGGCGGCTGTCGAAATCGGTGTACTGGTATTCGGCGCCTACCACCAGGCGGTGGCGGCGCTCGCCCAGGTAACCGTCGTGGACGCCGTAGAAGCGGTCGGTGGCAAAACGGTGGTGGTGGTTGATGCGGGTGGTGAGCCGGTCCAGTTGCCCGGTGGCGTCGTTGTAGGTGAAGTCTTCCGAGTTGGCCCAGTCCCGGTTGGCGTTGTAAAAGCTCAGCTCGTTGACCAGCCGCCAGGTGCCGGTGAGCTGATAGTCCGCCTTGGTGCGCAGCCACTGGCTGTCGGCGGTCATTTCGCCGTCGCGCACGTTGTAGTTGTTGTCGCGGATCGCTTCGTCCAGCACCAGGCCGCCGCCGGAGACCACGTCGCTGGGGTCGCGGGCCACGTCCGCGGGCAGCAGTGGTGTGCCCTGGTAGGGGGTGGCATACCGGTCACTGTACAGATCCAGGGCGGCGCTCAGGGTGAGCCGGTCGCTGGCCTGGATCAGGATGCCGGTGGTCAGCGCGGTGGTCTCGGAATCGGTGTCGTCCACATAGCCGCTGCTCCGGCCGTGGCTGAGGTCGGCGCGCACCGCCACGTCGGGATTGACCACCCGGTTGGTGCCCACGCCTAGCCGCAGGCTGTCGTGGCTGCCGTACTCCAGCATGCCGTCGTGGCGGTCGCCGGCCAGGTCCGGCTTGCGGGTCACCAGGTTGAGGGTGCCGCCCAGGGCGCCGGTGCCGTGCAGCACCGAGGCCGGGCCCTTGAGTACCTCCACCCGTTCCAGGTTCCAGGTGTCCAGGTTGCGCGACACAAGCGACGGGTCGGCCACGCGCACGCCGTCGAACAAATAGCCCACATCGGTGAGCCCGCGCATCGACACCGAAGCCGGCGAGCCGGGAATATTGCCGGCGGCCACGCCCGGGGCGCTGCGGTACAGCTCGATCAGATTGCGCAGGCCGAGCTGTTCGATGTCCTCGCGGTCCACGGTGCTCACCGTGGCCGGGGTCTCCCGGTCGCTCAGGCCGAGACGGCCGTCGGTGGTGGTGGGGGTCACCGGGGCGCCGGCGGCGCCGTCATCGACCCGCACCGTGTCCAGCTGGTGGCCGGAGGGCTGGGCCCATGCCAGGACCGGGCATAACAGGGACAGGGTAAGCAACGATCGGGACACGGCGAACTCCAGGCTGCGGACGATGATATCGCGGGCAAGCCTAGCGTTCGGCGTGGGAAAGGGAATGCGGCATATTGTCACAGCGGCGCCCGGCGCCGCGCGGCCATAAAAAACGGGAAGCGCCCCGCGCTTCCCGTTGGTGTGCCGCCCGCACCGGGGTCAGCTCTGAACCTCGATGCGGCGTGGCCGGCTCTGTTCCTTCTTCTTGATGTGCAGGGTCAGCACGCCGTTATTGACGCGGGCCTGCACATCCTCTTCGCTGGCCGCGTCCGGCAGCGAGAAGCGGCGGACAAAGCTACCGTAGGAGCGCTCCACGTGGCGGAAACCATCGTGATCGCTCTGCTTCTCTTCCTGGCGCTGGCCACGGATCGTCAGCGTTCCGTTATCCAGGGTGATCTCCAGATCTTTCGGATCGATCCCCGGAACGTCCGCCTGGATCCGATACTCTTCGGGCTCTTCGCGCACATCCACCGCTGGAGCCCACTCACTCCCGCCGGAAAGGCCGGCTCCAAGAGCGGGCCAATCCTGATCAAGAAGCCGATCAATCTCACTGCCGAACTGACGCAGCAAGCTGGCGGGTTGATAACCACGAATAGCCGGTGTTCTGGCCATGGCAATCACCTCCTTTCCAGTCTCAGCTTTCAAACTCCGTCGCTGAAAATAGGATCGCCGCGACGATTTTCAAGGCCCCGAATGCATTATTCGCCTTCGGTGTAGACCTCGGCGCTGTCGCCTTCCAGCACGTAGCCGGCGGTGCCGTATTCGGTGTCCTGACTGGAGACCTTGAGGGTGCCTTGCAGCCACATGGCATCGAAGGCCACGTCCAGGGGCACGCCGCGGCCTTTCATTTTCACCAGCACGATCTGGTTGCGCGGCGGCGGCGGAGAGTGGATACAGGCGCCGAAGTACGGCACCAGCAGAAACTCGCGCACGTATTCATCGTCGCCGTCCAGCGGCACGCCGAAACCGGGCAAGCGCACCTCAGTACCGTCCAGGTCCGCTTTCAGTGGCGCCTCGCGCCAGGCCTTGTCGATGGCATCCAGCATGCGCTCGCCACGGGGGTCGCCGTCGGCCACGTCTTCCGGCGGCCGGTCGCCGTAGATGTCACGGAACAACTGCTCGTAGACCGTATTGGGGTCGTAATCGGCGGGCACCAGATCGTCCCATTCCATCACTTTGGCCGCCATCGCCGGGAGGCTGACGGCCAGACACAGGGCGGTGATCAGATAACGCATATCAGTTCCTCGGGGTCAGGCCGTCGGCGAGGCTGTTGCGGAACGCTTTTTCCGCCGGGATCACCCCGGCCAGGGTACCGGCCAGCAGCACCACGCCGATAGCCGGCAGCTCGCGCCAGGCGACAAAGGTGTCCGGCAGACGCAGGGACCACTCCGCCAGCGCGTAGGGCGCCATCGCCCCCTGCGCCACGAACAGCAGGGTCAGCCCCAGCAGACCGCCGATCACCGTGAGGCAGAAGCTTTCACCCACGATCACCGCGTACACGGCAACACGACCGGCGCCGGCCGCGCGCAGCACGGCCAGCTCGTGCCGCCGCCCTTCCAGAGCGGCAAGGACGGTGGAAACCAGCACCAGCAGGGCCACCACCAGCACCGCCAGCGAGGTGGCGCGCAGGGCGTTTTCGCCGTAGGCGGTCATTCGCCACAGCCGCTGCAACTGAACGCCGGGAATAATCGCGGTGAGCGGCTCCGGCTGATAGCGCGACAGCTCCCGCTGCAGGCTCAACACGGCGATGCGACTGTTCAGGCCCAGCATCACCGCGTTAACGGAATCCGGTTTGTCCGTCCGGCCGGGCCCCGGCGGCAACCCGGAGCGGAACTGGCCACCGGCGTGAATGGCGGCCATGCCGGCCAGGGAGATGTGCACGCTCTGATCCACCGGCGTGCCGGTGGGCGCCAGCACGCCCACCACCCGGAAGGGGTGATTGTCGTGTTCGATGAGGGCCGGGCCACCGGCGCCGTGGGCCAGCGTCAGATCGTCGCCCAAGCGGTAGCCGAGGGCGCGGGCGACGGCGCTGCCCAGCACCGCCTGGTCGGCCCCGGCGAACCAGGCGCCCTGCTGGAGGGTAAGCGCTTCCCCGTTTCCGTAGCGGTAGTGATCCAGATAACCGTTATTGGTGGCCACCACCGGAAAACCCCGGTGGGAGTCACCGAGGGCGATGGGCACCCACCACTTCACGGAGGGATGATCGGCGAGGTGCTCCACGGTATCCCAGCGAATGCCGGCGGTGGGGTCACTGAGCCGGAACACACTGTAGAGCAGGATGTTCATGGGCCCGCCCCGGGCGCTGACGATCAGATCGATGCCGGAGACCGTGCTGGCGAAATTGGCGCGCACCTGGTGGCGCAGCCGCTCGATGCCGACGATCATCGCCAGGCTCAGCGCGATCGCGATGACGATCAAGGCGGCCGAGGTTTTGCGGGTACGCAGTGAGGCGAGCACGATGTCAGGCAGCATGATCGGCCCCCTTGTTCAGCCCGGTGAAATCAACGCTGCGATGGAAATGCGGGGCCACCGCGCGGTCATGGCTGACCATCAACAGGGCACTGCCGGATTGCTCGCACTGGCGGCACAGCAAATCCAGCAAGGCGTCGCGGCTGTGGCTGTCCAGCGCCGAGGTGGGCTCGTCGGCGATGATCAATTCCGGCTTGCCGAACAGGGCGCGGGCCGCCGCCACCCGCTGCTGCTGACCAAACGACAGCTGCCAGGCGGGCAGCGCCGCGATCGACGCCTCCAGGCCGAGCCGCTCCAACAGCGCCGCGGCGGCGCGGGCGCTCTGGCGCCGGCCTTGCACGCCCTCCCGTTGCCGCCGGCACCGGGAAAAGCCGGCGCTCAGGCGGACGTTGTCCACCGCACTGAGATAGGGCAGCAGATTGAAGGCCTGGAAAATGACGCCGATGTGATCGGCGCGGAAGGCATCCCGTCGCCGCTGCGGCAGCGCCGAAAACGCCTGCCCCGCCACCCGGATCGACCCCCGCTGTGTGGCGCGAATGCCGGTGATCAGCGACAACAGGGTGCTCTTGCCGCAGCCACTGGGACCGTGCAGCAGCACCCGCTCACCGGCTGCCATGGTGAAGCGGTCGATATCGATAAAAGGCCGGGTTTGACCGGGGTGCGCGTAACGCAGGGCGTCCACTTCCAGGACCACGGCCTACTCCAACGGGATGCGGGTGTCGCCGGGNGCCAGGCGNAGCGCGCCCTGGCCGGCGGGCAGCAAGGTCACCACTTCCGTGNTGAGGCCGGAGAAGGTGTCCAGGAAGGGNAGCGTCACCGAGGTGAGNGCCGAGGGCGTGTCGCATTGAAACACCCACTCGGCTTCCACGTCCTGGTGACCGTGCCCATGGCTATGGTCCTGTTCGTGGCCGTGGCCGTGATGCGAGGTCGGGAACAGGGTGTCGACGGTGGTGCGCGTCTCCGCGCTCACCCGGCANTGAGCCGCCGGCGCGGGCAACGGCGCGGTNAACCGTTCCAGCCGGTCGCGGTAGCGGGCCCGGGACGCGGCGTCGCCGGGCGGCTGTTCGGTGCCGAGCACGTCCATCAGCGGCGCCCGGAAGCTGACGCTCAACGTCGCGCCCTCCACCACCACCGCCGCGTGCGCCAGCCCGTGCTGGTGTACGCCGGCGGCGAACGCGGTGCCNGCGCNGGCCANAANCAGNGCCGCGGCGACGCCTTTANGCGGGGCGGATATCTTCATGGGCTCCCTCGCAGACCTTGCAGGCACGGATGTTTCCAAAGTGGGTGGCGATCAGACCTATTCCGACCAGGCTGGTGAGTAGCGGTTCCCAGAACCCGTGCAGCGCCTCCTCGAACACCNCCATCAGACACAGCCCGGTGAGCGCCGCCAGACCGGGGAGCAACACGCTCANACGACGGTGGCGCCGATACCCGGCNACAATGGCCAGGACACTCACCGGCACGATCAGCGCCAGCATGGCGCGGTGGAAGATCTCGTCCACGGCGCTGAATGAGGCCAGCAGCCCGATGGCGAAAAGCCCCGCCACACTGGCGATGCAGTGCACCATACAAACGCCCGACAGCACCATGGCCGCCTGGTCCAGACGCGCACGTCGCATTGCTCTCTCCTTGTCCTCTCCGGGTAAACCTCTGNNTTTTTCGAATGTTATAATATAACAATCAGTGCCCGCAACGAAAACGGCCCCGACGAGAAACCCGCCGGGGCCGTTTTTGTCAGCGCGCGACNCCGAAAGNGTCAGGCGACGCCCTGGCTGCGCAGGTAGTCCTCGTAACTGCCGTGGAAATCGACGATGCCGGTGGGCGTCAGCTCGATGATGCGGGTGGCCAGGGACGACACGAACTCACGGTCGTGGCTGACGAACAGCAGCGTGCCCGGGTAGTTTTCCAGGGCCAGNTTGAGCGACTCGATGGACTCCATGTCCAGGTGGTTGGTGGGCTCGTCCAGCAGCATGATGTTGGGGCGCTGCAGCATGATCTTGCCGAACAGCATGCGGCCCTGCTCGCCGCCGGAGATCACGTTCACGGTTTTGTTGATCTCGCTGGAGGAGAACAGCAGCCGGCCCAGGGTGCCGCGAATGATCTGCTCGTCGTCGCTCTCCTTGCCCCACTGCTGCATCCAGTCGAACAGGTTGAGCTTGTCCTCGAAGTCGGCCGCGTGGTCCTGGGCGTAGTAGCCGAGGGTGGCGTTTTCCGACCACTTTACTTCCCCGGCGCTGGGCTCCAGGTCGCCCATCAGGCAGCGCAGCAGGGTGGTCTTGCCGACGCCGTTGGGGCCGATGATGGCGATGCGCTCGCCCACTTCCACGCGCAGATCCAGGCCGGAGAACAGCTCTTCGTCGTCGAAGCTTTTCGCCAGGCTTTTCACTTCCACCGCGTTGCGGAACAGCTTTTTATCCTGCTCGAACACGATGTAGGGGTTCTGACGGCTGGACGGCTTGATGTCCTCCAGCTTGATCTTGTCGATCTGCTTGGCCCGGGACGTGGCCTGCTTGGATTTGGACGCGTTGGCCGAGAAGCGGCTGACGAACTGCTGCAGATCGGCGATCTGCGCCTTCTTCTTGGCGTTGTCGGCGCGCTTGCGCTCCAGTGCCTGGGTGGCGGCGGTCATGTACTCGTCGTAGTTGCCCGGGTAAACCCGCAGCTCGCCGTAATCCAGGTCCGCCATGTGCGTGCACACGCTGTTCAGGAAGTGGCGGTCGTGGGAGATGATGATCATGGTGCAGTCGCGCTGGTTGAGCACGCCCTCCAACCAGCGGATGGTATTGATGTCCAGGTTGTTGGTGGGCTCGTCGAGCAGCATGATGTCCGGCTCGGAGAACAGCACCTGGGCGAGCAGCACGCGCAGCTTCCAGCCCGGCGCGATCTCGCTCATGGGGCCGAAGTGCTGGTCCACGGGAATGCCCACGCCGAGCAGCAGATCGCCGGCGCGGGATTCGGCGGTGTAGCCGTCCAGCTCGGCGAACTCGGCTTCCAGCTCGCCGGCGCGCAGGCCGTCCTCCTCGGTCATCTCCGCCTTGGCGTAGATGGCGTCGCGCTCCTCTTTGACCTTCCACAGCTCGTCGTGGCCCATGATCACCGTGTCCACCACGGAATACTGTTCGTAGGCGAACTGATCCTGGCGCAGCTTACCGATGCGCTCGTTGGCGTCCTTGGAGACGTTGCCGGAGGACGGGTCCAGGTCACCGCCGAGGATCTTCATAAAGGTGGACTTGCCGGAGCCGTTGGCGCCGATCAGGCCGTAGCGGTGGCCGTCGCCGAATTTCACGGAGACGTTTTCGAACAGCGGCTTGGCGCCGAACTGCATGGTGATGTTGGCGGTGGTGAGCAAGGTCGGGTTCCGAATTGGTGTGGCGTGGAGGGGCGAAAAGGGGGCGGATTATGCCACACCGCCCCCCGCCGCGTCACACCGCCCGCGCCGCGCGGGCCGACTTCACACTCCCCGGATCCGGAAACGGTACGGCGCGGACGACGGGCTCAGGCCGGACGCGCGCTGGTAGTCCGCGTGCACGCGCAGGTAATAGAGGCCCGCCTGGCCGGCTTCGAAGTCATGGCGGAAGCCCTCGCAGCGGCGCACCGAGCTTTCGCGAACCACTTCGGTGTCCCGGCCCGACAGCTTGACCAGCAGCACCCGGGTGCTGTGTCCGGGCGGCAGGATGGCGTCGCCGCAGAGGAACTGGTCCACCACCAGGCTGCGTCCGGTGGTGTTGCCCAGGTACAGAAAGTAGTGGGCGTGGCTGTTGGCGATTTCCGCCGCGTAGTCGGACGGCGCGCCACTGCCGTCGCGGCTGCCCACCTGACCCTGGTGCGGCACCAGGAAGGGCTCGATGATCACCGGCTCCAGCCAGTGGCCGTCGCTGAGCGGGATCGCTTCCACCGACACGGAACGCTCATTGCCGCTGTTGGCGATGGCGCGCAGATACACCCGTTCGCCCTTGCGCAGCGACATGGACGCCACCGTGCAGGCGCGGCGGGTACTGCACTCTTCCAGCAGGGTGCCCGGGCCGCTGCTGCCGGCGCGGCGGTACTGGAAGATGGTGTCGGTATCCGGGTCCTGGTCGCCGTGGCTGAGGCGCACGGTGAAGGAACCGCCGTAGGGCGCTTCCAGGTAAAAATCCAGNGCGTTGGCGGCGCCGGACGCCAGGCTGGTGGTTTGCGGCCCGGCGTCCACGCAGACGCGCCGGTAGCCCTCCTCGCCGCCGTCCGGGCCCTGGGAACAGGCGGGCGCGAACCCCACCGCTTCCGAGAGCGCCCCCAGGGACGCCGGCGGAAAGCCCTCGCCCTCATTGAGCGGGTACTGGGCCGACAGGTTTTGTTGGATCTCGGCCACCAGGGNCTCTTCGTCCGGGTAGTCGGCGAGCAGCGTGCCGTAGCCGGTTTTCATGGCGTCCCAGAACGCCACGGCGTCCTCGTCATCGGCGCCGTTCCGGGCAAAGCCGGCGCGCGCCGCCGCCAGGGCCGACAGGCCGTTTTCCGCCACCGCCGCGCTGAGCAGAGGCAGCACCCGCACCTCCTGGTAGAACCCCACCTCCAGGGTCTCGCCGGGAATAAAACCGGCCAGCATGTCCAGCTGGCCCGGCGGCCGGCGCAGGCCGGTGAGCGCCCGGTAGTCCGGCATCAGCGCCGCCAGGGCGGCGGCGTAATCGTCATTCCGATCCGCCAGCTCCGCCATCAGCCGTTCGCTGATCAGGTCGGTGAGCAGATTGACGTTGGCGTCGGCGGCCTGCTGGCCCTCTTCGAGGAAGACCACCGCGCTCAGGGTCACCGGTTCACCGCTGAACCGGCCCTCGGCTTCATCGAACCAGAACCCGCTGACCGTCAGCAGTGCCGGGCCGACGAAGCCGGTTTCCGGGAACGCATAGCGGCCGCGTTCGTCCACGGTGGTTTCCAGCGCCGGGCTGTCGCTGTCCACGGTGCCGTTAACCAGCCGTTGCAGCCGCGCGGTGGCGCCGGCCTGGAAGGGGCCTTTTTGCGCCGCGCCGCTCAGCGCGCCGCCGCCCTCGGGGGTGCCGGGGCCGGGGCCGGGCTGTTCCGGCTGTTCCGCGCCCGGTCCGGCGGCGGTGGTGCCGCCGCCGGAGGAGGACGAGTCGCCGCCACAGGCGGCGAGCACGGCAACCAGACACAACAGAATGAAGGTCGTGTTTTTCATCAGAAGCCCTTCACCGGACGCTGGTCGGCGTCGCCGCTGGACTGCTCGCTGATCACCCGCAGCGAATCCTCTTCGCGGGTGTTCACGTACAGCACGTCGAGGGTCTCCGGCGCGCCGGAGCTGACCGCCTGCAACAGACGGTGGGGGCCGGGGGCCAGACCGTACATCCGCACCTGATCGGCGGAATCCGGCAGCTGGCCCAGGCGCACCGCGCCGGCGGCGGGCATGGCCGCGTTCACCGCCGCCAGCTCGGTACCGTTTCGCAGCATGAAGACCTCGGAGACTTCCATGGCGTCGAGCTGGGTGGTGGAAGGCGCGGTGCCGGTGGTCGAGGCCCCGACCCAGGAGGCGTCGGCGATCACCACCTGATCACTGCCGTCCAGCCGGTTGGCCACCGCGAAGCGGTCGACGCCGCCGATGCCGGTGTCGCGGTTATAGAAGATCCAGCCGTTACGCGCACCCAACACCGGGGTGCTGATGTCCTGGCCGAACATGGAGTCGTCGCTGTCGATCACGCGGCGATCGGAACCGTCCAGCGCAAAGCTGAGCACCTGGTCTTCGCTGTGCACCGCCACCCGGTCACCGCTGGCGATGACAAACTCACCCAGGCTGGATTCGGTGGCCACCCGACGCCATTCCGCGCCCTCCACCCGCACCAGATCGAAGTCCCCAAAGCCGAGCACGTTGCCCTGCATGGCGAAGAACAGGACGTCGTCGCTGCGCGTGAGATGCTGCGGCGCCGGCAGCGCCGGGGTCGGCGGCGGGAACAGGGATTCATTGAACACCAGGGGAGCACCCTCGCCGTTGACCACCTGCTCGAGCGTGCCCACGTCGCCCTGATCCGGGCGATAGAGGAACAATCCGCCGGTGCCGGGGCTGTCCTCGCCGCTGATCACCAGGTACTGGGCGCCGTCGCTGAGCGGGCCGCCCAGCGGCAACACCCGGGCGGTGGCGGCGGGCGCCACCCCTTCGATGGTGACCTGGCCGGGCTCCAGTTCCAGGTCCATGCCGACCCGTTTAATGCGGTTGTCGTCGTCGCTGTCGATCACCAGATAGCCGGCGCCCCGGGCCAGGTCCGGGTCGAGCACCGGCGCCACCGGCGTGAAGCGCTGCGCCAGTTGCAGGGGGTCGGTGTTTTCATCGTCGCTGAGCAGGAACTGGTACCAGCCCTGGTCACTGAGTTCATAGAGCACCGAGGTGTTGTCCGCGTCGTCCAGGGCGTACTGGATGATGGCGTTGGTCAACAGAATCAGGTCCTCGGAGGACACCGGGTCGGGCTGCGGGTCCGCCACATCGGTGGCCGCCGTATGGAAACCGTTGGTGTCCAGCAGGGAGCGGTTGTCGAAGTAGAGCACCCGGTCGACGCGGAAACCGGACAGCGAGCCGTCCTCGTTGAGGGTGGCTTCGTGAATCGGCAGGAAGCTGCGGTCGTAGGAGAGTGAAAAGGCGTTTTCGTCCAGCAGCACCCGGTCATCCACCAGGATGGTGGTCTCCGGCGCCGCCGGGTCCACCGCGTACAACCCCGGGTCGGCGCCTTCGGGCTGGGTGAAATAGAGCAGGTCCTGGTTGTCGGCGTCGCCTTCCAGCCCGGCCAGCGCCGGCAGCTCGGTGGGCTCGACGCCGCCGCCTCCGCCACCGGGTGTCGACGGCCCTCCCGCCGTACCGTCGCTGGAGCCGCCGCCCCCGCCACAACCGGCCAACAAAGCACCGAGTGCCACCGCCAGCACGCCCGCGCGTGCCCCCGAGAATTGGTTACGGGTTTTCATGTTGTTCCCCTATTATCCGCTATATCGTTCCGTGGAGCCCTGTGGACCAGGGCAAGCGGAGTCAGCATAGGCGGCGGGGAACAACCGCCCCATCACCCAAACGGGGTCACCTGGGGTGAGGCCGGGGGAAGCAGCGGGCGCTAGGCGCCGTCGAGGGGAATCACAGCGTCGATGGTGGCGGTGGAGCCATTTATATGGAAGTGAAAGTGCCCGCCCAGCTCTTCGGAGCGGGTGCGCATATTGTTCAGGCCACGCTTTGCTATGTTGTTATTTTCCGTTTGGAGCCCGACCACACCGTCATTGGTCACCTTGAGATACAAATTTTCGTTATCGATTTTGACACTCACCTGGACGTAATCGGGGTGGGCATGCCTGAACGCATTGGTGAGCGCCTCATGAATAATACGGCTCAGGTTAATTCGCTGACGCACCGTTATCGCTTGCTCTTTGTAGAGGTCCCCGGTGAACGACCAGCGTAATTGCACGCCCATTTCCTTACAGCGCTGGAGACATAAGTCATTCCAGTCATGAACGCAATCAACCAGCCAGCTCAGGGACTCCTGATCCAGGGCTTGCAGAGCCTCTCGCAGCGACTGCAACGCGTTGCGGGCGAGGCTGGCCTGGCGCTCGTCGCTCGCATTGTGTAGCACGCTGAGTATCCTGCCGCCAACGTCGTCATGGAGATCACGCATAATGCGACGTCGCTCCGCTTCGGCACCGTCTTCGCGGGCCCGCACCGTGAACAGGGCCTGCTCGCTGATCGCTCTTAACAGGCTCGCGATGCGCAGATCGTCGGGACTGAAGAGGCGCCGGCCGTCATCGGCGAACTCAAGCAGAAAGCCGGGCTGGTCAACATCAAGAGCGGCCAACGTCATCTGCACGCCATCGTTGGAAACCGCTACCGGCTTTGCATCGGCCGGCTGTTTGATGGGTCTGATCGAAAGCGGCGAAAACGTCTGCTTCAGCAGGTCCGGCCAGGCGGAGAGAATGCGCCCGCCGCTGCTGGCGGAGAAAAGGTTATCGACCAGCTTCTTCAAGGCGAGGTCAAAGTTGTTCTGCCGGTTGCGTCCCAGCCTGCTCATCAGCGCCTGCCTCAACGGGAAGTAGAACCAGCCCGCCAACGCCAGAGACAGGGCCAGTGCCATTTCGCCCGCCAGGCCCAGACCAAAGATCAGCGCCACGTCCAACAGCACCACCAGCACACCGCCGAAAAACCAGATCCAGGTCTTGAACCACCACTGCTCCAGGTCAAACAACCGATATCGCGTCAGCCCCGCTGCCATCCCCAAATAAAGCACCAGCACCGAAATGAGGCTGAGCGACAGTGGCAACCCCCGGCTTACACCCAATGCCGGTGGCAGCATGATCAATGTCGTCAGTAACAGACAGCCGGTGAACACGGAGAGTGCACACCATTTCAGAGAGGCTCTTTCGATCGGATGATTGCGGGTAAGACGCCACTGCCTGCCCAGTACCATCACACCGAGAATAAAGCCCACCACGATAACCGAGTAAACCGTGTATTGAGGGCTCGTGGCCAGCTGCAACTGATCACTCAGCCAGGCGAGGACGCCGATGGCCAGTATCACGTAGTGACCCGGGAAGCGACTTTGACGAATCGGATAGACCCAGAATAAGGCGATGAGCGACGCGGACACCTGTAATACCGCAAGGTGGTTCAGAGACATCAAAACGGCAAGCACGTCACCGCTGATGGCGAGCTCACGGCCGCCATAGGTGCCCAGGGTCAGGGTGGTGGAAAATATACTGACACCGGACAAAAAGAACAGCTTGGTTTCTATCCTGCCAGGGCTGTAGGCCCAGATGCCCGCCGCTACCAGGAGCGCGACCCAACCGTAGCCGGCCTTGATCAGCAAGTATGCGAGGGCGCCGGAACCGGCCTGCTGTTCCGCGGTAAGTGTCACCACCCTCTGGTCCGAAGTGATAACGTTAATGGTCCCGTCTTCAAGCTCTTCGATTAGCCGATTCTGCTGCTCCAGAAGAATGTTGTATCGCTGATAGGTGAGCAGATCCGGATCTTCATGGATGGTATCCGCGAACAGAGGGATCAGTCCGCCGTTGTCCTGCTTTACCGCGACGGCGCGCTCGCCAGGAACCACTTTCCCGTGATTGGGGCTGTCCGGAGATACGTTCTCGACCACCAGCACATTGCGTTCGAAATCCGCTTTCCAATCGATGCCAAGCTGCGGCACGCTGAGAACATAGGCGATGGAGAGCGCTGTGACGAACACAGCCATTAAGGTAACGATGATTAACCGCTGCTGCGGGGCCAACCCTGTTATTCCGATTATCATTTATTCGTCCGTGACGAGTCAGCCATCCTGTTTCACCACACCAAGCCGCACCGCCTCAAGCGCGGCTTCGGCGCGGCCGGACACACCCAGCTTGCGATAGATGCTCTTGGTGTAGGTGGCCACGGTGTTGGCGGCGATGCCCAGGGCGTTGGCGATGTCGGTGCGGGTAAAGCCCCGCGCCAGCAACCCGAGCACTTCCCGCTCCCGTTCGGTGAGCGGATCCTCGCCGCTCTCCGGCTTGGTGGTTTGCCGGAAGTGGCGCATCATGCGGCGGGCGATGCTCGGCGACAGCGGCGGCTCGCCACGCAGGATGCCGCCGAGCTGCTCGATCAGTCTTTCCCGGGGTTGGTCCTTGAGCAGGTAGCCGTGGGCGCCGGCGCGCAGCGTGGTGAACAGGTGGTCGTCGTCATCGAAGATGGTGGCCATGACGATGTAGGTGTCCGGGGCGTGGCGGCGCAGCCACTCCACCAGTGTCACCCCGCTGCCGTCCGGCAGACTGATGTCCAGCAACGCCAGGCCGAACGCCCTCTCACTCAGCGCCTCAAGACCGCCGGCCACGGTGCTTTCGACAGCCACTTCAATGCCGGGGAACGCGTCCCCTAACAGAGCGGCCAACCACTCCCTGGTGTCACCATGATCTTCCACGATGATCGCTGTTTTCATGTCCCTATCCCCGACAGACCCCTTCCATTGAGGCACGGCAGGCGGGCCGCCACCACCTCGGTTTGTAACCGCTTAGTATAAACCGGTTTCCGTGAGGGATCCGCGAGCAGATCCAGGGTCTCGGAAGGACCAGGGCGCGGGGCCTTTGCTATCATGGCGGTTTATTTCCAACCACAAGGACAAGCCATTGCTCACCCGCCTACCCCGCTGGGTGGAGGTCGGCGCTTTTTTGCTGGCCTTCCTCGCCGGCAGCGTCAACGCCGTGGGCCTGCTGGGTTTCAGCCATCAGTCGGTGTCGCACCTGACCGGCACCACCTCGTTGCTGGGCCTGGCACTGGCGGACCTGGCGCTGACCCAGGCCGGCCACCTGCTGCTCACCCTGCTCAGCTTCCTGGCCGGCGCTGCCCTCAGCGGCGTGCTGATTCCCGGTTCGGCGCTCAAGCTGGGCCGCCATTACGGGTTTTCGCTGCTGATCGAAGCGTTCCTGCTGTTGATGGCGATGCTGACCCTGCAACAGGGCAGCGACCTGGGGGTGTATCTGGCGTCCATGGCCTGCGGCCTGCAGAACGCCATGGTGACCACCTACAGCGGCTCGATTATCCGCACCACCCACCTGTCGGGCATCTTCACCGACCTGGGTATCATGCTCGGCAATCGGGTGCGCGGCGTGCCGATCAACGCGCGACGGCTGTTGCTGTTCCTGTTGTTGATCGGCGGGTTCGTTTGCGGTGGCCTGGTGGGAACCCTGCTGTTCCGTGGGCTGCACTTCACCGCCCTGCTCGTACCCGCCACTCTGGCGGCGCTGCTGGCCATCGTGTACTGGGTCTACAGCCGGCGCTACCGGTAACGCCCACCGGCCGCGCGGCTCCTCGGCGGGGCCGCGCCTCACTCCTCGATCACCACCTGGATACGCCGCCGCACACGCTGCTGGCCGACGTCGTCGTAGCTGAAACCACCCACACGGTGGCGTCCGGGGCGCAGCACCACCGTGGAGCGCATCCGCCGCTCCAGCGGCGCGATACGCTCGTCCAGCAGGGCGATATCCAGATGGTAGAGGTCCGCGCCCTCGCGGCGAATGTCCACGCGATGATTGTCGCCTTCGCTGTGCCAGTGCCGGCGCGTGGCGGCGTCGCGCAAGCGCAATTCCGTTATCCGGATGTCACCGCGCATCTCCTCGGTGACGGTAATGGCGGCGGACTCCGGCGGAGCCGGTGCGCGAAAGACCCCACTGAAATAGCCGGCCAGCATCAGCGCGGTGAGCACCAACAGCAAGACGAACGCTACGGCGAAACGTTTCATGGCGTTGTCGACTCCCTTTGATCAAGCCACGGCCCCGAAGGCCGGTCTTGATCATGGTACAACGCAGCCTAAAGGCGGAGCCATCAGCCCGGTCACCATAAAAAAGCCCGGCGAAGCCGGGCTTTGAAAGTAGGCCAGAAATCAACGCGTTGTCAGAGGTGGATGCCGCACTCGGTTTTCGAGGAGCCCTGCCAGCGGCCTTCGCGGCCTTCGCCTTTCCAGGTGCAGTGGCTGCAGCCGATGGAGTGGTAGCCTTCCTCGACCAGCGGGTGGAACGGCAGGTCGTGGTCGGCGATGTAGGCGTCGCGCTGCTCGCGGGTGACGTCGATCATCGGGTTGAACTTGATCATGCCACGGCGCTCTTCGAACACTTCCAGGCCGGCGCGGTGCTCGGTCTGCCAGCCCATCAGGCTGGAGATCCACAGATCGTAGTGCTCCTTGGCGTCTTCCAGGGGCTGGACCTTGTTCACCTGGCAGCACAGATCCGGATCGGTGCGCCACATCTGTTCGTCCTGGGTGATCTGGTGCTGGCGCTCGTCGGCGCGCAGGTCGATGACGTCCAGGTTGAAGCGCTCGATCAGGTATTCCTTGTACTTCAGGGTTTCCTCGAAGTGGTAGCCGGTGTCGATGAAGTGAATCTTCTGCTCCCGGCGGATCGAGGAAATGATGTGCAGGAAATAGGCGGACGTGGCCGCGAACGAGGACGTCACCATGATCTTGTCCGGGGCGAAATCCTGATAGACACGGCGGATACGCGCCTCGAAATCCAGTGCCCGGTATTCCCGGTTGAGATCATCGATGGCGTCGCGGGAGAGACCGGCGCTGTTGTTGCCGACCCGTGTGATCAACTGCGCGTTACCCATGGCGTGCCTTTCCTTCCGTCCTGACTTCGTTTGAGTGAGCAATGATAAGGGCGTCCGCCTCATTTAAAAGAAATATATGGTGCTACTTTTATTCTCTAAAGGCATATAAGACGCCGCTCAGCGTCGACCCTGTCCCGGCTTTACACAATTTGACACCCCCGGGGGAGGAACTCTCGCCTTTCCCCCTGTCACACCTGCCAGGACGCATCGGGAAACGCGTCTTGAAAATTCTGTATTGGATAGGAGTAGCTCCATGAAAAAGCCTCTGATGTCATTGTCCGCTCTCTTTCTCGCCGCCGGCGTGACCGGCGCCGCCTTCGCCCAGCAGGGCGCGCCCCAGCAGCAGGGCCAGCAGGGCGCCGCGCAGCAGGGCCAGCCGCCGGCGCAGCAGGCGCCGCAGGGCCAGCCCAATCCGGCGCTGGGTGACGCTTCCGACATCACCGACGAGGAAGTGAAGAAGTTCGCCGACGCCCAGGCCAAAGTGGAACAGGTGAAAGGCGAGTATCAGAGCCAGGTTCAGGCGGCTTCCGAGGATCCCGAGAAAGCCATGGAAGTGCAGCGTGAAGCGCAGCAGGAGATGGTCAAGGCGGTGAAGGACACCGGCCTGGACGTGCGCAAGTACAACCAGATCGCACAGCTGGCACAGTACGACACCGATCTGCGCGAGCGCATCCAGGAAAACATGTAAGCCCGGTTCCGCCCGGCAGCGCCGGGCCGTGACCCAGAGAACCCCGCCACGGCGGGGTTCTTTCGTTTCTGTTCACGTGCACAATGGCTTCATGCTCGGAACCTGGGGAGGGGAAGACGGATGCATGAAGACCAGGGCGACGACAGCGCCCGCCATACCGAACAACTGTCGGCACTGACGCTGTTGATGTATCAGGCCGCGCAGGACCCGGAGCGCTGGGCGGAAATGACCGCCCTGCTCCGCGAAGCCGCCATCCCGTTCGAGGACGACCGGCTCTACCAGCAGCCGACCCGACGGCGCCGCATGCTCGACGCCCTGGTACCCCATGTGGAGCAGGCGCTGCGGCTCGGCGAGCAGATGGAGCGCACCCGGGAAACCCGTGACCTGGCGGTGGCCACACTGGAGCGCCTGCCCATCGGCATCGCGGTGGTGGACGCGCAGCTCAATATCATCACCCTCAACCGCATCGCCGCCGGCGCGCTCAACGACAGCGAGGTGCTGAGCAACCACCAGGGGCGCCTGCGCATCAACAACCGCCGCCAGCACCAGGCGCTGCACGAGGCCCTGGCCCGCTGTCTGGAACAGGGCAGCCACCATGCCCTGCCGCTCACCGAGCCGGCCACCGGGGTGACCGTCTCCCTGCTGGTGTGCCCGAGCCGCACCGTGGACATGGAAGACCCGGAGCGCCCCGCCGCCACCCTGTTCATCTCCCACTCCAACCTGGACAACCTGGTGGACGAGACGCTGCTGGGCGACCTCTACGACCTGACCCCGGCGGAGAGTAAAGTGGCCAAGGGTCTGGTCAGCGGCCACACCCTGGACCGCATCGCCGACGACGCCCAGGTGGCGCCGGCCACGGTGCGCGCGCAGCTGAAGTCGGTGTTCCGCAAGACCGACACCGGCCGTCAGGCGGAGCTGGTCTCGGTGATCCTGTCCGGACTGGCGCCGCTGGCGCCGCGCCCCGTCGAACGCGCGCCGACGGCCCGCTCGGAACCGCCACTGGACCTGCCGGCCCTGGAGAGCACCGGCGGCGGACAGCTCACCACCCGGGACGGTCGCGCCCTGCGCTTCCACCAGTACGGCAACGCCGACGGCACCCCGGTGATCTTCTTTCACAGCGTGCGCGGATCGCGGCTGGAAGTACCCGGCGGCGCCGACATCCTGCAGGAGCTGAACCTGCGGCTGATCGTGCCGGATCGGGCCGGTTACGGGCTTTCCGACCCGCTCAAGGACAGAAGCATCGACGACCTGGTGAGCGACCTGGAGCTGCTCACCGACCACCTGGGCATCGACCGCTTCCATTTGCTGGGCTACTCCCTGGGCGGCTTTCTCGCCCTGCATTGCGCCAGCCGCCTGGGGGACCGGGTGCAGCGGCTGGGCCTGGTGTCGGCGCTGGGCCCCACGCACCTGAGCGGCGACGCCGACCCCATGCGCGGCCTGTTCCGAATGGTGGTGGGCGTGGCCGACCGGGCGCCGGACCTGATGGAGAACGTGCTCAACCTGGTGGCGCGGGGCCTGATCAAGAACCCGGACAAGCACCTGCGCCGCTTCGTCACCTTCACCAGCCCGGCGGACGCGCCGGTGTTCGCCCAGCAGCGCCACCGGGACGCCTACGTTAAGGCGGTCAAGGAGGCCTACCGCAACGGCTGCCAGGGTTTCGTGGAGGATCTGCGGGCGGTGGCCCGGGCGCCGGAGCCGGACGCCGCCGCGCTGACCATGCCGGTGTTTCTGTGGCACGGCGAGCGGGACGGCCAGGTGCCGGTGGCCCAGGCCCTGGCGCTGGACCAGTGGCTGCCCAACAGCCGCCTGACCCTGGAGCCGGACGGCGGCCATTTCTTCGTCTACGACCGCTGGCGGGCGATCCTCACCCGCTTCACGGAACCGCTGTAAGGGCTTAGAAGCTGACGCGCATGCCCAGCCAGTAGCGGCGGCCGTCTTCCACGTAGCCGTACTCGTCCTGGAAGATTTCCTTGTCGGCGATGTTGTAGATGCCGGTGTTGAGCGTGGCCTGGGGCGTCAGCTTGAAGGCCAGGCCGGCGTCCACCAGGGTGTTGGACGGCGCCACGATGCTGCTGCTCGACGGGCCGGTGGTGGGCTGGCTCTCTTCGCCGCGGTAGCGCACCGCCAGCCAGGGCGACAACCGGCCGGTGACACGCCAGTCCGCCTGCAGGCTGGCCAGATGCTTGGGCACCTGGTTGAGCGGCTCGCCCTTGTACTCACCGGACTTTTGCTCGGAATCGGTGTAGGTGTAGCTGAGCGTCAGGTCCAGGGTGCGCGCCAGCGTGGTGGACACGGCGGCCTCCACGCCCCGGGTCACCGCCTCGTCCACGTTCACCCGGTAGGTGGGGTCGGAACCGAACTGGTTGGGGCCGCCGGGGCAGACGCTGGCCGGGCAGGCGATGCGGGTGATCTTGTCCTTGAAGTCGTTGTGGAACACGGTGACGTTGGCCTGCAGATCGCGGCCGGCGTTGAAGTACAGCCCCAGCTCCTTGTTCACCGAAGTCTCCGGTTCCAGGTCCGGGTTGCCGTAGACGTCGCCGCCCCGGCTCACCTGCCCCCAGTCCGGGGTGATCTCACGCAGCGACGGCGACCGGAAGCCGGTGGACACCCCACCCTTCAGAGTCCAGCGCGGCGCCATGCCCCACACGCCGTACAGACGCGGGCTCACATGGCTGCCGTAGTTCTCGTCGTCGTCGAGACGGACCCCGCCGGTGACCGACACATTGCCCGGCAGCATCCATTCGTCCTCGGCGAACAGCGCCCATTTGGAGGCGTCCACTTCGGTGCGGTCGGAGATCTGGTTGGACGTTTCGTCGGACAGCTCCTCCTTTTCGAAGTTGGCGCCCACGGTGAGCAGGTGATCCCCGAGCGGGGTCACCAGGGCGGTTTTGGCCGAGGTGTTGGTGACCTTCATTTCGCGGGTCAGGTTTTCCGCTTCCTCGCGCTGCACGTAGGAATCGGTGGTGCCGAAGTCCCAGCGGCCGGTATGGCTCAGGGCCAGCACTTCGCGGGTGAACTCATTGTCGGAATCGGTGCAGCCGCCCCGGCAGCCGGTGGCCGGCGCGCTGTAGCCGATCAGGGAGCGGCGGTCCTGCTTGGTCCGCCCCGCCTCCAGGGTGAAGTCCTGGTTGTCGGTGGGGGTGAATGACAGGCGCGCGTTGAGGTTCTTCAGGTTTTTCTCTTCGAAGCCGTCCACGAAACGGTCTTCCTGGCGGCTGCTGGCGCGGCCGTAGACCTGCAGGCCCAGTGTGTCCGCCAGCAGCGGTCCGCTGAGGCTGAAGTTCCCCTGCTGGATGTCGCCGGAACGGGAGTCGTCCTGAATGATGGTGTCCAGTTGCACCGCGCCGCCCCACTCCTCGGCGACCTTGCGGGTGATCACGTTGATCACGCCGCCGATGGCGTCGGAACCGTACAGGGTGGACATGGGGCCGCGCACCACTTCGATCCGCTCGATCGCCTGCAGCGGCGGCAGCCAGTCCTGCTCGAAGCCGGCGCTGCCGTTGGGGCGGGTTTCGCGGGTGGAGACCGGCTTACCGTCCACCAGAATCAGGGTGTACTGGGCGGGCATGCCGCGGATCACGATGTCATTGCCGCGGTCGCCGGAGCCGCCGCCGGTGATGATCACCCCGGGAATATCCCGCAGCGCGTCGGTGGCGTCCTGATAATAGCGCTGCTCGATCTGCTCGCGGGTAATCACGCTGATCGAGGCCGGCGCGTCCTCCAGTTGCTGGGCATGCCCCGACGCGGTGACCGTCACCTGCCCCAGTTCGTGGCTGTTTCCGTTTTCCGCCAGCGCCGGCCCGGTGGCCAGCAGCGCGACCGCCCCCCAAAACGCACATCGCATCCCGGTACTCCTTATTGGTCAATCCAGTTAACAGAAGCAGGAATGATAGTAATTCTTATTTGCAGATAAAGAGGATTTACAAACTATACGTTCGCGGCGGGAACTTCCGGGGCGGCGGGCAGGCACAGGTGTACGCGCAGGCCGGGGCGGCCGTTCTCCGCCCAGATCCGGCCGCCCTGGCGGGCCACCGCGCGGCGGGCGATGCTGAGCCCCAGGCCGAAGCCGCTGCCGGCGGAGCGGGCCTGATCCAGGCGCACGAAGGGTTCGAAGATGCTGTCCAGCCGGTCCTCGGGGACGCCGGGGCCCCGGTCGCTGATCCACAGATGCCAGCAGTCGCCTTCGCGACGGCCGTCCAGGCACACCGGACCCTCCGCCGGCGAATGGCGTACCGCGTTGCGCACCAGGTTCTCCAGCGCCTGGGCCAGATCGTTGAGGTTGCCGGCCACGCGGGCGTCCGCCGGCAGCCGGCAGGGGAAGCAGCGGGCCGGCCAGCCGCTTTCGAAGCCGGCGTTGTCGACCACCAGGTCCCATACCGCCAGGGGCGACAGCGGCTCTGTGGCGGTGCCGCGCTGCTCGGTGTCGTGCCAGGCCAGCGACAGCGTGTCCGAGACCAGCTCACGCATGGCGGTCACTTCCCGGGCCACGCGGCGGCGCAGGTCCTGCTCCGGGAGGTCCCCTTCCAGGGCGACACTGAGGCGGCTCAGGGGCGTGCGCAGTTCGTGGGACATGTCATGCAGCAGCTGGCGCTGGCTGCCGAGCACCTGGGCCACCCGTTCGGCCATGCGGTCGAAGCGCCGACCCAGGTCGCCGAACTCGTCCCGGCGCGCCGCCAGCCCCGGGCCCACCCGCGCTTCCGGGTCGTCCTGGAAGCGCCGCACCCGGGCCTGCAGCAGCCGCAGGGGCACCATGGTGCGCCAGTACAGCAGGCCGCCGGCGAGCATCGCCAGCAGCGCCGGCAGCACCACCACCAGCAGGGTCTGCCACAGCGGCCAGTTGCGCCCGGGCATAAAGCGCGGCGGCAACTGCATCACCAGCCGCCCCGCCTCCGGGTTCTCGGGAAACGGCACGCCGATGTAGGGCATGGAGGTGGACCGGAAGCTCATGCGCCAGTCCAGCTCCCGCTGGAAGCGCAGGCCGGCGCGCTGGCTCTCGGTGAGCGGCCGGCCGCTGAGCGAATGATCACTGGCATCCACCACCATGGCGTCGCCGGGCTCGCGGCGGCGCAGCTGTTCCAGCCAGGCCGACACGCCCTCGGCGCCGCCCCGGTTCCAGGCATCCTCCGCCTGGGCGGCGTACTCGCGCATCACCACCTTGGCCGGTTCATCCAGCAGCACCACCTGCTCGCCCACGGTGCGCAACAGCCAGCCGCTCAGCACCACGGTGAACACGGCGCTCAGACAGAGCAGCAGCGCCAGCTTCCAGAACAGGGAGTGACGGCCGGGAATCACGGCGCGGTGGGCTCGACGCCGGCCGCCTCGGCGGCCAGCGTGTAGCCCTGCCCCCAGACGGTACGCAGCGGCTGGCCGGGCACGCCGGCGGCGCGCAGCTTGCGGCGCAGGTGGCTGACGTGCAGGTCGAGGCTGCGGTCATGGCGCCCGTAGCCGCGGTGCAGCACGGTCTGGTAGAGAAAGGCTTTGCTCAACACCTGGTCGCTCTGCTCCAGGAACACCCGCAGCAGACGGAACTCGGTGACGGTGAGGTCCAGGGCCCGGTCCCGGTAGCGAGCGGTCTCGGTGTCCAGATCCAGGGCCAGACCGTCCAGCCGCAGAGGGCCCTGGCGGGGCCGGCGGCCGGCGCCGCGCTCCAGCGCCACCCGGCGCAGCACGGCGGCCACCCGCACCGCCAGCTCGGCCATGCTGAACGGCTTGGGCAGGTAGTCGTCGGCGCCGCGCACCAGGCCGGTGATGCGGTCCTGCTCGTCGCCCAGCGCCGACAACAGGATCACCGGCACCGGGCTGGTTTCGCGCAACCGGGCGAGCAGCGCCAGGCCGTCCAGCCCGGGCAGCAGAATATCCAGCAGCACCAGATCGAAATCGCCGTCGCGGGCCAGCGCCAGGCCCTCGGCGCCGTCACGGCACAGCGTGACCCGGTGATTGCGGTCGCGGAAGTAGTCCCCCAGATCGGCACACAAAACGGGATCGTCCTCGATCACCAGCAGGCGCGACGGGCAGGTCGTTATGGCATTCATTCGCAAATAGTAAATATTATCATTCCATCAATCCACATCCTTACACTCTTTACGCGCCGCCTCATTGTGGATGGGAATCATTCCCAATAACATCCATCGCCTGAATTAACAGGCATGGCGGAGCGCGTGAACAAAAAAGCCAAAGCCCGATGGCTCAAGCAACTTCACCAGTGGCACTGGGTCAGCTCCGCCCTGTGCCTGATCAGCATGGTGCTGTTCAGCGTCACCGGGATCACCCTCAACCACGCCGCGGACATCGATGCGCAACCGGTGATCACCGATCGTGAAGCGGTGCTGCCGCCGCCGTTGCTGGCGACCCTGGCGGGAACGGAAAGCGGCCCACTGCCGGAAACCGTACGCCGGTGGCTGGCGCGGGAGGCGGGGATCCATGTGGACCGGCGCGACGCGCAGTGGTCCGCCGAGGAGGTGTATCTGGCCCAGCCGCGCCCCGGCGGCGACGCCTGGCTGGCCATCGACCGGGGGAACGGCGAGCTGATCCACGAAGACACCGACCGGGGCTGGGTGGCGTTTTTCAACGACCTGCACAAAGGCCGCCACAGCGGCGCCGTCTGGTTCTGGTTCATCGACGTGTTCGCCGTGGCGACGCTGCTGTTCGCCCTGACCGGCCTGGCGCTGATGGCGCTGCACGCCAAACGCCGACCGGCCACCTGGCCGGTCACCGCCATGGGGCTGATCGTGCCCTGGCTGTTGATCGCCCTGTTCGTGCACTGACTGGAGAAGGAAATGCGTCCCTGGCTCTCTCTTTTCGCCGCCCTGTTCGCCGGCGTCGCCGCCGCCAACGCGGCCGCCGCCGAGCTGCGCCTGGAGGTGGAAATCCCGCGCATGGCGGTGGCGGAATACCACGCCCCCTACCTGGCGTTCTGGCTGAAACACGCCGACAGCGGCGAGATCGTGCCGCTGGGATTGTGGTACGACGACCAGGAAAAATGGCTCAAGGACCTGCGCCTGTGGTGGCGCCGCACCGGGCGCGCGCAAAGCAAACCCTACGACGGCCTCACCGGCGCCACCCGCCGCCCGGGCACCCACTCCGTGGATTTCTCGCCGCTGCCGGCGCTGGCCGAACTGCCGGCCGGCGACTACGAGCTGGTGGTGGAAGCGGCCCGCGAAGTGGGCGGCCGGGAAGTGGTGCGCCTGCCGTTCCAGTGGCCGGCCACCGGCAACAAAACCGTGCGCGCCGACGGCGAGCAGGAGCTGGGCCGGGTGCAACTGCGCCTCGCGCCCTGAACGACTATTTCTCACCAGGTTCTTTGCAAGGAGTTTCCATGAAAATCACCCCTTTCGCCGGCACCGCCCTGGCCGCGCTGCTGACCCTGAGCCCGGCGGCCCAGGCCCATAAACTCTGGCTGCTGCCCAGCCACACCGTGGTCTCGGAAGCGCAATGGATCACCGTGGACGCCAGCGTCTCCAACGACATCTTCGACGTCGACCGGCCGTTCCCGCTGCAAGGACTGACCGTCACCGGCCCGGACGGCAAGGAGGCGCCGGTGGATCACCGTTTCGAGGGCCACCGGCGCAGCAGCTTCGACGCCGAGCTGAGCGAGGAAGGCAGCTACCGCATCACCCTCTTCCGGCCCATGTACATGGCCTTTTATCAGCTCGACGGCGAACGCCACCGCCGGCGCGGCGACAGCGCCGAAGCGCTGCTGCGGGAGATCCCCGAAGGCGCGGAAGAGATGCGTCTCTCCGAAGTCATGAACCGGCTGGAAACCTTCGCCACGGTGGGCGCGCCCTCCGACTTCAAACCGGTCGGCAAGGGCCTGGAGCTGCAGCCGGTGACCCACCCCAACGACCTCTACGCCGGGGAAACCGCCCTGTTCCGCTTCCTGGTCGACGGCGAACCGGCCGCCGGTGTGGAAGTGGAAGTGGTGCCCGGCGGCAGCCGCTACCGCGACAACCACGGCGCCCTCACCGCCACCAGCGACGACAACGGCGAGATCAAGCTGCAATGGCCACAGGCCGGCCGCTACCACCTGGAAGCCGCCTACAGCGACGACCGCGCCGCGCACCCGAAAGCCGACGGCCGCCGCCTGCAGTACATGGGGACCTTTGAGGTGCTGCCGCTATAAAAGACGTGCACCAAGGTTGTGGATAATGTATAGTCCGCACCCCTTCATACAGGGCAGCGCCCGGCACAGCTCCTAATAGTTAGCAGCTTCAGGGCCATAAGCCCGCTCACTAATAGGTCTGTACATGTCGCAAAGTCCCTCAGGGTTTTCCACCCTGGGCCTGCCCGAGTCGTTGCTCGGCGCCATCGCCCAACTCGGTTTCACCACTCCGTCACCGATTCAGGAACAAAGCATTCCCGCGCTGCTGGAAGGCCGTGACCTTCTCGGTCAGGCACAAACCGGCACCGGTAAAACCGCCGCCTTCGGCCTGCCCCTGCTGGCGCGCCTGGACCCGGCACTGAAAGCACCGCAAATGCTGGTGCTGGCCCCCACCCGCGAGCTCGCCATTCAGGTGGCGGCCGCCCTGGAAACCTTCGCCACCGGCCTGAAAGGCCTGGACGTGGTGCCGATTTACGGCGGCGGCGGTTACCGCGATCAATTGAAAGCGCTGAAGAACGGCGCCCAGGTGATCGTCGGCACCCCCGGCCGGGTGATGGACCACATGGAGCGCGGCAGCCTGCGCATGGACGAACTGCGCTGTCTGGTGCTCGACGAAGCCGACGAAATGCTGCGCATGGGTTTCATCGACGACGTGCGCTGGGTGCTGGAACGCACCCCGGACGCCTGCCAGCTGGCGCTGTTCTCCGCCACCATGCCGGCGGCGATCAAAACCATCGCCAAGAAGCACCTCAAGAACCCGGAGTGGATCCGCGTGGAGGGCTCGTCCTCCAGCACCGGCGCCAACATCCGCCAGCGTTACTGGCCGGTGGCCGGGATCAACAAGCTGGACGCCCTGTGCCGCATTCTGGAAGCGGAAGAGCACGACGGCGTGATCGTCTTTACCCGCACCAAGCACGCCACCCTGAGCCTGGCCGACCAGCTGCAGGCGCGCGGTTTCCGCGTGGAAGCGCTGAACGGTGATATTCCCCAGGCACAACGGGAGACCACCGTGGCCCGTCTGCGCGATAAGCGCATCGACCTGCTGGTGGCCACCGACGTGGTTGCCCGGGGCCTGGACGTGCCGCGCATTACCCACGTGTTCAACTACGACATGCCCACCGATACCGAAGCCTATGTGCACCGTATCGGCCGCACCGGCCGTGCCGGCCGCGCCGGCGAGGCGATTCTGTTCGTGGCGCGCCGCGAACAGGGCATGCTGCGCGCCATCGAGCGCGCCACCGGTCAGCGCCTGGACGCCATGTCCCTGCCCTCCGTGGACGACCTCAACAAGCAGCGCCTGAACAGCTTCCGCGAGCGTCTCGCCAAGGGTCTGGAGCATCCGGAAATCGATGCCAACCGCGCCCTGGTGGCGGAGCTGACCGCGGACCTGTCCATGAGCGAAGCGGATCTGGCGGCGGTGCTGGCCAGCCTGTTGTTCCAGAAGGAACCGCTGTTCCTGAAGGCGGCGCCGGAAGGCAAGCCGTTCCAGGACGGCGGCAAGGCACCGCGCAAGGCCGACCGCAACAAGGGCCCCAAGGCCGCTCGCGATACCGGTCCGATGAAGATTTATCGGGTGGAAGTGGGCGAGACCCACGGCGTGCGCCCGGGCAATCTGGTGGGCGCGATCGCCAATGAAGGCGGGTTATCCAGCGCGCAAATCGGCGCCATCCGTATTCACAGTGACCACAGCACGGTGCAGCTGCCGGAGGGTCTCAGCACCCGCCAACTGCACCAGCTGCGCACCGCCCGCGTGTGTCAGCGGGCGCTCGGGCTCGAGGCGGTCTAAGTATCCACCCGGAAGCCCACTTTCACGACCACCTGAAAGTGGGCGACCTGGCCGTTTTCCACGTGCCCCCGGGTCTCCTGCACTTCAAACCATTCCACATTGTTCACGCTTTTGCCCGCCGCGGCGATGGCGTTGCGTACCGCGTCCTCGATGCTGTCTTTTGAAGAACCTACCAGCTCGAGTTTTTTATAAACGTGCTCGCTCATCAATCTCTCCTTTTCTTATCCATGTATTCCATGCCTGATCTCCAGAGTGCCTGTTTTCAAGGCGCGCCGTGGGTGAAATAAGTAAAAAGTTTGGAAAACCGGCGCTTTCTCGAAGCCTTCACGGCGATGCCACCGCGGCTTTGCTAACAAAGGGAAATGATGCTTCGCGGTTTTGTTTTTCTCGTATTCGGCGCCCTGGCCGCCAACGCCCACGCGGACAACCCCAATGTGCTGCGTTTCGACGACCGGACCCTGCCCGACGCCCAAGCGCCCTTTGACCGGGACGGCCGGCCCCTGCGTCCGAAGTACAATGATTTTCGCGCCCGGGACCTTTCCCCGCTGAGCAGCGAGGCCGGTGAACGCTGGGTGCTGCTGACCCTGGAGAACACCGGCGGCGGCACCCGCCTGCTGAGCGATGAGTATCTGGTGGCCGAATTCGCCAACGGCGACCGCCGCGAGGCGGTCAACCTGGAAGGGAAACTGGACGCCGGCGAACAGGTGCGCCGGACGGTATTTTTCGGTTATCACCGCTTCCCGATCGTGCGCGTGCTGGACGGCGGCGACTGAGGCGCGGCTAGCGGCGCGGTATCATCAATTCGGACACCGGCAGTTTTTCCGGTCGGAAGCGGTTCACCGGCTGGTCGTCGGCGAAACCCAGGGAGACGCCGCACAGCAGCTGATAGTGGCGGGGAATACGGAACCGCTTCTCCAACGGCGAACGCCACAGCCCCAAGGCCCCCTGGGCACAGCTGGCGAGCCCTTCGTCGGTGGCGGCCAGCATCAGCGTTTGCAGGAAAATGCCGGCGTCGAGCACGCTGTACACCCCCAGCCCCTTATGAACAAACAGGAACAGCGCGGTGGGCGCGCCGAAAAAGCGGAAGTTGGCGGCCATCTGCTGGTGCCGCGCCTGTTTGTCGTCACGGCCGATGCCGAGCTGCCGGTACAGGCCCTTGCCGGTGGCCACGCGGCGCGGCTGCAGATCGTCCGGGTACTTGATCACCGGCCGGAAATCGCCGTCCGGCAGCGCCGGCGACCGGCGCACCGCGGCCAGCGCCTTCTTCCACGCCGGCGCCCGCTGCAGCCGGGCCAGCCGCTCGAAGCGCTCGCTCAGTTCGTCGCCCAGGGCGGCCAGCTCGGCGCCCTGGGCCAGGGCGATCTGGTAGGGCTGGGTGTTGGACCAGCTGGGCGCGGCGGCGGCGCGCTCCAGCACGCGCTGCAGGCGGTCTTCGGGGATCGGCTCGCGGGTGAATGCCCGGGCGCTGTGACGGGCGTTGAGCACATCGATGAATTCCATGGGCACGGCTTCCTGAGCGGTGGTAGGTGGAGAGGTGGCGCCAGTCTGGCAAATCATTAAACTGCCCCGCCATGACCACCTGGAAGGCGGATATGGAAAGAAGTGCCAATTTCTCACGCTGCCGTCGCTACCGCTACGCGCTGTGGCGGCGCTGGGCGCCCGGCGACGACTACGTCCTGCTGGTGGGCCTGAACCCTTCCACCGCCGACCATCGCCGTGACGACCCCACCATTCGCCGCTGCATCGGCTTTGCCCGCGACTGGGGCTATTCCGGCCTGTGCGTGGCCAATCTGTTCGCGTTCCGCGCCACCTACCCGCGCGACCTGTTCGCCGCCGACGACCCGGTGGGCCCGCGTAATGACGCCTGGCTGCGCCGCCTCGCCCGCGACGCCGCCCTGGTGGTGGCCGGCTGGGGTAACCACGGCCGCAACGGCGACCGCGCCGGCTACGTACGCCGCCAGCTGCCCGCGCTGCACTGCCTGCGCCTGAACGGCTCCGGTGAACCGGCCCATCCGCTTTATCTGCCGAAAACGTTAACCCCGTTTCCCATGCCCGCTTTCACCGATGAACCCTGAGGCGTAGGCTGGGAACGGCCCTGAAAAGATTGGCAGCCCCTTCACCCCGACGGCTTTAACCTCCACGCCGTGGATCACCAAGGGGGAACACACCGGTGTCCGACCGTTTTCTGAGACGAAATAAAATGATGGCCCGCGGTCTTGGCATCGGCGGCCTTCTTCCTTTTTACGCGCTGGCGCTACTGACCTGGCACGACGGGCTGCGCACCTGGGCCCTGGATTCGGTGACCGGCTACGCGGCCGTGATTCTGGCCTTCCTGGGTGCGGTGCACTGGGGCCGGGCGCTCGCCGACCTGGATCAGCGCAACCACATCGGCACGCTGCTGTTCGGTATCATGCCCGCCATGATCGGCTGGCTGGCGGTGATGCTGCCGGTGGAATTCGGCCTGCCGATGCTGATCGCCGGCCTGGTGTTCGTTTGGGGCTCCGAACAGATGGTGTTTTTCGAAGTGCTGCCCGACTGGTACCGGCACCTGCGCCACCTGCTCACCGCCGCCGCGGTGCTGGCCCTGGTGATCGCCTGGGCGGCCGCCATGATGTCCATGTTCTGAGCAGTCCGCTAAACTGCGCGGGCGACTTGAACCGGAGGGACCCATGGTCGAAACCATCCGTCTGCCCTTGCTCGGGGCCTTACTGTTGATTCTCCCCCTGCTTGCGGCCTGCGACGAAGCGCCGGCGGCGTCCGATACCCCGGCCCCCGCCGCGCCGGTGAGTTTCAACCAGCAGATCCGGCCGGTCATCGAGCAGAAGTGTATCGCCTGCCACGGCTGCTACGACGCCCCCTGCCAGCTGAAACTGGAAACCGCCGCCGGCCTCGACCGGGGCGCCTCGTCCATGTCGGTGTACGCCCAGCGTACCGAAGCCGCCGAGCCCACCCGCCTGTTCACCGACGCGCAGACCACCGCCGAGTGGCGCGAGCGCGGCTTCTTTTCGGTGATCGACAGCAAACGCGGGCTGGAGGAATCGCTGCTCTACCGGATGCTGGAACTGGGCCGGGCGCACCGCTTCGAGCCCGGGGAACGCCTGCCGGAAGAGATCGCCCTGGGCCTCAAGCGGGACAACCAGTGCCCGGCGCCGGACGAAATGAACGACTACGCCGAGGAGCACCCGTTGGGCGGCATGCCCCTGGGCACGCCGGCGCTCAGTGACGCCGAATTCGACACCCTGCGCACCTGGCTGGCCCAGGGCGCCCCTCCCGGCGACGACCGGGTCACCCTGTCGGAGCGGGAGCGCGAGCAGGTGCGCACCTGGGAAACCTGGTTCAACCGGGACGGCAAGCGCCAGCAACTGGCCGCACGCTGGCTCTATGAGCATCTGTTCCTGGCGCACCTGTACTTCGATCAGGGCGAGGAGCGCGAACCGGACCATTTCTTCACCCTGGAACGCTCCCTGACACCGCCCGGCGAACCGGTGCGGCCGGTGGCCACCCGGCGCCCCAACGACGACCCGGGCGAGCGCTTCTGGTACCGCCTGCGCCCGGTGACCGGTACCATCGTCCACAAGACTCACATCACCTTCGCGCTCAGCGACGCCAAACGCCGGCGCATGGAAAGCCTGCTGTTCGACACGCCCTGGGACATCGACACCCTGCCCGGCTACAGCGAAGAGGAAAAGGCCAACCCCTTTACCACCTTCGCCGCCCTGCCCGCCCGGGCGCGCTATCAGATCATGCTGGACGACGCCGAGTACTTCGTGCGCACGTTCATCCGCGGGCCGGTATGCCGGGGCCAGATCGCCACCGATGTGATCCGTGACCGTTTCTGGGCGGTGTTTCAGGACCCGGACAACGACCTCTACATCACCGACCCCGATTACCGCGCCCGGGTCTCCGACCTGATCGCCCTGCCCGGCCAGGAAGACAGCCTGCTCAAGCTGGGCCCGGAGTGGATCAAATACACCAAGCGCCGCAACGATTACCTGCGGGAACGGGCCGAGGCCTACCGCGCCGAACAACCGCAGGGCCCGGGCTGGAACGACATCTGGGACGGCGAGGGCAGCAACCCCAACGCCCTGCTCACCATCTTCCGCCACCACGACAACTCCTCGGTGCGCAAAGGTCTGATCGGCGACTACCCGCTGACCAGCTGGGTGATGGATTACCCCCTGTTCGAGCGCACCTACTACAGCCTGGTGGCCAACTTCGACGTGTTCGGCTCGGTGTCGCACAAGGCGCAGACGCGGCTCTACTTCGACCTGATCCGCAACGGCGCGGAGCAGAACACCCTGCGCTTCCTGCCCGCCGATACCCGCAAGCGGGTGCTCAAGAACTGGTACCAGAAAACCGGCCAACTGAAGCTGCTGGTGAGCTACGAGGACGTGGACACCGAGGTGCCCACGGCGATCGACTACCGCAGCGCCACCCCCATGAACGAATTCAACGCCGGCCTGCTCAGCCAGTTCGGCGCCCTCAACGCCCGCCCGGATCCGATCAACCGGTGCGGCGGCGACGACTGCAGCCGCACCGACGCCACCGCCCTGGAACGGGATGTGGAGCAGGCGCTCAGTGCCATCGCCTCCCAGCCGGCGGCGCGCCTGCCGGTGGTGGACCATATGCCGGAAGCCAGCCTGCTGCTGGTGGACGGCGACGGCGAGCAGGCGGTGTACTCGCTGCTGCGCAACCGCGCCCACTCCAACGTGGCGTTCATGTTCGGCGAATCGCTGCGCTACCAGCCGGAGAAGGACACCCTGACGGTCTACCCCGGCGTGCTGCTGAGCTACCCCAACTTCATCTTCCGGGTCGCGCACGATGATCTGGACGCGTTCGCCCGGGCGATGCGGAAAGTAGATAACGAGAAGGACTTCACGCGGCTGGTGGAACGGTTCGGCGTGCGCCGCACGCAGACCGACTTCTGGACCCACTTCCATGCGCCGCTGCGCTACATGGAAGCGCACGAGCCCACCCAGGCCGGCATCCTCGATCTGAACCGCTATCTGAACCTGTAGAGCGGGCAAAAAAAAGCCCCGCGGGGAGCGGGGCTCGAAATTACCGTCATAGCGTGCCTGCCGAAGCAGGCTCCCGAGCCTGATGACGATATGCGACTCTGTAAGAACCAGCGCGGCTCTGTGTCAGGATGGCGCTTATGATGGCAGCGACCGCCCCGGGCTGGTATTGTCGCCCATGACTTATTCATGGTGATTTACGACAAAGCGGGGCCCTACCTACGATGTACCATGTCAGCGTGCTCGCCTACGACGGCGTTTTCGCGTCCGCCCTGACCGGGGTGATGGACCTGCTCAACCTCACCGGCGTGACCTGGAACCGCATCCACGGGCAGCCGCTCAACCGCCAGTTCAAGGTGCAGATGGTGTCCCGTGGCGGCGAGCCGGTGCGCTGCACCGCCGGCATGCGCATCGCCGTGGACACCGCCCTGGAGCGGGTCGACCAGTGCGACCTGGTGGTGGTGCCCACCATCGGCAACGAGATTACCCAGGTGCTGCATGCCGAACGCGACACCCTGGAATGGCTGCGCTTCCTGCACGCCGGCGGCGCCGATCTGGCCAGTAACTGCACCGGCTCCTTCCTGCTCGCCGAGGCGGGCCTGCTGGACGGCCGTCGCGCCACCACCCACTGGGGGTACAGCCAGCTGTTCCGCGAGCGCTATCCGCGGGTGAACCTGGACGAGCGCGAACTGATTACCCGCGACGGCAATATTTTCTGCGCCGGCGGCGGCACCGCCTGGCGCGACCTGACCATCCTGCTGGTGGAACGCTTCTGCGGCGCGGACATGGCCCGGGAGCTGGCCAAGGCGTTCGTAATCGACGTGCGCAATGATCCGCAGAGCGTGTACGCCGGCCTGCCGGCCAAGACCTACCACCGCGACGAGCAGGTGCAGAAAGTGCAGGCCTGGCTCCACGAACACTACGCTCAGCCGACCACCCTGGCGGAGCTGGCCGAGCGCGTGCACCTGAGCCCGCGCCAATTGCAGCGCCGCTTCACCAGCGCCCTGGCCGAGCCGCCCCTGCAGTACCTGCAGCGCGTGCGGATCGAGGCGTCCCGCAAGATGCTGGAGCGCGGCGCCACCAATCTCAGCCATCTGGCGGAGCAGGTGGGCTACCAGGACGTAAGCAGCTTTTCGCGCCTGTTCAAGCGCCATACCGGCCTGTCGCCGAGCCACTACCGCCAGCGCTTCGCCCGCGTCGGCGCGCTCCGTGACTGACGAGCCGCGACTGACGTAGCGCGGAGACCCTGCTAGGGTGGTTCTCCATGGACAACTTTTTCGAACGACTGGACGCCGCTCTCGGGTCCCTGGTGGGGTTTCTCTGGGGCCCGCCACTGGTCACCCTGCTGGTCGGCGGGGGCCTCTTCTTCCTGCTCTATTCCCGGTTGCTGCCGTACCGGCATTTGCCCGACGGCGTGCGGCTGTTGTTCCGCCCGGCGGACAGCAAGGACGAGGGCACGCTGTCCCATTTCCAGGCCTTGAGCACCGCCCTGTCCGGCACCCTGGGCATGGGCAACGTGGCCGGCGTGGCGGTGGCCATCTCCGTGGGCGGCCCCGGGGCGATCTTCTGGATGTGGGTGAGCGCGCTGCTCGGCATCGCCACCAAGTTCTACACCTGCACCCTGGCGGTGATGTACCGGGGCCGGGACAGCGAGGGCGAGCTGCAGGGCGGGCCCATGTACATTATCCGCGAGGCGCTCGGCCCGCGCTGGCGGCCGCTGGCCTACTTTTTCGCCCTCGCCGGCCTGCTCGGCACCATGCCCATTTTTCAGGTCAATCAGCTCACCGAGATTATCCGCGAGGCGATCGCGGTGCCCGCCGGCTGGACCGGCGCCGACGACCACTTCCTGTTCGATCTGCTGTTCGGGCTGCTGCTGGCCGCCGTGGTGCTCGCGGTGGTGGCGGGCAAGCTGCCGCGTATCGGCCGGGTCACCGGCATTCTGGTGCCGGCCATGGTGGCCGGTTATATGCTGCTCACCGCCGTGGTGCTGGTGCTGCACGCGGACCAGGTGTGGCCGGCGCTCACCCTGATCGTGGGCGACGCCTTCTCCGGCGAGGCCGCCGCCGGTGGCGTGCTGGGCGCGGTGATCATCACCGGCATCCAGCGGGCGGCGTTTTCCAACGAGGCCGGCATCGGCACCGAAGCCATGGCGCACGGCGCCGCCCGCACCGGGGAGCCGGTGCGCGAGGGCATGGTGGCGATGCTGGGCCCGATTATCGACACCCTCATCGTGTGCACCTGCACGGCCCTGGTGATCCTGATCAGCGGGGCGTGGAGCGACGGCGATACTAACGGCGTCTCCCTCACCGTGAACGCTTTCAATATCCTGTTTCTGGATTACAGCGGCGTGATCCTGGCGGTGCTGGTCGGGGTGCTGAGCCTGAGCACCGTGTTCACGTTCTGGTACTACGGCAGCAAATGCCTGGGCTTTCTCATCGGCGCCCGTCATCAGCACCACTATGTGTGGTTTTACCTGGTGTTGGTGGTGCTCGGCGCGGTGGGGTCACTGAGCGTCGTGATCAAGGTGATCGACAGCATGTACGCGCTGATGGCACTGCCCACCATGATCGCCTCCCTGCGCCTGGCACCCCGGGTCAATCGGGCGGCGCGGGCCTATTTCGAGCGATCACGTGATGATGATTGACGGCTTCTTGACGCTTCAGGGCGGACTATACTTCCAGGTACAGGAGGGAATGCCGTGAAAAATCTGTCCGTTTTATTGGTCGAGGACCACCGCCAACTGGCGCAAACCGTGGTCGAATTTCTGGAACAGGAAGGCGCGTTGGTGGACTACGCCAGCGACACCACCCTGGCCCGCACGCTGGTCCAGGAGCACCACTACGATATCCTGGTGCTGGACGTGATGCTGCCCGGGGAGGACGGCTACAGTTTCTGTGAGTATCTTCGCAAGGAGCTGGCCCTGGACACCCCGGTGATCTTCATGACCGCCCGGGATCAGCTGGACGACAAGCTGGAAGGCTTTGCCCGCGGCGGTGACGACTACATCGTCAAACCCTTCGCGCTGCCCGAGCTGGTGGCCCGCGTGCAGGCGCTGGTGCGCCGGGAACGCCGCGAAGTGGCGCCCAACCTGCTCACCGTGGCGGATCTGCAGCTGGACCCCGCCCGCCAGGAAGTACGCCGCGAAGGGCAGATTCTCAAGCTCTCCCCCACCGCCTTCCGTATTCTGCGCATTCTGATGCGCGAATCCCCCAAGGTGGTCAGCCGCGAGCAGCTTGAGCACGAGCTCTGGGGCGATCTGGTGCCCGATTCCGACGCGCTGCGCAGCCACCTTTACAATCTGCGCAAGGCGGTGGACAAGCCGTTCGAGCACGCGCTTCTGGAAACCCTGCCGGGCGTGGGGTTCAGCATCCGCCCGCCACGCACCGCGTGATGTCAGTCCGCCCCCCTTGCGGACCTGGCATCGCAGGCACAGAATGGCGGCGCCATTCACGTGCTACGCGATAACAAATATGCATTGGGGGAAGACACACTCTTTCACGGAATTCATCGACACCCAGCTGCTTGATCTGCAGTCGCGGTTCGGCATGGCGATGTGGTTTCTCACTCGCCGCCGTGGAGAGGACTGGTTGCTGCTCAACGTTTGCGGCGAAGGCTATGACCTCGATCGGGGGGATATGCTCGCCTGGCGGGACAGCATCTGCCATCGGCGGGTCAACGACCTGGGGCCGCAGGTGTGCCCGGACGTCGACCGGGAAGAAGCCTACCGCAACGCACCCATCACCAACCAACTGGCGATTCGGGCCTACGTGGGCCTGCCGCTGCGCGACCACACCGGCGCGCTGTTCGGCACGCTGTGCGCGCTCAGCCCGGAGCCACGCCCGGACCTGGACCGGAAAGACGTCCAGGCCGCCCTGGAACGCCAGGCCCGCCTGATGGAGACCGCGCTAGTCTGGAATCTGGCGGGGCTGGACCAGCAACGGGTCACGGAATTTTTCGAGGAAGAGAGCCGCGACCCGGAAACCGGCCTGCTGGACGACGCCGGCTGGCTGCGGATCCTGGACGGCGAGCGGCAACGCTGCCAGGCCTACGGCCTCGGCGCCATGGTGCTGAAAGTGCACGGTGTCCGGCTCGATGACGAGCAGCGGCAACTGGTGGCCGATTCCCTGGCGGCGCTGATCCGCCATCAGGACATGGCCGCCTATCTGGGCGGTGACCAGTTCGCCATTCTGTTACCGGAAAATACGCCCAGTTGCGCCGACCAGGTACGCGACAGATTGCTCGACGCGCTGAACGCCAAGGGTATTCTGATGTGGTGTGACGCGGAGGCGCTGACCCTCTCGGAGGGCCGGATGCAGCCCCCGCTCACCACCGAAGGTGGACCGGTGCATTAACCGCTAGCGGAACCGCACCCGCACCTCGGTCCCCTTACCCGGCCGGCTGGCCACGTCCAGATGCCAGTCAAACCGCTCGCAGAGCCGCTGGACGATGGCCAGGCCCAGCCCGTGGCCGCCCTCCTTACTGTTGCCCCGTTCGAACGGCTGCAGAAAGCGGGCCAGCTCCTCGCTGTCCATGCCGGCACCGGTGTCCACCACGTGTACCGCGTCCTCGGCCACCACGATGGTGACCTGCCCGGAGCCGCTGTAGTTGATGGCGTTGCGGACCAGGTTGGTGAATACGATATTGAGCACGGTTTCCGAGGCGGTCAGGGTCAGCAGCGCGGTCTGTTTCACCTGCAGGCGAATCTGCTTGCGCTCCGCCAGCGGTTGCAGGCGGTCGAGCAGGTTCACCGCCACGTCGTTGACCACCAGCTCCTCTTCCTGAATCGGCTGCTGTTCGGTGCGCGCCAGCAGCAGCAGCGTTTCCACCAGCGCTTCCATGTCGTCCACGGTGTCGGACATGCGGCTGATCACCGGCCGGTCGCCCACCTGCTTGGCGAGCAGCTCCAGGTTGGCGCGGAACACCGCCAGCGGCGTGCGCAGTTCGTGGCTGGCGTCGCGGGTGAATTGCCGCTCGCGCTCCACGAACCGCAGCAGGCGGTCGGCGTAGGCGTCCAGGGCGGCCATCAGGATGCTCGCCTCGCTGTTGGGCTCCGCCTCCACCTGGCTGAAGTCCGGGCGCGCTTCCACCGGGTCGTGCACATTGGCGTGGCGCAGCGTTTCCGACAGCTGCACCAGGGGGGAGACCAGGGCGCGGGATTTGCGCCAGCCCAGGAAGGAGGTGAGGTAGATCACCAGCAACACGGCGGTCAGCGGCAGGATGCCGAACAGGAACGCCAGCACCGACACCCGCTTTTCATCGAAAATCAGGTAGAGGCGGGCGTCGCCGCGCGTTTCGATGTAGACGATGGGGTTCTGATCGCCGATCTGGGCGCGCTGGTAGCCGTCCGGCCGCTCGGCGAGCATCTCCGGCACCGGATCCCGGGTGTCCGAATCCACCAGCAAGCCGAGCAGATGGCGGGTATTGGGCCGGGGGAAGTCGTCGTCCTCGTCGTAAAGGCTCCAGTAGTGGTCCGCCTCTTTGACCAGCGCTTCCTTAACCAGCACCTGCTCGATGATCTGGGCCGTGGCCCAGACCCCGAACACGGTGGCGAAGCTGATGAACAGTATCTGGATCAGGAAAACCCGGGTAAGGCGGTGCTGAACACCTTTACGCGTCATGCCAGTCTCATTCTTCTCGGCGGAACAGATAGTGGCCCACGAACCACTCTTCGCCATCACCATAATTGAACAGCTCGGCGCAGGCCATGAAAAACATCCGCCAGCGTTGCAGCCACAATTTGCCCTGGCCGGCGCCGTAGCACTCCTCCAGTAGCGGGATCAGCGTTTGCCGTTTGCGGTCCGCCAGCGCCAGCCAGGCTTCCAGGGTTTTGCCGTAGTGGGTGCCGTTCACCACCCAGCGGTCCTCCAGCGACAAGCGGTCCGCGCAGCGCGGCAGCCAGTCGTACGACGGCATCATGCCGCCGGTGAAGAAGTAGCGGCCCATCCAGTTGCTTTCGCCTTCGGTTTCGAACAGATAGGTCAGATTCCGATGGCAGAAGATGTGCACGAACAGTTTGCCGCCGGGCTTGAGCCAGTCGTGCACGCGCCGCATCAGTTCGCGGTGATTGCGCATGTGCTCGAACATCTCCACCGACACCACCCGGTCGAAGGACTGTTCCGGTTGGAACACGGTCACGTCGGCGGTGATCACACGCACGTTGTCGAGCCCGCGCTCGGCGGCCCGGGCCATGATCCACTCTTTCTGGGTGGCGGAGTTGCTCACCGCGGTGATGCGGCTGCCCGGGTAGCGGGCGCCCATCCACAGGGTCAACGACCCCCAGCCACAGCCCAGCTCCAGAATGTCCTGGCCGTCGGCCAGATCGGCGCGCTCGCAGCTCAGGGCCAGCATGGCCGCCTCGGCGTCCGCCAGGGTTTCGACGCCGGCCCGCCAAAGGCCGCTGGAATACTTCAGATGCGGGCCCAGCACCTGCTCGTAAAAGCGCGAATCCACTTCGTAGTGTTGTTCGTTGGCCTCGTCCTGGGCCACCGCGATGGGCCCCTGGGAGAGCGTGCGCAGCAACGCGTCCGGGTCGGTTTCATGCTGCTGCTCCTGGGCGAGGCGTTTGCCCAACAGATGGCGAATGCCGCCACGTACCAGGAAATCCGGCACCAGGCCGGATTCCGCCAAACGAATGATCATGAAGCGGGTCTCCAGGGAATAAAGGGACTGGTGGTGCGCTGATACTCGCGGTAGTCGTCACCACGGGATTTGAGAGCCTGTTTCTCGGTATGCGGAATACCGGTGACGAACCACAGGAACAGGAACATGGCCACCGGCAACAGCCACAGCCAGCCGGCCAGGGCGGCGCCCACGGCGATCAGCGGGTAGCTGAACCAGTGCAGCCACTCGAAGAAATAATTGGGGTGCCGGGAGTAGCGCCACAGCCCTTCCCGGCAGGTCTTGCCCTTGCTGTCCGGCCGCGCCTTGAAACGGGCCAACTGCCGGTCCGCCAGCGCTTCGCCGACGATCGACACCACGCCGACGATCACGCCCAGCACCACCAGCGGCGGCCGGAAATCCGGCTGGCCGCCGATCACCCAGAACGGCAGGGAAAACGCCCAGGCCAGGCCCGCCTGCAGCCAGAACACCACCAGGAACACCGGCTGGGTGGCTTTACCCAACCGTTCGCGCATGGCGGCGTAGCGGCCGTCCTCGCTGCCCTCGCCGGTGACGCGCCGGAAAATATGGCTGCCCAGCCGCACCGACCAGAGCAACAGCAGGGCCCCGGCCGCCAGGCGCGGTACGGCGTCGCCGCCGCCGGCCAGCAGATAAGCGAGACCGGTGAGCCCGGTGCTGAAGCTCCAGGCCACATCCACGTAGCCGGCATTGCCGTTGATCCACTGAACCGCCCAGGCCAGGGTAAACACCATCAACAGCAGAACCAGACTGAAAACCAGAATTTCAGGCATAACGATCTCGCTCCTCATCGAGACGGCGCGCCAGATAGGCCAGTGCCGGCACCACCATCGACCAGACGGCGCCGTAGCTGAGGGCCAGCAACCACCAGCCCTGCGGTGTGGTGGCGGCGCCGAAGTTGATTCCCACGGTTACCGAGAATACACCGCCGAAGGCACCGAACAGCGCCGCCAGCAGCAATTTCGGGCGCAGCCAGGCCAGGCAGTAATTGAAGCTCACCGCGAAACCCAGCCACAGAGCCCAGATCCAGTCGGGGGCCACCCACTGTCGCGACCAGTCGGCGTATTCAAGCAGCGACGGCGCCAGCCATAACGGCTCGAACAGCACACACGCCACCGCGCCGGCGGCAAGCAGCGCGAAGTCGGCGCGCCAGGCGCGGTTCAGCGACCACACGCCCGCCTGCATCGCCACCAGTACGAGCCAGGCAGCCCATCCCCACCCATGGGCGCCACCGTAAACGGCGACGAACCAGAGCACCTGAAAACCCACGAAGTTGATCGCCAGCGCGGCGAATGATTTATTCATGCGGCGAGCTTGGGCCGCTCACCGTCAATAGTCCGTGAACCGGCTTCACGGTCGATTCACCGGTGCTGGCGGACATTGGCGCCATGAAATCGAATCCGTTACCGCTCATCGCTCTGTTACTGCTCGCCGTGTCCGGTTGCGCCAGCCGCGCGGACGGCCCTTCCGGTTACGCCCACCTCTATGAACAGGCGGTGCGCGAACGGGCCGGCAGCGCCCAGGTGTCGGACCAGGCCGTGGGCCGCTTCGTGGCGCTTTACTCGCCGATCGACGCGGACCATATCGAGGCCCATATCGACGACGTTTACGCGGAGGACATCTACTTCAACGATACGTTGTCCACCATCTACCGGCGCGACCAACTCAAAGCCCATTTGCTGAAGACCGCGGAGCGGCTCGATTACATGAGCCTGGACATTCAAAACCGCTGGCAGGACGGTGAGGATTTCTTTCTGCTGTGGTTCATGGAGACCCGTTTCAGCATTCTCGGCAGCGAGCGGGACGTGCGCACCATCGGCGTCTCCCATCTCCGTTTTAACGACCAGGGCAAGGTTATTTTCCACCAGGACTTCTGGGACAGCAGCCAGGGCCTGGACCAACAACTTCCAATCCTAGGAGGATTCAGCCGATGGCTGCGCGAGCATCCCTGACACTGACGATCGCCTTGTTGGTATCCGTGGCGCTGGGAAGCGGCGCCCAAGCCGCCGACTTCGATGACATGGCGCGCTGCTCCAGCGCCGACGTCAAGGCACTTAAAGTATTCAACGTCGGCCAGGCGTCGCTGTTCCGCGCCGACTGCTCCGCCGCCGACCCGCTGGCGCCGCCCATGCGTCTGGCCTTCGGCTATAACCGCGAGGTGCCCGGCGACGCCTTCGCCAAGGCGGCGCGCAAGATGATCGAACGCAACGTCAGCGAAGAGACCTTCGAGACCTTGAAAGAGCGCATCGACAGCTTTAACAGCCACTACCGAACCACCCGCGACGGCGACCGCTACACGCTGGACTACGATGAGGATCAGTCCATGGTGTTGCGCCTCAACGGTGAAAAGCTGGCCGAGGAACAGGGCGAGGACTTCGCCCAGGCCTACTTTTCCATCTGGTTCGGTGAGGATCCCTATTCCGACAGTCTCAAGGAGGAACTGCTCTCCGTGGAGCCCTGATCCCGCCGGGGTCTTGCACCCTCGCCCCCCAGACCGGATACTTCTCCCTTTAACCGCAGCCTTGGGGGGCGTTAATGGCCAGTGCACCGGAAGGTCGCTTCAGCCACTACACACCGGTTCTCAATTCCGACCGCTTTTTCGCCTTGCGCCTGACCGCCGTGTTCACCGTGATCAGTCTGGTGGCCTCCCTGTTGATTACCACCGTGGGCGTGCTGCTCACCGGCCAACGCGACTGGCTGGCGGCGCTGTCGCTGGCGCTGTTGATCCCCCTGCTGCTGGTTCCCCCCTTGTGCTATCCACTGCTGGCGAAACTGGCGGCGGTGACCCGTGACAATCGCAAGCTGCGTCAGCAGGCCCGCGAAGACCACTTGACCGGCCTGTTCAACCGCCCCCATCTTATGAGCATGCTGGAGCGGGAACTGTCGCTCAGCCAGCGCCACGATCACCCGGTATCGATTTTATTGGTGGACATCGTCGATTTCGTGGATATCGCCGATCGGTACGGTCGTCACACCGGCGACCGGTTATTACGGATTTTTTCTGAACGAATCCGCGATAAAATCCGCGAAAGCGATCTTTTCGGCCGCATCGACGGCGCTCAGTTTTTACTGGTTTTGCCGCACACCGATTTCAACGACGCCTTGCACATGGCGGAAGGCTTGCGTTCGCTCACCGCCAGCATCCAGGTGCAGACCGACGAGGGCCTGGCGGGCTTTGAAATCCGCATTGGCGCGGCCAGCACCGAGAACAGCGGCCGTCGCCTCAACGCCCTTCTTAATGAAGCCGATTACGCTCTGTATCAGAGCCGTAACGAGCACCGCCACTCGGACCACCCCGCTTAACACTTAATCATCACACCCCACTCACAATAAAAACCTATTTTTTACAAAAATTATTCTTTTTCACACCTTTCTTGCCGCTCCTTTGTAAATTTGTTTATTAAACTCATGAATGGCATTTACAGTCGGGTTCCAGGGAGCAAGACTGCGGATGCTGAATTTCTGCCTACTAAAAAACAAGGAAGGAGCTATGGACGCCAAACGCTTTCTCGCATCCAGCATTGCTTGCGCATCGTTAGCCGTTGCCACTACGGCCGTTGCCGAGGACACCATTCCGGATCGGTATTTCTACCTGGGTGGTCACATCGGCCAGAGCTGGCTGGACATCGGTGATCACTACGAAGGCGACGGCTACCTTGCCGACAACGCTTTCGAAAACGACACCGTTACCCTGCCCGGCGCCCAGATCGGTTATCGCTTCAGCGAGAACTGGTCCGTACAGGCCTGGTACGAGCGCAACAACATGTCCACCAGCGATGGTGAAGTGTACCTGCGCAACAACTTCGCCAGCCTGCGTCGTCACTTCAACGGTGACGGCCCGATCGAATCCTATGTGGGTCTCGGCGCCGGTGAAACCCGCACCGAGTTCAACACCGAAAGCGACGATGATTTCAAGGAAACCATTGGCGGCATGGAGTTCGGTGTGCAAACCGCGCTCGCCGACAACTTCCTGATCGATGTCGGTGCTCGCCCCACCTACAGCTTCCGCACCGAGCGCTGGGACGGCCAGGTCTACGCCGCCCTGAACGTTCTGGTCGGCGCCCAGTATGACGAAGAGCCGAAGCCCGAGCCGGTAACCGAAACCGCCACCGACAGCGACAACGACGGTGTGCCGGATTCCAACGACCGCTGTCCGGGCACGCCCGCGGGCGCCAGTGTTGACGCTCAGGGCTGTGAGCTGGATGACGACGGCGACGGCGTCGTGAACAGCAAGGACGAGTGCCCGGATACGCCGGCACGCGCCAAGGTTGACGACAAGGGTTGTCAGGAATACCTGACCAAGGACGTGCGCGAAACCCTGTATGTTGAGTTTGGTCTCGACAAAGCGGAAGTTCGTGAAACCTCCTACCCGGAACTGGAAAGCCTGAGCGATCAGATGTACCAGTACCCGTCCGCTGACCTGGTGCTTGAAGGCCACACCGACAGCACCGGTTCCGCTGCTTACAACCAGCAGCTGTCCGAGAAGCGCGCGGATGCGGTGAAACGCGTTATGGTCGAAGAGTTCGGCATCGACGAGAGCCGGATCACCACCGAAGGTTACGGCGAGTCCAAGCCGATTGCTGACAACAGCACTCGTGATGGCCGCGCCCAGAACCGTCGCGTGGAGGCGATCATGAAAGCCACCACCGAAGAAGCGCAGTACGACAACAAGTAAGTCGTTCCACGCTTCATCCCAGAAAAAGGGCCGGCATCCGCCGGCCCTTTTTTTGTTCGCGTCGACGGTTGGCCGTAGAAACACCCGGTGGCCGCGTCGACGTGCGCGAAAGGCAAGGGAGTCAATGAGACTCAGCCGATCTGCCTGATAATCAACCTTCATTCGTTACCACTGAATAACGGGAAGGATCATGGCGAAAGACGCAATCGGCTTTGCCCTGAGCGCGCTGAACCGGCTGGCCGGCTCATCGATGCTCGACCGCCTGGGTATGCGCCACACCGCGGAGCGGCTTGCCTACCGCCTCACCAAGGGCGGCTTCCAGGTGATCACCACCAGCGCCCGCGCATTCAAATCCAACAACCCGTCCGACAAGCCGCAGCGTCTTGACGCGCCGGGCCACACCACCGGCCTGTTCGACCTGGGCATCACCGACGAGCAGCAGATGATCCGCGACAGCGTGCGGGCCTTCGCCGCCGAGGTGCTGCGCGAACACGCGGAGCAGTCGGACGCCGAGCAACGCACCAGCGACGACGTGCAGAGCCAGGCCCGGGAACTGGGCCTGAACTTCTTCGCCGTGCCCGAAGCCCTGGGCGGCGCCGCCGCCGAACGCTCCACGGTGACCAGCATGCTGGTGGCCGAAGAGCTGGCACGCGGCGACATGGGCCAGGCGGTGGCGGTGCTCGCGCCGATGGGCGTGGCCAACGCCCTGACCCGCTGGGGCTCCGCCGTGCAGCAGGATAAATACCTGTCCACCTTCGCCGGTGAGGACGCGCCCCTGGCCACCATCGCGGTGTGCGAGCCGCGCCCGCTGTTCGACCCCATGACACTGCGCACCACCGCCACCCGTGACGGCGATGACTGGCTGCTCAGCGGTGAGAAATCGCTGGTGCCGCTGGCCGCCGAAGCGGAGCTGTTCCTGGTCGCCGCCGAAACCGGCGACGGTCCGGCGGTATTCATCGTCGAGGGCGGCAGCGAGGGCCTCAGCGCCGGCGACGACCCGGCCATGGGCATCCGCGCCAGCGGTCAGCGGCCGCTGCTGCTGGACAAGGTGCGCGTGCCCGACGCCAACCGCCTCGGCGACGACGATTTCAACTACCGTGAGTTCATCGATCTGGGCACCCTGGCCTGGTGCGCGCTGGCCATCGGTACCGCCCAGGCGGTGCTCGACTACGTGGTGCCCTACTGCAATGAACGCAAGGCGTTCGGCGAGCCGATCAGCCACCGCCAGGCGGTGGCCTTCATGATCGCCGACATCGCCATCGAGCTGGACGCCATGCGCATGCTCACCTACCGCGCCGTGTGCCGGGCCGAGCAGGGCAAACCCTTCCAGCGCGAGACGCACCTGGCCCGCACCCTGGTCAAGGACAAGGCGATGCAGATCGGCACCGACGGCGTTCAATTACTGGGCGGCCACGGCTTTACCCACGAATACCCGGTGGAACGCTGGTATCGCGACCTGCGCGCGATCGGCGTGGTCTTCGGCGGCCTGCACCTGTAACGCCGCCCGCACCCTTAACGGAAGAGACAGCATGAACATCGAGATTCCGAAGAAATTCAAACCGGTGATCAACAATGCCCGGCAGGTGGCCCTGAACACCTTCCGGCCCATCTCCCGCAAGTACGACCGCGCCGAACACCAGCGCCCCAAGGAACTGGACATGGTCGCCTCGGTGCTGGACGGCTTCAACGAAGGCGACCCGGCCAACTCCGCCGGCGCCAGCCAAACCGGCAAGGGCAAGGTGCAGGAAGACGGCGGCGTGAAAAACGGCGCCAATATGATGACCTGCCTGGGCGCTCTGGAATTCTGCTACGGCGACACCGGTTTCCTGCTCGCCATGCCGCGTCAGGGCCTGGGTAACGCGGCCATCGCCGCGGTCGCCACCGATGAGCAGCTGGAGCGCTTCAAGGGCAAGTGGGCGGCCATGGCGATCACCGAGCCCGGCGCCGGTTCGGACTCGGCCGCGATCCGCACCACCGCCAAGGAAGACGGCGACCACTATGTGCTCAACGGCGAGAAGATCTACGTCACCTCCGGCGAGCGCGCCGACTGCGTGGTGGTGTGGGCCAGCCTGGACCCCAAGCTGGGCCGCGCGGCGATCAAGTCGTTCGTGGTGGAATGGGGCACGCCGGGCATGGAACTGGCGCGTCTGGAGAAGAAGCTCGGCATTCGCGCCTCCGACACCGCCGCCATCACCTTCAACGATTGCCGGGTACCCAAGGAGAACCTGCTCGGCAATCCTGAGGTGGACACCAAGGGCTTCGGCGGCGTGATGGAAACCTTCGACAACACCCGCCCGCTGGTGGCCTGCTTCGCCCTGGGCGTGGCCAAGGCGTCGCTGGAACGGACCCGGGAACTGCTCAGCGAAGCCATTGAGTTCGACTACGGCAAGCCTGTGGACAACGCCAGCGCCGCCGAGGCGGAGCTGTACCGCATGGAAGCGGAATGGGAAGCGGCCTACTGGCTGGCCATGAAAGCGGCCTGGATGGCGGACAACAAGCAGTCCAACTCGGTGGAAGCGTCGATCTCCAAGGCCAAGGCCGGCCGCGTGGGCAACTACGTCACCCTCAAATGCGTGGAACTGGCCGGCTCCATCGGCTACACCGAGGACGAGCTGCTGGAGAAATGGGCGCGGGACTCGAAGATCCTCGACATCTTCGAAGGCACCCAGCAGATCCAGAAGCTGATCATCGCCCGCCGCGTCCTGGGCCTCAGCTCAAAAGAACTGAAGTGAAGACAGTTAACAGTTAACAGTTAACAATTAACAATTAACAGTTAATAGTTAACTTCAAAAGCAAGAAGGCGCGGGCAAAGCCCGCGCCTTTTTTGTTTCGCTATTAACTGTTCACTATTAACTATTCACTGAGCTTGCCGCGCGGCTACAGCCGCGCGGCAAGCTCCGAGCCCTGTTTGATGGCGCGCTTGGCGTCCAGCTCGGCGGCCAGGTCGGCGCCGCCGATCAGATGGTGGTTGGCGGCGCCTTCCTGGTACAGCTCGCGCAGGGACTCCTGGCCGGCGCAGATCACCACCTGGTCCACTTCCAGCAAACCTTGCTTGTCGTTCTGGGTGATGTGCAGGCCGTGGTCGTCGATGCGGTCGTAGCGGCAGCCGGCCAGCATTTCCACATTGCGGTGTTTAAGCGTGGCGCGGTGCACCCAGCCGCTGGTTTTGCCCAGCCCCTTGCCCGGCGTGCTTTCCTTGCGCTGCAGCAGGTAGATTTTCCGCGCCGGGGTTTCCGGGTGCTTGTCCACCAGGCCGCCACGGGTGTCCGCGTTGAAATCCACGCCCCACTCCGCCAGCCATTCCGGCAGCGGCTGGGCGCCGTCGCGGGGCGCTTCGGCCAGGAATTCCGCCACGTCGAAGCCGATGCCGCCGGCGCCGATGATCGCCACGCGTTCGCCCACCTGCACCTTGCCGCGCAGCACGTCCACGTAGGACACCACCTTGGGGTGGTCGATGCCGTCGATGCCCGGCCGGCGCGGGGACACCCCGGTGGCGATGACGATTTCCTGGAAGCCTTCGCGCTCCAGTTCGTCGCTCTCCACGCGGCGGTTCAGCACCACCTTCACGCCGGTGCGTTCGATGCGCTTTTGAAAGTAGCGCAGGGTCTCGTGAAACTCTTCCTTGCCGGGGATCACCTTGGCCATGTTGAACTGACCGCCGATCTCGCCGGCCTGGTCGAACAGGGTCACGTCGTGGCCGCGCTCCGCCGCCACCGTGGCGCAGGCCAGCCCCGCCGGGCCGGCGCCCACCACCGCCACTTTCTTGGGCGTGGCGGTACGCAGGTAGACCAGCTCGGTTTCGTGGCAGGCGCGCGGGTTCACCAGGCAGGAGGCGCGCTTGAGCTCGAAGGTATGATCCAGGCAGGCCTGGTTGCAGGCGATGCAGGTGTTGATCTCGTCGGCGCGGCCTTCGGCGGCCTTGTTGACGAACTCGGAGTCCGCCAGCAGCGGCCGGGCCATGGACACCGCGTCCGCCTGGCCGCTGGCGATGATGCGCTCGGCGGTGTCCGGATCGTTGATCCGGTTGGAGGCCACCACCGGGATCGACACCACGTTTTTCACCTGGCGGGTGACCTCCGCGAACGCCGCCCGGGGCACCGAGGTGACGATGGTGGGCACCCGCGCTTCGTGCCAGCCGATGCCGCTGTTGATCAGGCTGGCGCCGGCTTTTTCGATGGCGCGGGCCAGGTCCAGCACCTCCTCGCGGGTGCTGCCGTCGGGCACCAGATCGATCACCGACAGGCGGTACATGATGATGAAGTCCTCGCCGCAGCGGCGGCGGGTTTCCTCGACGATCTCCACCGGGAAGCGGCGGCGGTTTTCGGCGCTGCCGCCGTACTCGTCGCTGCGCTGGTTGGTGCGCGGCGCGGTGAACTGATTAATCAGATAGCCCTCGGAGCCCATGATTTCCACGCCGTCGTAGCCCGCTTCCTTGGCCAGCTCGGCGGTGCGCGCGAAATCCCGCACCGTGGCGCGCACTTCGCGGGTGCTCATGGCCTTGGGCTTGAACGGGTTGATCGGGCTTTTGATCGCCGAGGCGGAGCGGGAGAACGGATGGTAGCTGTAGCGGCCGGCGTGCAGCACCTGCAGCGCGATCTTGCCGCCCTCGCGGTGCACCGCCTCGGTGATCTTGCGGTGGTTGCGGATATCCAGCTTGCTGTTGAAGGTGCCGGACAGCGGGTAGAACCAGCCGTGGCGGTTGGGGTTGATACCACCGGTCACGGACAGGGCCACGCCGCCCCGGGCCCGCTCGGCGAAATAGGCGGCCAGCTTCGGGTAGTGCCAGAAACGGTCTTCCAGTCCGGTGTGCATGGACCCCATGATCACCCGGTTCTTGAGCCGGGTGTGCCCCAGATCCAGGGGGGAAAGCAGGTGGGAATAACCGTTGGCCGCCATGGTGTTCTCCTTTGTGGGCTGGGCGGGCCGCGCCACGTTGTACGCGGCGGCCGCCTGGCTGCAATCTGGACGCCGTCAAGATAGGGTGCTATGTTGACGCTGTCAAGATAACATCCGTGACTTCGAAAGACAGGCAACCACCATGACGCAACCGGGCCGCTACCATCACGGAGACCTGCACGCCACCCTGCTTCGCGAGGCCGCCGTACTGCTGCGCGAACAGGGCGTGGAAGGGCTGTCGCTGCGGCGCCTGGCGGAACGCGCCGGGGTGTCGCGCACCGCGCCCTACCACCACTTCACCGATAAGAACGCGCTGCTCTGCGCCCTCGCCGAGGACGGCTTCCGCCGCCTGGACCGGTTGATGGAAGAGGCCGACTTCCGGGCGGACGACCCGGAACCGGGGCTGCGCCGCTTCGTGCGCGGCTACCTGCGTTTCGCCTGCGACGACCCGGAGCAGTACGAACTGATGTTCGGCCGCACCCTGTGGAAGACCGGGCGCCCCACCGAGTCGCTGACACGGGTGGCGCACGGCTGCTTTCGACGTTACGTGGACAAACTCGAAGCGGACGGCCTGCGCGCCGCCTCCCTGCCCGGCGGCGCCGATCCGTTGCGTGTGGCCCAGGCGAGCTGGGCGACCCTGCACGGGCTCTGCCGCCTCCTGCTGGACGGCATTTACGTGGATCGCCAGGACATGGAGGCGGTCAGCGACCAGGCGGTGGCGCTGATGCTGGCCGCCGTGCGGCCGGCTGAACGGGCTCCGTAGCCCGCTTCGGTCTCGGTGCCCGGGGTCCAGGACCCGCCGTGAATCCATCCCTGGAGGCTTGTGTTCGGCTCCCTGCCTCACACAGTCCTGGACCCCGGGCACCGAGACCGAACCTCCCCGAGGGTGCCAACCTCAAGGGCGCTACGAAGCCGGGTTTGTGGGAGCTTGCCTGCAAGCGAAAGGCCGAGGCTTTGCCGGCCGGCAGGATTCCAGAGAGGGTGTTCATGCTGCCCTTAGACAGGTCTCTGGTATCCTGCCGGGTGGTGGGCGAGGCCCGCTCGCACAACTTCGCTCCCTTTCGCGGGCAGGGCCTGCTCGCACAAAGCCAGCCTCGCAAGCCTTTAGCGTTGTGCCGCCAGGAAGTCGGTGAGGGCTTCGATGTAGTCGTCGTAGGCTTCGTATTGGGGGACGTGGCCGATGCCTTCCAGCTCCACCAGTTTGGCGTTGGGGATCGCCTTGGCGGTGCGTGCGCCGAGCCGGTCATAGCGGCCGAGCTGGTCACGAATGTCTTCCGGCGCCCGGTTGCGGCCCAGGGCGGTGCGGTCGCGGGTGCCGATGATCAGCAGCGTCGGCACTTCAATGTGGTGGAATTCGTAGACCACCGGCTGGTTGAAGATCATGTCGTAGGCGAGCGCCGAGTTCCAGGCGATGCGCGGGTAGTCGGGTCCGCGCAGCCAGCCCTGCTGCAGGGTCAGCAGCGGCTGGTAGCGGTCCTTCCACTCGCCGTCGAAGTACGCCTTGGTCATGTACTGCTTCACGTCCGCCGGCTCTTTGGCCAGCTCACCTTGATACCAGGCGTCCACGGACTGCCAGGGCACGTATTTGCGCCAGTCCTCCAGACCGATCGGGTTAACCAGCACCAGGCTTTCGCTGCGTTCGGGGAACATCAGCACGAAGCGGGTGGCCAGCATGCCGCCCATCGAATGCCCCACCACGGTGACGTCGTCGATATCCAAGTCATCAAGCAGCGTACGGGTGTGGTCGGCCAGGGTCTGAAAGGAATACTGGAAGTGTTCCGGCTTGCTGGACTTGCCGAAGCCGATCTGGTCCGGCACCACCACGCGGTAGCCCTCCTCGGTGAGCCGTTCGATGGTGGTTTGCCAATAGGCGCCGGAGAAGTTCTTGCCGTGCAGCAGCAGCACGGTGTCGCCGTTGGGCTGGTCCGGGCGCACGTCCATATAGGCCATTTCCAGCGTCTGCCGCTGGCTGTCCAGTTCCAGGGTGTGCACCGGATAGGGGTAATCGTAACCGCTGAGGCGGGCGTCGAAGGCGGGCTTGTCCGCCGCCATGGTCGGGTTGCCGAACGCCAGCGCGCTCAGCGCCAGCAGGGTTGTGAATACGCGCATGCTTCCCTTCTCCTGTTGATACAGCCGTTCAGGGGTGGAGACCGGCGGCACGGGAAAGTTCCGCGATTCAGTCCGGCAGCGGCAGTGTCAGCACCACCCGCAAACCGCCCAGCGGGCTGTCGGTGAGCGTCAGCTGTCCGCCGTAGGCGGCCACGGTGTCGCTGACGATGGCCAATCCCAGGCCGTCGCCGGCGACCCGTTCATCCAGGCGGCGACCGCGCTGCAGCACCTGCTCGCGGCGTGACGCCGGGATTCCGGGCCCGTCGTCGTCCACGGTGACCGTTAACAGGCCGCCATCCCGCGCCAATGCCAACCGTACCTCGCCGGCGGCCCATTTGCAGGCGTTGTCGAGCAGATTGCCGAGCAGTTCCA
>FUFK010038952.1_pt1 | contig 75833 bp, 81 predicted proteins | sample 1021851 | NCBI WGS metagenome assembly FUFK01 (sample SAMEA51879418, study PRJEB19060) | metagenome | reverse complement strand
TGAACCACTACCTCCTCTACAACCTACTCCATGTATTTGTGTAGCAGTAATAGCAGTATTACCAGATATAGACCAAGTGTGAAAACTTGTGCCATTATGATAAGCTGTAGTAACACCTCCAGTATGTTTTAATACAAAGTGCGACCACCCAGTAACATCTCGAAACTGTTCACTAGCTAAACCATAGTTTACTGTGCCACTAGATGCTCCTAGTTGTCCAGCGTTAAAATAATAAAATAATCTTGTACTTGCATCACCACTACCACCAGCTTCTAAAAGTTGCATTTGTGAACTAGCTATATCGGCTCTTTTTACCCATGTTGAAAAAGTCCAAATTGTACGACTTCCATTAGTGCTAGGTGTTATTCTTAATGTATCTCCAGACCCAATATACAAAGATTGTTGAATTTGGAAATCATAAAAATTACTAGCTCCACTTCCAGGATTTTGAAAAAATTCACCTTGTACTGGCATTACTTATGTCTCCTATGCAAAGGCAAGTTGTGGTGCTCCGAGTTGTATGGAATCAGCAGCCTTGACAAAATATGGTATGACATCGACTGCATTAGCAGCTGTTGATATAGTTAAACCAGCACCACCTGCTGTTTCATAATCTGTNCCTAAACTTAATGTTCTACTACCTGTACCATCTTGAATAAATACTATGATACCAGATTGACCCACTGACTCAGTCGTTGGATTAGCTAAAGTAACATTACCTGTGGCTGTGAGAACAAAATTTTGATAGGTATCAAAATCAAGTGTTACACTACCAGTTTGAGAACCAGCAGTTTGTGTGCTACCCACTGCTCCTGCACCCATCAGTAATTTACCTTTGGCAGACATATCAAATGTTGCAGGTGTAACAGTAGAACCACCATCATTACCTTTTATTAATAAATCTTTATCAGATACTTTAGTTTCTAAAATAACATCGCTAGAACTATTATGCAGTCTAGCCATTTCGGTGCCATCATCTTCATAGATAATACCACTAGCAGCAGTTCCTGCATCCAAGGTTATACCTCCTGCTGACTCAATGTTAATACTATCTACAGCAGTACCATCTGCTACAAGATCTAAATCTCCATCTGCATTTGAATGTACATAGGTGCCCGTATCATTAAATGTTAATTTATTGGTGCCATTTAATGTTAATCCTGTGCCATCGGTATGAGTAAGAGTTGTATCGTTATCTGCTCCAAAACCTAATACAGAACTATCAGTATTTAATTTAACATCGTGATTAAAAGTAGCAGTTCCTGCATCACTACCATCTAATGTTAAAAAGGTAGTATCAGATGCTCCATCAGTACCTTTGAAAATTATATCTGTATCACTACCTTGTGCATCAACTGTTATATTACCTGTTGTGGTAGCTAATGTTACTGCGGCATCTCCTGTTGTTAAATTATCTGCGGCTAAAGCATTAGCAACAAATAAATCAGAAACAGATATAACTTCGTCACTTCCGTCACAATAAACCATATTTGATTTAGTAGTTGGTATAGTAACAGTTTGTGCTCCAGAACCTTGTTTCATAATAATGCTATATCCACCACTAGTAGCATTTTGAAAAACAAAATAAGCTGTTGTAGTAGTTGGAGCTATGGTTATTGTACAAGTTTGACTTAATGTTCCTGTAAATTTTATAATTCTATACATACCGTCTTGAAGATTACTAGCTCCATCAGTCGGAGATCCTGCTCTAACGGTAAGAGTTGCTGTAGCTGAGTCAGATAAAGCAACTGACTTATATGCTGCTATTCTATCTAAAATATCTATGTTGTAATTTGTTGTTGTACCCCAGGAGCCTGATTGTTCACCTGTGGTAATTTTTTCTATTCCGAAACTTGTTGTAAACGATGATGCCATTCTTTCCTCCTATGCGGCTATTTCTACCCAATTTGGGTCTTGTGTTGTATCAATTTTTGACCACATGGTTGCAGTGCTTACTTGTGAGCTTGCACTAACTCCAGTTACTATTACTAACTCAGCTATACCCACGTTTGCAATATGGGATGTAGCGGATACGCCAGTTTCTGTCACAATAATACCTGTTCCTTCTACTATTGTTTCATTACCTGTGGCACTTGCAGCAACTACTCCTGTTGCTGATACAGTAATACCTGCTCCTTCTACTACTGATTCGTTTCCTGTTGAGCCTGCGGNTTGAACTCCTGTAANACCAAAACCAAGTCCTACATCTACAGTTNCTATANNNCTTGNNGCTTGAACTCCTGTNGCAAANATAANAGCTTGTGGTATTATAATGTCATTGACGACACCTGCGGCTTGAACTCCTGCACTAATTCCTACGGTTATTCCTCCACCTTCTTGTGTAGAAACATTAGATACAGCGCTTGAGGCTTGAACACCTGTTTCACTAACCGTTACACCAGTACCTTCAACAATGTCTCCAAAAATAGGTGTGCCCCATCCACCACTACTCCAAGTAGATCTGCCCCAACCTTGATTACCTACGTCAGTAGTTGCTGATACTCCTGTTACACTTACAGTTACACTTTGAACAGCAGTAACAGTTGCACTATTAATTACAGAACTAGCAGATACTCCTGTTACGGATGTGCTTACTGCAAAAGTGCCTTCACCCCACGGACCAGCATTCCATGTTGATCTCCCCCACCCAGATAATATTGTTCCTGCTGTTGTTGCTGTACCACCCATTCCTGAGTGATTTGTACAATAATAGTAAAGGTCTGGGGCTGATGCAGCTACTGTTATTTCTGTATAAGCCCCTGAAACACCTGGAACACCTGAAGTAGTTACACCTGTAGTGTATTCAGAGCCACCACTGTGAGTTCCATTAGATGTTGTTGAAAATCGTAAAGGGTGATTATAATTAGAGATATCAGACTGATCAAACCTATATGTGGCTCCTTCAAATAAATTTAAATTGGCTTGTCGTACGCCATTTATAAAATATTTATTACCGTCACCAGTACTTACGACTGTTACAGTGTAAGTAAAATGCGACATACTAAGCTATTCTAATTACTGCGTTATTTGCATCATTAGCAGGATATTGAATAGTAAAATCTCCAGAACTAGAGGATTTATTACCACCAAAATCTAATACTGCAACTGTTGGTTTAGCTGCATGAGTAACCGTTCCAGCAGTTCCTGCATTTGTAAGACTAAAGTTGTAAATAACTGCAACTCTTGCATTACTAATCGTAGATGATGACCAAGTAGTATCAGCAAAATCTAAAAAAGCAGTAGGAACAGAAGATGAGTTATCTGTTAATCCAATAGTTACACTTGTTAAAGCTTTACCTCCTGCACTATATACACCACCACTATCAGTAACTTCGTTTGTTGCTGTATACCCTGTTAAATCTTCATTAGCATCTGTTCTACTTGCGGTGAACATAGCTACATAAAATGTATCAGCAGATATAGAACTACTGTCTCCTCTTGATGAAGTTGTCCATCTATGAATACCTGCTAATATTTCTTTTTTAAAACTTCCACACATTGCTTGATTTATTGCCATTATAGCCTCCTAATTATTTCCGCCACATCTTCGTGACCTTGTTTTTTCATTAATGCCCAAATTGTTGTTCTTTCACTTTGCGCCATTCTATTCATATAAAAAATAAGTATCTCTTTCAACTGCTTTCTGAATGCTATAGCTTGATCTCGTATGACGGGAGGAGCACTATCACTTACCATCATTATCTTATTCAAAGCCATATCTGCCATTTGTTCGGCACTATGTCCGCCATCAGAAGAAGTAACAACGTTAACTGGTCCTAATTCGCTAGAGCTTTTGTTTGCTACCATTACGCAGTATCTCTTCTAAGATTATCGTATCTGTAAGCATCTCTAGTGTTCTTACCTTCTCCTAAATTCTTTAACCATTTCAGTGACTCTAGATATCTTGCGTTGTATAATTGCAACAGATCTGCTTCACCCTTCATAAATGTATATGCCTCTACTAAAGAAGCATATAACAAAGCTAATTCTGCATTTGTGCCTAACCAAGAAGTACCATCGGTAGTGGCAGTTATTGAAGTTGGTCTATAAAAATAATGTAATTCCATTTGAAAACTTGTATTTGGTGTTGGTGCTAATATAAAAGTGTCCTCATCCCAATCTGCATAGTATAAAGGTACTCCTGTGGTAGCAGGATTAGGAGTATAGTCTTGGACAAACGTTACGTGCTTATATAATAAAAATTCATTGTTATCGCTATTAATTACACTTAATGAAAAAGGTGATAAAAAATCTGTTGGTTTTACTAAAAACTTATTAGAAGAACTAGCAGAACCTAAAACATATTTCCTAAATACAGATAGTTCGCACTCTTTTAATATTCTCTCTTCTGCGTTCAATATAAATCTTGGCAACTGATTAACAAAAGTAGTTTCTGTATTTTGTGTGTAATCCTGTATCGCTGTTTTTAATGTTGTAAATGTATATGCCATAGTATTAACCTATAGGATAACTTGTTAAATGAGGATCGTCAACAGGACCTGCGGTAGCATTATCTCCTCCACCTTTTGTNTTTCCAGTAGTAGCNGTTTCNCCACCTGTAGCAGTAAAAGTGTAAGAATCAGAAGTTACTAAAGTACCTGTCGGCGCAATAACGGTAATTGTAAAACCTGTGCTTGTTTCTAACATAGATTTTGTAAATCCATCAAAACCTTGACACTCTCTAAAACGAACAATATCTCCTGTTGTTCTATTATGTCCGGGCTCTAAAACTGTGATTACAGCACTACCTGCATCTCCAGAAGTAAATGAATTAGGATTTAAAATAACTTGAGATATTGGCTCTACTCTGTCTGTCCTACTAATTCTTAAAGCTTCGGGATCTGGTTTTATCTTTCTTGGTTGTATTTGTGGTTGTTTAGGCTCATATTCATCTTTGCCTACTAACAAACCATTCCACTCTTGTATCATATCTCTTAGTTTATAAGCTCTACCAGACCTATCAGAGATACCTAAAGCGTATTTTCCTGAAGCGTATCTTCCCATTATGTCACTCTCAAGGATGAATAAGAAGGAACCAATCTAAGACTTGTTCTTTCTCCGTCTTCGGAAGCGGCTCTTTGAAACTCTTCTTCGTAAATATCTTTTAACACGCCTATTCTATTAGGCGCTCTTTTAACAGCTAAGTAGTAAGCAAGTCCTGCCACCATACAAGGTAAAAATCTAAAAGGTATATCACCAGTATTAACAGAAGTATCTGCATCTTCTATTCTTCTTACTCTGTAATATATTATCTGGTCTGTAGAGTTTTCAGGCATAGGCCAAAAAGTTATTGTAGGAGTTATTTGTCTGTCTACAAAATATTGTGTTGGTCTGCCTTGCGTATCTTTATTAGCAATTGCTAAATAATCTCCTCTACTTAATCTAGTTAAAATAGTATCAGAGCCACTTCTTCTAACAGATACCTCTAATACATCAACAGTGGACTGAACAGTTTCTAAAGATATCGCAGAAGAAAGTGTAGTAGTAGCACTACTACTAGAACCAGTTAAAGTTTCACTTGCAGAAAATGTTCCTACAGGAACAGTAATAGTCATTGTAGTAGCAGTTGGTTTTGTAATTACACTAGCAGTAGCATTACTTGTGCCACCTGTTATTGTTTCTCCTACAGTAAAGTTTGCAGAAGCCGCTACAGTCATTGTTATCGTTCCAATAGGATATGTATCTACAGAAGAAGATGAAGACAGTCTTGCAACTGTTTGAGTTATTTTTTCAACAGTCCAAAGGTTTAAACCTCTATTTGCCCATTCTGCAAATAAAAGATTTAACGATCTTCTTGCTGTTCTAGCATCATAACCTGTTCGTAGTTCTAAACCACATCTTTCAAAAGCTTCTTCTGCAACTTCTGCTATATCCAGATTAAAATCTGAACTTCCTGACGTAGTCATTAGTACTCCTTAATTGCTTCAATTATAACAGTATATGTATCGTTTGCTCCTTCACCGTGAGTCTGAAAGTAAATATCTCCATCTGCTCCAGCAGTTCCTGTAGCAGTATTAGGTATACCACCAAAACTAGTAAAATCAAATTCTCCTTGATAGTCTGTGGGAAGTTGAACTAATAAAACATTGGTAGTTGCATTTCCTAATATTTTAACAGAGCAACCAACAGTTGAAAATTTTATTTTTGTTATTCTCACATTTGTACAAGCTTGACCTCTTGTGTTTGAGGCGAGTTCACTGACGTCAATTTTTTTAACGGCAGTGCCCTCACCAGTATCCACATAAGTATGAACAAATGACTGAACAACTTTTTTATCACCATCTATAATAGTGGTATTAGTATTTGTATCGGCCATTATGCTCTCCTATTAACTAGCTACATCGTAGCCAAGAATTGTAATAACTAATCTACCTGCATCATAAGTTCCTGCTGTTGCAGTTCCACATGTAAGATACAAATATTGATCAGCTGCGATTGTGCCACCAGCGGTTCTTGTACCAACAGTCTGATCACCGCCATTAATAATTAAAGTCGATGTTAAACTACTAATCGCTGTATCTTCAACACCAGTTCCCTCAGTTGCTGAATGTAAATCAATATCTGGATCTCCAGTAGTTGGAGTTTCAAAAGATTCCATAGTTACACCAAATACTACACCTTGATCTGCTGTAGTTACTCTACCAATGTACGCTACACCATCTCCATCTTTACCAATGATGTCACCAGCAGTACCACCACAATTTAATCCAGTAAGATCTATCATAATAGTTGTTTTAACAATATTAACATTAGTGTCTACGTCACTTTTTAATCTTTCTACTTGAGTTATATAAACTGCTGCTGTGCCCTCAATACCTGCGCCTGTTGCAGCTTCATTTACCATTTTATTACCACTAGTGACGGTTATTGCACCAGTAGTTGCGTTTTTTGAAACAGTNTGAAATCCGTTTTCGGATCTAACTGGACCGTTAAAAGTTGTTGTTGCCATAATTTACCTCTTATAAAGTTTTTTGCCCTATGGTCGTATAAGCGTCTGCTAGGTCAGTCCATAGGGCAAGTTAAATCCTAGATTAAGCTCCTTGTGAGCCGTAAACACATCTTGGGTCTGAGAAACCAAAAGAGTATCTCTCTCTTGCTTTAAATCTCATATTTCCTGTGTCAAAGTCACCTTCCATCTTAGTAGACATAGGCATTCTTTCAAAATGTAAGAAACCTCTTGGTGCATCAGTCTTAATGAAAAATGCATCAGTGTCTAGTAAGTAATGGTTGACGACATAACCTTCAGGAAGCATTCCCATATTTCTTACTGCGTTTATGTCATTGTCGGCAGTTCCTGGTCTTAGTGTAGACTCTAATATTCTATCAGCTATAAACTGTAGGTTTGATGGAATAATTAGTTTAGTTCCACGTACAGAAACTCTTAAACCACGCTCATCAACGAAACCTGCAATGTCAATCAATGCATTCTCTAAACTTGTTTCGTTTAAGTCCGCAGCAGTAGTTGGTTGATTTCTAAATGTTCCTCCATTTGTTAATGGGTGTGAGCCATTACAAAGAGATACACCATCACCACCTGTTACTGTTGTGTCAAAAGCGTTGTTTAAAACAGATGCTGCCTTAACCTGCTTAGTATTAGCCATACTTCTAGCCAATGCTTTTGTGTATCTTGAAGATAGTCTGTCATACAGATTGTCTTCGATAGCCTCTTCAGTAATTGAAAAAGCCAAAGCAATGGTTTCGTGGTTATACCTTGCGGTAAAAGCTTCATTTGCATCGTCAAATGCAACTGCCGCACCTTCACTTTTTACTGGAGCAGAACCAAAACCTGATAACATTACTTCTTCTTCGAAAGCTCTCTCAGAATTTTCTGTGTCATAGATTTCAGCGTGCTCTTGTTCATATCTCTGATACTCAAGGCCAAATAAGGCATTAAGACCAGGTTCTAGCTCTTTAGCTAATTGTGCTCTAGATATCGCCATGCTTTATACTCCTGTTGTTGAAATGGTTGCCGCGGCAATAGAGCCGTTCGGTGCATTAAAGTGATTATTAATACGAACGATCAACGGAATACCTGTAGCAGTAAAATCTGAGTTTTCAGGATCTTCTTGAACTCCGACTATACGCAAAGCAAGTGTATTAGTTGTTGCTGCAGTGTTTAAATCAGCAGTAGCAGATGAAATACCAGTAGTATCACTTCCACTATTACCATCTTTTAACGCACAGTTGCTAAAAACGTCAGCCCTCACCAAAGACTCTGTATTTGCACCAGTGATGTCACCAGTTGCTATTACAAATAATTGACTTGGGTCATCGTAAACAAAAGCCTTCACTGGGTGATTTGTATCCGCCCCAGATCCTGGCCAAGTGTTTGAGAAAATAGTTTCTCCAGTAGTACTTGAAACATACTCACAACCATAGAAAACACCTAGAATACCAACGTTACCACCAGCTGCTGCTTGTAATTGGTCAATTACACCAGCCGCTAAAGGTATAACTGGTTGTCCTTGATAAAGTTTATTAGTGTTTCCTGCGGCTATTCTATATTCTGTTGTACCAGTGCTGTTTGTATTTTGACCTAATTTTTTTAACGGTCTTAATCCAAACGCTCCATTAGAATTTGCCATTCTTTATCTCCATAAAAAATTAATAATTAGTCCTCACTCTTGCGAGAACCTCCAAAACTTACACGACTTTGTCTTTCTGCCTTGTGTATAGGCATCGCAGGATGCTCTTCACGAGCTAAATCATTATCCACTGCTGTCATTTGATTGCGAGCTTGATCTCGGAAATATTTAGAGCGTTCTTCAACGGTTTCGACTGGTATACGTGCTAAAAGTAATCCTCCAACACCTATAATTCCAGCGTGCTTTCCATCTTCTATGGAAGGTACTTCAAAGTCGGGATATTCGTCCTTTCGAACCAATTCCCAACCTTCTCTTCCCTTCGCTGAGACATTTTTTCGATCGTCAAAACCCATAACTTCGGTTCTTATCCACCTGTGTACATAACCCTCAGGTGCTTTGGGTGCATCCAACATGGATGGTGGTTTCCAGGGTGTTCTTCTTGTATTATTAGTACGAGATTGAGCATCTCTGGATGTTCTTGTGTTCTTATTTACTGGACTATTCATTTAAGCCTCCTGTCTAACATATTTTGCGTATTCCTCTAAAGGAACACCTAATCGTTTTGCCATTGCAACTTGAGAAGGCGATAGTCTCACTGTTTTCTTACCTCCTTTGTTGCGGGATTTAGAAGATGTAGCCGAAACTACCTTTTGACTTCCCCCCGTTTGCTTCGTTTGCCCCACTTTATGAGGAAACTCTGCCGCAATTCTTTTATCGAGTTCACTATAATACTCATCAGTGGTCGGGTCAAACCCTTCATCCTCCACTAATCGTCTATGAATGCCAAATGATGCATATGTCATAACTTCATCTTGACCAAACCACTCATTTTTAGCTGCCCAAGCCTCTGCTTTAGGGTCAGGCTTAGGATTTTGAGCTTGTTGAGGTGGTTGAGGGGGTATTGGTTGTGGCTGATTCGGTACAACAGGCTGTTGATTTGGTTGTTCTTCGGTTTTTTCAACTTTTGGCTTGGTTATTTTAGACTTTTCAACCGTAATTGCCGCTAAATTTGCCTGTGCCTCCACAATTTTGTCCGCATCACCAGATTCATTAGCATCTTTTAAGGCTCTTTTAGCAGATTCTAACTGAGATTGTACTCTATTGTTAAATTCTTCTAAATAACCTTTGTCTAAATTATCTAATCNNGTTTTTAAATTTTCATTTTCTTTTTTAACGCTCTCTGCAAACTGAATAGCGCTTTCTTTTTGACGTTCTTCTTCACGCATTTTGCGTGTCAACTTGTCTATTCTGTTTTTTACATTGGCACTATAATCTTCAAGCTCGTCAGGTTTCTTTTCTTCGGTTGCTTCTTCTTGTTGTGCCTCTACTTTTTCGTCTTTCTTCTCTTCAAGTTCTACTTCAACTTCATTTTCTTCTGGTTTTTGTATCTTTTGTTCTTCTTGCATGATTCTTTATCTCCATGAGTGCTGCTATCCTTTCTGGTTAAATATGTTTGATGTCATCTGGTTCTAATATAGTAGCGATTACTTCGTCATCATTTATAATTCTAACTTCACCACCGTCTATTTTAAAACGAGATCCTGCGTAACGACCAATGCAAACCCATTGACCTTCCTTGCACCAAGAAGCTTCTCCTGGTCCAAACTTGTTTGGATCTTTGTAAGCCAAAGGTCCAATTTTTAAAACATAAGCTACCACAGTTGCTAGTTGCTCACGTTCTCTGACAGTGTCAGGAATATATAATCCTGCGTCTGTAGTTGCCTTGCCCATATATGGCATTACCAATATTCTCCAACCAGTAGGTTGTGGTAATCTATCTTTTAAGTTTTTCTTAATTAAACTAGGGTCAAGAACTTTTGTATCTTTTGGTTGATACAGGTTTTCAACATTTACCTGCTTTTCTTTTTTGCCTTTTCTGGCTATGTGTTCTGGCACATAAAGTGTTTTAGTCAAAACTTTCCTCCTTGCTTTCTAATTGATCCTTTATTTCTCTTTCTGCAACTTGAAGACCTTTTAGCTCTCCAACAACTTGTTTATATTCTTCCATCGTTTTAAAGGAACCACCTGTAAGTGAGTCCTTCGTTAGTTCTATGCGTTGCTGTATTTTTTTTAAAACAGCGTACGCAAAATTTGTAGAGTCCATTAATAAACTCCAGAAAATTTTCTTCCTTTTACTTGAACAGGAGGAGTACCTTTAATCTCTTGGTTTCTCACTTGTCTGTTCATCTCTACTTTTATATCCTTTGGGCCAGGTGTAATTTCTTCTACTGGGTTAAATGTTTCACGTGAAACATTTCCTGTGATCATAATCATTAATGACCCACCACGTTTAAAACCCATATCTTTTACAACTCCAGGAGCCTCTTCTTTTAAAGCTCTTAGTCCTGCACCTTTAGGTCCTGCTGGTATTTCTTTTGCCATCTTCGTACCTCCTATGTTAAATCCTTCTGCATCGTTCATTTTTTTAGCTTTTGCTAAAAGATCGTCTGCTTTGTTTTTAGATACACCCATTTGTCTTGCCATCTGAGTTCTCATTCCACCTCTTCTTACCATTTTCTACAACTCCAATATCTTGCAGTTAATTTAGAAGGAGGTGCACTATCACACTTGTGTCTTGCTCGGAAACTTTTTCTTCTGTTCGGTATGTTCTTTTTTATCTTCATATTTGGGTCACCATATCGTATTAACCTTACTTTGTCACCTACTTTAGCAAGAACGGCAAATTTTTTCTTTTTGCCCGGAGTTCTTTTTGGTTTATTATAACCAGAAAATTTTTCTCCTCTGTAGTTTACTGCCATTAAAAAATTCCTTTAAAAACTCCGCCTTTGTTCATTTTTTTAAGTTTAGGCAAACCACCTTTGTTAAGATTTTGATAAGAAGATGTGTCTGTAGGAAGTTTCATACTGCTTTTACCTTTAGCGGCTGCAATCTGTCTTCCTATATTATCTTCGGCAGTCATTTTCTGTTGTGCCATATTTTTAATCTGCTCACCCTGTTTTGTTTTTGTTTGCTTTTTAACAGGAGTAGTAAATTTTTTCAAAGGATTAGCTTTTGAACTAATAGTTTTTGTAGTTGATTTTTTCTTTGTTTCAAAATCTTTCTTTGTAGGCTTTCTACCTAATTTATTTTTCATATTTAAATATTTTCTAAGAGACTCTTTTCCAAAAGAACTAAAGCCTGCTTTAATCATATCCTCTTTTGAAACATCTGCTAATTTCTTTTTTGGTTTTGTATTTTTTTGAGCGTACTGACTTTTCATCATTAACTCTTTACTACTGAAATTTTTTTTCGCCATATTACTTCCTCCTTTGTTATATTTTTTGGCTTTACTTAATTCTTTTGCTTCTTGAATGAGTTTATCTATTTTTTCCATAGGAAAACCCATTATTTTATCAATTTTTTTACTTATTTGGTTTTTTTTATTTTTTTTAGAACCACCTTGATTAAAATTTTCTTGTTTTCCTAAATCTGCTTCTAAATCAAGAACACGTAAAAGATCTTTCACCTTCTCATATTTTTTTCTTGTTTTAACATTCAAAAGTTTTTTATTTCCTTTGACACCAAATTTGCCTTTATCATAAGGATTAGGAATACCTAGTTTTCCTTCATAATCAAAAGTCTTAGCCAATTTAGTTTTTTTTAAAGGTGTTTTTCTTTTAACTTTATTACTCATCAAGAGCCTCCTTTATTTTCAAAGCGTTCACGATTAACTTGTGCTCTTAATTGAGCTATATCTTCAGCAGATTGGATCCTGTCTTTTGCAATATCTTGTCTGCCATCTTCTCTGTTCTCTTCGAACTGCATTCTAGCATCAAACTCCATAGCTTTTCTTTGCATATCCATTGCCTGAATGTTTAACTCTTTCTCTCTCAAAGCAACAAGCGGATCGGGACCTTGTTGGGGAGGAGCAAAAAGAGCCAGTACTTCCTCAGTGTATTGAGATATGTACTGGGCAACTTTTGCTTCACCATCAACCATAGGTTCGGGTTGGCCAGCTTGTTGTGCCTGCTGTGCCATCGTCATAGCTTCCATCATTGCAACACCTCTTGCCTTAAAAGCAATATGCTCACAAAGGTGAGCCAAAAGCAAGGCAAAAATCTGTGGACTGCTTGCAACAACAGGTGTTTTCATAAAACTTATGTGAGATGCCATATGTGCATCGTGATCTTGTTCTTGAAACGCTTGAATGTTTTGACCTGCAATNGCTCTTGCATTTTCTATAGCAGGNTCAGTAGGCTGTGGGGGTTGAGGAGGAGGCAGAATTGCCTCGATGTTTTGGACACCCACAGCCTCGTACATTCTTCTATACGCTTCGTACAAGTTATGTATTCCTGGATTAGACTGAGCCAGTTGTAACTGAGTTTGAGCTAATGCCATTCTTTGAGACGTAGAAAATATATTAGGGTCAGATACAGGTATTACATCTACTCGGTCATCAAAATCCATTTGTTTTATCATCGCTTCTGCGCCAAAAACATTATACGGATAACTTGGTGGAAGAGACTCGCCAAACACTTTTGCTAACATTCTAAATTCTTGTTTTTGTGCATAGTGCATTCTTTTGTGGATCGCAGACATCACTCTTGAGCCACGCTCAAGTAACGCAATCGTTGTACCCACTGCGGCATTTTGTTTGTTCTCACCTACTTGCATATCTGCAATCGCTGCAAATCTTTGACCTGCTTGTACCACAAATCCTAAAAGTTGCATCAATGTAGCACTTGGCTCTTTGTAGGGTAGAGGTAGAATACTTTCTTTTAATGCTCCACCAGGAACATCGATATCTCTAAACTCTCCGGGCGATAGTGGTTCGTCAGAGTCTCGTATGCGTATTCCTCTTGCTTTAAATCCAGCAGGTAAATTAGCTAGAGTACCTGCATCAATTAACTGTCGTAATATAGAAGTGGCAGATCGTCCAAGTCCACCAATCATATGTAATAATCCAAAACCGTAAAACCCAAGTCCTGGTAAAAATTTATAATGTGAAAAGTATTGGAGCTTCTTAAAATATTCATCGCCCTCTTTGTAGTTTCTACGGATTGATAACACCTGACCACTTTCTAAATCCAGTATCACAATATAAGGAAGTTTAATCCCTGTCATTTCTCCATCAATTGGACTTTTGTGTTCAAACCCTTCAAGGTCTAAACTAGTGTGTACTTCTAACAAGGTGTAATCTTCATCGCTTCCATTTTTTTCTACACCACTGAGTTCTCTTTCTTTATCTTTTACTTCATCATCTTCTGTGTATGGTTGTAACTCTACATCTCTATAGAAGCCAGTCGCTTGATGAATTTTTATCTCGTTACCAGAAACACGCAACACGTGTGTTACTCTCGTAGCAGAATATAAATCTGTTGCATTGTACGGCACCACTAAATCATCGGCAGGTACAAAACGAGATACGGCTCTGTCGAGTGTCTCATCAAAATATACTTTTTTAAACGCACTACCNGANAANGGTAGATAAAATAATAATCGGTCTAGTTCAGGATCGTACTCTTCCATAACGTGTACAATCTGATAATTCATAAAGTCCTGCACTCTTTGTGATTGACTTTCTACCTCTGGACTAGTCGCTCCTAAAATCTGTGTTCGTACTGGCCCACCTGATGGTAATAATTCTTTATACGCTTGTGCTTGAAACTGTGTTACGGCTTCGGATATTAACGGGTGTGTTACACCAGAAGATCCACGAAACGGTTCTTCTCTTTCTTCATACTTAATACCTAACAGCTCTAGTCCTTCTGCATACGCATTTTCCCAGTCCTGTCTACTTTCCTTATCACCCTCGTAATCGGAAATTAAATTATTTGAAATCTCTTCTAAAACTCTGGCATCAATCATCTCGGCAAGATTAGCATCGTGCTCTTGTGCCATAACCTGTTGTGTTGCTCCTTCGAAGTTGACGACAACCGAGCCGTCCTCTTCTTCTTCAATCACTTCAATTGGACCATCTTCCTCTTCGCCCTCTTCTGGCTCTTCTATTTCCTCTTCTTCACCTTCAATGATGAGTTCTTCTCCCATCGCTGGCATTGATTTGTCTATCTGACTTGGATCAATTTTTTTTGCCATACGTTATCCTTTCTTTTTTTTCACTGGTTGAGATGGTGCACGTTTTACTGAATTGATCATACCAACTCCTGCTTTGCCAATGCGATAACCAAAGCTTGCGGCTATACTAATATAAATACAATTAGCAAACCAATCAGGAGTAGAAGTATCAAGAAAAATGAAACCCTCTCGAACATACTCTTGTGTCCACGGCAAGAAGCAGGCAGTAAGTACGGCAATAAAGAATATCGTCCACGCCTCGTCTTTCCAGCTGCCCCCCATCTGCTCCGTGAGGGAGCGCTCCATGTCCAGTTCCCCAGTCGCTTGTTTTTCATATACCACCGCCTTTGCTTTTGCTTGTGCTACTTTAGCTTCTGTTTCGGCTTGTTGTTTTGCCACTCTTCCTTTTAACCAAGATCCTGCCAAGTCTCCTACAAGACCAACTGCGGAACCTAATATTGGAAGTGCCATACTTTTCTCCTAGTAGTATTGACGAAAATTAACCCTTATACTTTCCTCTTCTTCTTCATCGTTGTCAAGTCTTATGAACCCACCCTTACGATATCTTATAAGAGCCATCGTCATACTATCCACATAATCGTCATAATCACCGTTCGGAAATGCCGCCACTTCCTCCACCACTTCCTCGGCAAAACTTTTCATTGGCGCCCACACTTTACCAGACTCAAATAACGGTGCCACCATATGCATACGAGTATGTTTGTCTCGTCCCTTGCTCGGTGTATAATTGACCACAGGTATTCCCATATTTCTCAATTCGTCCGTGAGCGGTGTACCACTAGCCTTTGCCTCAATTAAAATCATATCTGGATCCCAGTACTTATATTCTTCTTTTGCTTTTGCCTTCAACTCAGGGAAGTCCCATCGTCCACGTTGTGCATCCAGTAATATCAAATGTTCGTCCTGTCCTTCGTTTGGTCGAAATACTCCCCACGTAGTAATCGCAGAGTAATCTGCGGTTTCTTTTTTACTAAACGCTGTGTCATAACTTTGCATAATGTAGCTCAACATCGGAATGTCTTCCTTCTCCCACACATTCCACCATTCCTTTTTTATAATCGCACCTTCGGAGGCTACAGGATTTTGTTGCCACTGCGCATTCCATTTGCCCAAGGACAGTGAAGCCTTGACCTTTAACAATTCTTCTTTTTTCCAGAACTCTGGCCACAGGACATTATCACTCGGCAATATTGCAGGAAACTCTATGATGTCCCATTTNTCNGATAGGGGGTCTGCTGCTTGTGCCTTTATCAATTTGCCAGTCAAATCTTTTAATGACCAACGGGTCATAACAATGACTATTGACCCTCCAGGTTGTAAACGTTGACGAGGACCGGATGTATACCACTCATAGGCACTTTCGAGCGCGGTNTCAGAAAGGGCATCCTGTTCTGAATGCGGGTCATCAATAATAAGTAAGTCAGCTCCACGTCCAGTAATCGCACCGCCAACTCCAGCTGCGTAGTACTCTCCTCCTTCCCCAGTCTCCCAACGACCAGCGGCTTTAGAATCCGAACGCAACTCCACATCAGGGAAAACATCTCGATATACCTCCAACTCCATAAGGTTNCTTACCTTACGTCCAAAGCGTACCGCAAGTTCTGCCGTGTGTGTAGTCTGAATAATTTTTAAATCTGGTTTCTTGCCAATTAACCACGCAGGTAATAAGTAACTTGCAAATTCNGATTTCGTATGTCTGGGTGGCATATTGATAATGATCCGTGAACCAGGGGTCGTGGCCAACTGTTCAAATTTCTTTGCCACCTTTTTATGATGCGCCCCTTCNATAAAACCATCGTAACAATGTTTGACAAAGTTCATAAACTTATTCTGCGCTCTGTCTCTTATGGCAATCTTTCTCTTTGCTTCTTCTAAGGCTAATATTTCACGGAGCACGTCCTCTGAAACATTGTAGTTATGCATTTCTAAAAATCCATCTCCATATAGAAGATCTTATAATCGATACCACGGTAAAAATCAATGCTATACCTATGTTCTCTGAAAAACTAGGGTACAACCCAAATAAAGGNAACACGGTCAATTGAATAAGTATNGATAAAATAAAACCACTTCCNACATCGATCACACTATGAAAAAAGTGTTTTCTCAATTATACCCCACACATTCCTTCGTCACATATGTCGTTGAACATATCTAACTGGTCTTTATACGGATCTAAATCTGCCTCTTCCAACGGTACATAAGACTTGTGTAAAAAAACTTCGTCCTCTGGTTTTCTCGTAGCGTTGCGTAACGTTTTATCCAGGTCCACCACTTCCTTCCACATTTTCGGGTCGTTGTTTTTTATGTCTAACCAGAAGTCGTTTGAGTGAAAAGGACAAAAGGTACACGCAGATTTTCTCGGTAATTCATATCCGTGTTTCTTCATCCACTGCATACAGTCACTTCGATTAAAGCGTTTGTCAAAGACCAGTGGATAGTGGTTCGTGATATATGGTAAACGGCTCTCCTTACAACGAACCATTTCATCTCTCGAAATACCAATGACCATTTCTACCTTTGCATCTTTAGGAACTCTTTGATATTTTTTCAAACCTAACAGTTCTCTTATCTTTTGATAAATGGGTTGTATTTTATAGTCGTTGGTACACTGACGCATAGTAAAACCCTTCTTACCAGTTTTCTTATTGATCGTGTACAAAGGTATTGGAAGAAAACTATATTTGTTCGATAACATATCTTCTTTTAAGTCGCCCCTTGTTACAATGTGTATGGGGTATGAAACAATGCCTTTAAGATATTCCAACCAGTCATAAACATAGTCGGGTTCGTTTTTTGTGTCTGCGAATATTGCACAATCGACCATAGGTAGCTCCTTATGGTGGATCATTAATGCTACTGTTGAACTTTGTACCCCTGCTCCGAGGGATAACACTCTGAGAGTTTTGTTTTCCAATTCTTTATCCTTTCTATCTTGTATCATACTCATATTTTTAAATATATCAAATTATATGTCGAAAACACTGCGGGTGGGCGGGTGGGTGCGCAGCGCCCCCGTCCAATGGTTGGTGGGGGGTGGCAAAAATTGTTCTTTATCTTTTTGCCCCCCGTCTTAAGTACCTAGTCTTTTATTAAATATATGATTACTATTAAAGAAAGAATCTGAGTAAATAAAAGAATATTTCTTTCAATGATTCGCTTTCTTTTATTAGCACGATTCGGAATCTCAGTTAACCCACGGAGTCGACTCTCGTAGGTTAATTGATTCTTAATAAATCTTAATTTGTCTTTTTGATATTTATACATTTTGTGACTCCTTAATTGTAAAATGTTGTAACCATAAATCGGTTAAAAAGTTTTCGACATCGTCTAAATTATCATAATCAATGATAAACTCTTGAGTCTCTATATCGCAAACAACAAACCTTTTATAATCGGTTTCTCTTTCTATTATATCGGGGTGTTGTACAAATATCTGAAACTTACCATAAGAGAACGAAGGCGAAGCGTCATTAATATACGACTCATTTTGCCACCCTTTCGGGGTGGCAAAATCTTTTAAACAATCTTGAAAGTAATCGTGTTGTGTGTATTCTTTCATTTACTTGACTCCTTTCTTGTAATTTACTTTTAACTTGTAATGGTCGGGAATAGGAAAACCATTTTGAAAAGTTAAACTTAAATCAACCATATTTTTATGCATTGAATAACTAAAAATTTTATTTTGTTCCATAAATTTTTTAGTGTTTTTTCTTTGTCCATCTCTTAAAGTAGATATCTGAATAAATTCCTTAACTATAGGATCATTTCTTAATTCATAATATCGTAACTCAGTTTGAATAAGACTTTTTGCGATGTTAGTTAATTTTCTATTATACATTTTCTTTCTCTCTTTCTGTTATGTTATCGAATCAACTTATATAAGTTGTACTATACTTTTAATTAAATGTAAATATTTAATTCCATTATTTACCATAATAATTAATAAATAGTTACGCCAGGAGCAATCATAAATTTAAAAGATAAATTGAAACTATTGGAAAAATTTTAATTGATGAAAGCAACCAATATTTATTATTACATTATTATTGAATAATCTTTTTATTATCATTGATAATAAACCCCGACCCCGACCCGATTATCCCGACCCGATGCGGCCCGACCCGAAAAAAAACCCGGCGCCGTTAAGGGCCGGGTCCGTAAAAAGTGAGAAAGTTTTTTTATTTAATTATTATAAACTCGCAATCTAAAATGATCGTTTAGATCGTCTATGTGAGTCTCAATAATCTTATAAGGTATATGCTTTGCACGAATCCATTTTATAAGACTCGGTGCATCGCAATCTTCTTCAAGCAATAAATAGTTTTTCCATTTAAAAGAATAATTAGAAAAATCTTTATTAGACAATCCTAATTCGCTCAATTGACTCACGGATACTTTTAAGTATCCGTGACTCGGTGTATCAATAAAAACTAATTCCATTTTAGAAATACGCTTTCTTAAATTCTGGACTCATTGATATTAAACGGAAGTTTTTTAAAACTTCACTTTTATATATGTCTCCGTATTCCCATTGTCCGTAAGTGTTAGCACTTTTTGCGGCAGTGTACCACCTAGCGTAAGCATCTTTTATTTCAGACTCTGGATTCTTATAAGTTTTTAANACTCTGATTTCATAATCGCCGACTCTAAATATAGCGTAAGGATTATTTACATTTCTAGTTTTTTTCATATTCATAATGACTCCTTTATTTTATTGTTGAATATAATGGTATTATATAGTAAAATATATTTTTAATCAAATGAAATAGGAGTCATTATGAACGAATTAACAAAAGCATTATTAAGCGACCCTTCTTTTATTCAGTCAATGAAGGAATTCGAAGAAATGGGATTTATTAAAGTAACAAAAGAAGGAATAAAAATTATCGATAGAGAAGGAATGCAAAAGTATATCGATAATTATGGTAAAGCACCTTCTCATTTTCCGAAGGTGGAAAAATGATAAAAGCAAATATTATTTATACTTTTGATAAGTATGATCAAGAAAGTATTACACTAGATTTAAATTTAGAAGATTTAAATAATATAAATCAAGTAGTAAATGTAGAAATGAATAGAGAAGTTAAATTTATTTCTCATTTAATACAAAATAGTTTNAACGACTATGAAAAGTATTTAGTAGATGATTTAAAAAAAATGAGTATTTGCTTACAAGTTAAGAATGAAAAAATATTTAAAAAATTTTCGTATCTTAATAAAGTCATTGAGAGATGGGGCAAGTATTTTTTTAATCAAAAAAATTGTGATGTAGTAGAAAACGAAATTCTACTACACGCACAAGCAGTTAAATTTTTTTAAAGGAGTCATTATGTTAGAAGTAGAAAATAATTTAGATAAAAAAATCAATCATAAAAAAGAAATTATCAAATATGTAAGTATTGCTATTGATTGTCTAGAAAAAGCAAATGGCTGCGTTGCTAATGCAATAGACAATCTAGGCGACTCGTTAGTAGAATCAAGAGAAAGCAAAATTGATACTAATGAATTATATTACTTAGAGGATATGGCAGAAACTATTAAAGATGACTTACACGATATGGAGTACGATCTAGACTCTATGTTAGAAAGTTTAAGAAAAGACCTTAAAAAATTTAAAGAAACAAACGTTTAAATTTTAGATCTAATATTATCGCCGGGTGAGTAATCGCCCGGNTTTTTTTATGTTAGGACCAGGCCCATTAATACCGATTTACTCAAAAAAATTGGTTAGCCAAATTTTTAGATTATATCTAAATTATTATATTAAATTAAACCCCGAACCCCGAACCCGAAATAATCCCGACCCGACCCCGAACCCGAAAAAAAAATAATTTTGTAAATATGGAATTTTATGGTACAATATTATTTTAAATAAATGATAGGAGTCATTTATGAAAACAAGAATCACAATACAAGGACGAAATCGAAAAGTTGGATTCGGGGTTCCCGTATCCACAACCGAGTCCGATAGTTGCCCAGACTCTTGCGAATTTAAGAACGGGGTTTGTTATGCTAAGAAGGGACGAACCCGTTTAATATGGGACGAAGTAAAAACGGGATTTTCTACAAGAGCAAAAAAACCTTTTTCCAATAGTTGGGATCATTTTATTGAAGAAATAAAATATTTAAGACCGAAGCAATTCTGGAGACACAATCAAGCAGGAGATTTGCCCAACAAAGGAAACGACAACGAGTCAATTGACCCAGTAAAACTTTCCGAGCTTGTAAAAGCTAATAAGAAAAAATACGGGTTCACTTATACCCATAAAACAAANCCGACTCATTTAAAAGANAATTTAAAACTTATTAAATGGTCNAATAAAAACGGGTTCACAATTAATTTAAGTGCTAACAATCCAGAACACGCCGACAAATTAGCAAAATACGGAGTCCCCGTTGCCGTTGTAGTTGGTGACAAGCCGATTAAAAAGACTCCACAAGGACGACCCGTTGCAATGTGTCCCTATCAAAAAACAAAGGACTCAGTTGATATCATNACTTGCGATCGTTGTCGATTGTGTCAAAACAGTAAAAGAAGATCTATAGTTGGATTCCTTACTGAATAGGAATCCAACAACACAGATTCCTGGCGGCAATACTTGCGGCCCAGGNCCNGGCCCGGATATATCTTTGACTCCTAATCTAAAATATCCGGGCTTTGAGTTANATCATTATCCCGACCCCCGACCCCGAAAATTGGNTTAAAAATNCCGACCCGATCTGATGTATACTTTATNATTGAATCTATTAATCCCGAAAANTTGTCCCCGAAATATANNCAAGGTATCCCCGANCCCGACCCGATGTCCACCGACCCNAGTCCTTTGGTCGCCAACTCCCGACCATATTNCCCCGAAAATAAATATAGGTGCGAGGTNGAGAGGGGGTTNACCAAGTAAAAACTTACACCCCCCGATTTAAAATACCCGTAATTCCAAGCAATTTGTTGAGCAGATATAGAAACCCTGTTAGTTTTTGTTACTTTTAGTTCAATCCAAAACGGCAAATGGTCTGCACAGATATGCACATCTGGAATGCCACCACCTAAACGNTTTTCAATTCTTGTTATGTGCCAACTGCTTGGTAGATTTTTTCTTACTCTGTTCCACAGAAGACCTTCTGGTTTTTGCGTCATCTATTACCTCTGCATCTATAAATGCTTGTGGGTGTTTACTTCTTAATTCATTTAATCTATTTTCAATTTCTTCTCTGCTCATTCCATCGATTGCGTGATAATGATTTGTTTCTCTTCTATCAATAGTCANTCCACCTAACGAACTTCTAATTTTTTCTGCATTAATACTTGCAGTATATTGACCTTCCTCTTCTGCTCTCTCTCCTAATTCTTTAAATCTTTTTAATTGTCCAATTAAAGTAACACCATATTTTTTTTCTCTCTCTTCACGAAGTTCATTTATATATTCCGTAATGTGAGGAAACATTTTAGGATTTAACANTTTGTTTGCTTGTATTCTAGCAATACCATTCTTATCAGAATATCCTGCCTTGCGAACACATTCTGCATTACTATAAATTCCTTCTACAAAGTATTTAGCAAATTCTTTTTGTCTGTTAGTGAGTTTACGACCAAAGTCTTCNTCTATTTTTTCAATCTTATTTTTACTAGTCATACCCTTATATATACTAGGCAAATCAAAAAAAGAAAATAGTTTTTTAAAAATTGGAAATTGCAATCGGTCAGAATGTCTGGTTCGTTACACTTTTTGTGCAACGAAAACATAGCAAGTGTAACGAGTAGTGTAACGAGTTATATCTTCTGTAAGTACTGTATTTCTAGTATTTTTTACATTGTTTTTTTAGTTCGTTACACTTTTACACTTTTTTTCGTCCATTTTTTGATTTTACAACACTAAAATATATTTGAGCAGTATATATATAAAGTGTTTCGAATATACTTGCAAAAAAACTAATATTGATGGTATACTATGGTATTATTAATTATTATATAGGAGTTACAATGAAAGATATACATTTAGACGAAATGAGAAAAGACTTTAACGAGTTNTTTGAAACAATGAACACAAGGTACAAGTCAAACTTTCAAATGAAGACTATTCGATTTGGTGGTTCAAGAGAAGAAGTTACTGAAGGTTCATTTACTGTTCAGTTCTTGGTCAATGGTCAAAAGTCCAAGGAAGAAAAACTTTTAGAAATGTACGCAAAGGACTACAACCTAGACCTTGAGAAAGTGTACAACCATCATCAGTTAGGAAAGATTAAACTGCATTCCTATAGTTCTACATCAAGGAAGAACAAGTACATTATTGAAAGTGAGAATGGCAAGAAGTACAAAGTCGATTACATAAGTGCCAGAAAATGGTTCGGGAAAAAAGAACCGATAGGCAATCTTACTTTAACAGATATAAATGGGAGAGCAATCAATGAGTAATTTTAATTATGAAGATAAAAAGTATGCGACTGAACACTACAGTCAATTAATCGGTCATACGATTGAGGAGTTTCACTTTCCAGAAAGTAAACACGCATTAAACCCATTTCCTATTTTTGTGACAAGAGATAAGAAAGGCAAGACTTGGCAGGTTGATGTGAGTTGCGACCAAGAAGGCAATGGTGGTGGTTTCTTATTTATTAAAAAAGATAAGGAGAATAAAAATGATTAGTGAACATTTGAAGAAGAAATATTTTGATAGATGGACTGATAGTAGTTACGGCGATGATGTCGTAACTACTAGTATCGGTTACAACTATATAGACCATCAAGAAGATTATGAAATGCAGTTATGGTATTTAGAAGACCCGACAATTAAAACTAGAGAGCAANAAAAGTTCGGTTATTCTACTTACANNTTAAGAATAAGAAAAGAGGTATGTGCCGTCACAGAACAAGAGATGAAGGATTACGATTTAGTAAGTGAAGAAAAGTATCTTATATTGTGGACAAATAGTTTTGTGCATTTGATNAGAGCATTGAGAAAATTTTATCCTAGTTCGGTAGACGATTTACCACTTGTCGAGCAAGATAGTTTCATAAAACAAATGTCCAATATTTTGCAAAATTTTTGCATACAAAATCATTTACCACAGTATGACCCAGACGATTTATTATATGGTCAACGCAAAGGGGTAAGAATACCTCTTACAGAAAAACAGAGAAACTTTTTAATATCTTTTAGTTCTTTATGGGAAAGGGGGGGAGTATGACTAAAACATATAAAATGATAGTGCAAATTTCTTATCATTCGGAAGTAGAAGTTAGAGCAAAGAATGATGAAGATGCAGAAGCAAAAGCGATAGGAGTTGCATTTGAACAAATGAACGATGAATGCGAACCTAAAATTATTGTCAAAGAAATGGAGAAAGTAAATGAATAAAAAATATTATGTAAGCGAAAGTGCATTTATAAATGTATCGTGTGACCTTGCAAAAAGAATGATGGAAGAACGACTAGGGGATAAATATCCCCTAATGTTCGAGGACAATGGAAATTGTTACAATGAAGAAGGTCAAGAACACTTCAATCAATTGTACGAGCAGGTGCAGAACATTCTTGAAGATGCAGATATTGTCCCGAACGATGTTGAAACACAAATATCTTTAACCCGATTAGAAAACGCAGTTAAAGATATAAAGGAAAATTGGACTACACCAAACGACAGTCACACTAATGCAGAGTATTGGGGTATGTTAGAAGGACTTGATATGTTGGTAAAACATTTTAGAGAAATTAATGAGGAGAATAAAAATGAAGTATGAATATGGATTTGAAGATTGGTCAAGAAGTACTGATAGATACACTATTGAGTGTGATAGGAAACTTGACCAAGACGAAATACTTTTTGTGATAAGTGAAACAGAGGCAACATCACTTTCTGATTATAAGCAGTATGAGAATGTAACATCTAAAATACCATTAGACGATGGAAGTCTTGCACTTGTAACTTATCACGGAAATGAGTTAGGCAGTTCAGATTATGAAATAACAAGAGGAAGGGAGAACTTAAAATGAAGTATGAACAAATGTTAGAGGAAGGTCTTGAGAGAATATTTGAAGCTCTAGTAGGCGACAATGGTTTATTAAAGCAAAGACTAAAGAGATTGACCACCAACCCCGATGAGGGGTTAGGTGGCAATGCCATTCAAGATTTAGTCAATGAAATTCACCGACTAAAAGATATCGAGTACAAGTATGAGAATGAAACCAAGAAAGATTTCAAAGACGGAGTACACGATGGTCTTATGGTCGGGGTGCGAGATGAAGACAACTACACACACGATTACAAAGAAGGGTATGACTTTGGTGTTGGACTTCATACCGAGATTGAAGAGATGCAAGAAAAAGAAAGTCAACAAATTCGCCGAAGTACATTATATCGTGAAGAAGTACGAGGTGAAGATAAATTTTATCAAAGGAGAAAGTAATGCCAAATTGGACTAGAAACGAATTAGAAATACAATTTCACAATGTATCGGGAGATACAAAAGAAAGGAAGAAAAGTGTCAAAGATTTTTTAAAGAAGGTCACGACATTAGATAAATATCCCGATGGCACAAAAAGACAGATACTTGATTTTAATAAAATAGTGCCACCACCGAAGAATATGTTTCGAGGGAATCTTTCCGAAGAAGATAGGATAAGATGCGAGAAAAAAGGTATACCGAATTGGTACGATTGGTGTAATGAAAATTGGCACACCAAATGGAACAGTTGTAATTGTGACATTGAAGTAGATGAGGAGTATTATGAACTTATAACCATAAGTTTTGATACTGCTTGGTCACCACCTATTCCCGTAATCAATAAGTTAAAACAAATGTTTCCCGATTTGTACATTTCTGGTAATTATGTAGGAGAAGGAAATGAATTTGCAGGAGTATTTTAGGGAGAAGTACTATGAAATACGAAGTGGTAATTCGTCTGGGTTTTGAAAAAAGACCCAGACGCAAAGATGTAGACAATAAATTGTTTGACCATATGCGAGATAATGATTTAAGATATATAGTGAATAAACAAAAGAAATTAGAATTAATATCTATTAAGAAAGGAGAAAGAGATGGCATTCGTAGGATTTCAAAAAAAACCATTTACTGAAAAGTTTAAAGATATAGGCAAGTACATTGAGTTGTATGAGTTAGATAAAGTACACCGATGTATTTCTGAATTACACAAGGATTATGATAAACTTTCTAAAGAAGGAAAACATCAGTTAGATTTTTTAACCAATTATTTTGTTATTTTGGAGCAGAGCGATTATGACAACACAAGAAAATAAACAACCCGAACCCGAAGACAGTAAACTATCTTGGTCAGAGGCAATAGAAATTTTAGAACGGCACATTGTACATAAAGACTATATTTCACAGTCGAGCTTAATGAAAGCATTAGAAAGAATAAAGGCAGGATAGTGAAGGATATCGTCTATAAGGTGTTATGCCGCACAAAGATTTTTTTTAGAAGTTTTAGGAGATCCCGGCCCGAGATAATGTTCCGATGGTCATCGGTTCAAGTTTGTCATAGCCTGGAATTTATTATGAAATTAAATTCGGTGGCAAAGTCCCCGATAGAAAAGTTAAAGACTAACGACCCGATTGATGAGGTTGAACGAANAGATTTATTATTAGTCTGCACAAAATTAGAGGAAGCCGTTGAGCAAATCAAAACTAAAGGTTCTTGATTTATTTTCAGGGATCGGTGGATTTAGTCTAGCATTAGAATCTACAGGTCATTTTCAAACCATTGGCTTTGTGGAAAATGATGAGTACTGTCAGGCAGTATTGCAACATCATTTCCCCGAAGTCCCGATTTTAGGAGATATAAAAAATGTCACAAAAGAAACAGTCCCGACCCGTCCAGATGTCATTTGTGGGGGATTCCCCTGCCAACCCTTTTCAGTCGCAGGAGATCAAAGGGCGAAAGATGATCCTAGACACCTCTGGCCAGAGATGTTGCGAATTATCAAGGAACAAAAACCCACTTGGGTTGTTGGAGAAAACGTTAGTGGACTCGTCAAATTGGGCCTGGACGAAATACTCGATGAAATGGAGGATCAAGGCTACTCCACGAGGACGTTTAATATACCAGCTTTCTCGGTTGGCGCCCCCCACCAACGACAGCGATTATGGATCATTGGACACCTGGGCGACCCCGAACACAATGGATCACCTACCCCCGAGAGAGAAAGAGGACTGCTCAAGCAATCAGAAGAACCGAAAAAACAGATCTCGATCTGGGAATTTGAGGGANCAAGTAGTGCATCAGGAGATGTGGCCAACCCCGACAACGAAGGGGTACGGTCACGCATCGGAGGGGATGACTTTGATTATGAGGAGGAAAGTGGAGAAGGGGGAGTTGACGGAGAAGGAAGCGCAGGAGATGATGAATGGTACGACACTTCGCCCACCCAGGATGAAGGAGTGGATGTGGCCAACCCCGATGTCATCGGATCATCTAGCGAACAATTCAGAGACATTAGAGGCTTGGCAAAAAAGAGCAGAGAAGAAAAAGGAAGAAGGAGTAAATCTTCAGTTCGCATTGAGACACGCAGTTCAAATGTTTCCGACACCGACAACACAAGAGACNGAACACAAGAACATCGAGTTGACAAAGACGGGAAGAAGAATATCCAAGGACGGCAAGAACACACACAGTCTAAGTCTAGCAGACACGGTGCAGATATTCCCGACCCCAACGGCAAGGGACTACAAAGACAGAGGAAAAAATACAAACTACCAAAAAGCAAAAGAAAAAGGGAGATTGGCGGGAGCAGTTGGTGGGACNTTGAACCCAACGTGGGTCGAGTGGCTTATGGGGTACCCAATAGAGTATTTAAACTCCGTGCCCTGGGAAACTCCATCGTCCCGCAAATTGCACAAAAAATAGGTTATGCTATAATAGAAGCCGAAAAAAATGGATATAAAGAAGGTAATAAGTTTTGATAAAGGTATCCGTTGGAAAGCAGACCACACTTCCAACCCGTATGCTATTGTCCTAAAAGCAAAAAAGATTTGGTACTTTACAGAAAAAGAAAATACTAATTCATATACATTTTTTAAATTGGCTATTCAAGATAATGCCAAACCATTTAAGTGGGGGTTGCAGCACCAGAAAACAATTATGGTTTTTAAACATAAAGAGTATTATTATTTTATGGCGCCACCCGACATCGTATATCGAGTATTACCAAAAGAAGAAAAGAAGAAAAAAAGAAGAGGGTGATTACTCTTGCATTCTTTCAATTAAGATAGCATCAAGTTCATAACCCATCGCCCGGAGAAGTAACTCCATCTTATAAATAGACGGCTCAGATATTTTCATTCGCTCGTAGTTTTCTATTGTACTAACACCAACACCAGATTCCGAAGACAACTCTTCTCTAGACATTTTGGTTTTTTTTCTTAGCTCACACAAAATGTCTGCCCAATGTGATTTTAAAACAGACTTACAGTGCACACTTACCATAAGCCTTAAATATCACTTATGGTATTTAATGTAAAGTTTTATTGCGTTTCTCAGGAGAGAAGTCTTCTAAAATAGTTTCAAAACTAGCGTCTTTTCCCTCTACCATTTTAAGTGTTGTGTTACGAACAACGGCAAGCATATCACACACGGTAAAAATACCCATCTTACCTTTTGCTCCTTTTTCCAAAGCTACACGAAGTAGTGCTACAATTTTTTCGTGTTCTAAACTTTTGTCATTATCAAATATATCTGATACCTCTAAATAAAATTTTTGTGTAGACTCTTCACTCATTTCATTTCTCCTAACTTATCTTTTATTAGTTCTTTTTCTGATGGTACCGCACTTGCTACCTCAACTANAAACGAGATCTGCTTAGANGGAGACCTNTGAGTTTTTTTCTCTANNTTNTTTANTTTTTTCCAAGTATCTAGCGATACTGCTACACTTTTATATTTTGTTATATCTGGCATAATTTTCTCCTTATGTTAACCATTTTTTTAATTCATCGCCCATAACTAAACTGGCAATCTTTTTTTTGTTTACCAATGCTTTTACAATCTTTTCATCTATTGTTTTTTCTGCAATAAGATCTACATAGGTAACTTTCTTCTTTTGACCTATTCGGTGACAACGATCTTCTGATTGCATACGAAGTGCTAAGTCAAAACTATTAGCAAAATAAATAACGTTGTTAGCCGCAGTTAGTGTTATGCCGTGCCCACCCGTTTGAGGATTGCCAATAAAAAAACGAGCATCTCCATTTTGAAACTGCTCAATGGCTTCTCTTCTGTCCTCATCAGAAGTATCACCATAATAAGTAACCGTGGACCTGGAGCCGTGTATCTTGGTAAGTGATTCGTAAATTCGCTTAATATCGTAGCGAAATCGTGACCATATAATTANCTTACCNGACATATCTTCTATGCAGTTGATAAGCTCTGGCAGACGGTTATCCTTAATTTCTATAATCTTTCCATCATCCGTTTTTGTGTGACCAGATAATACTTGTTGTAGTCGCACTAACTGTGTCATAATATTCGGTGCTGTCATAAAGTCTTCATCAGTAATATTAGCCAAGGCAAACTCTTTTATTTCNGAATATATTCTTTCCTGGTCCTCAGTTAATTGNACATTTCNTGTCAGATAAATTTTATCAGGTAAATCCAGGCACTCTTCTTTCATAATGCGTGAAGAAAAGTTTTTTAGTAACTCTGCTAATTTATCTAGGTTACGATAGCCTACTATCATATTAAAAGAGTTCGCACCCACCGTTGTCTTTTTCATAATAGCAAAACGATATTGGTACTGAAAAAAGTTATCACCTGTTTCTCCTAACAAAGTAGGACTTAAAAAATTACACTGCGCCCATAAATCTAATGGCGATTGTGTAACAGGAGAACCTGTTAAGATTCGTTTATATTTTATTCCTTTACCCATTTTTATAATCGTCTTTGTACGTTTGGCTTTTGGATTTTTGATAGCAGTTGATTCGTCAATCGCTAAAAATGTATTCGATTTTTTTAACAACGCTGCTAAGTATGATGTACCTTTGGCAGTGGACAGAGCTTCTACATTCATTACAAAAATTCGTAGTACGCCCAGAACTTTTTCTTTCAACAGNGATAGCAATAATTCTTTTTCTTTTTTATTTGGCGATGGTCTCCACACACAAATAACTTTTTCTATGTGATCTGGTAAATGCACTGGTATCTCTATGTTTGACCAGTTTCTGTATACACCTTTGGGTGCGATAACAACAAAGGTATCTATCTCATTTTTCTCAAACAAAATACCCACATTATCTATACATACTTTGGACTTACCTGTACCCATTTCCATAAAGTATGCCCACACCGTTTTTGACCACGATGTCTTGAGCACATCCTTTTGATGTTGAAATGGTTCGGTCTTAAATTTATACATAATGTACCACCATAGTATAATATGGAATTTTTATCAAGTGTTGACATAATTATTTTTATCAACTACATTTACTGTACATTTGTTTAAATTTTTTATTCAAGTGACTCCAATGTGGTCTGGGCGACCAGACCACGACATAAAGTAAGAAAGGATAAGTATGAATACAGTTTATGTGGTGCAGGAAAATCCAAAGGTGGATATTATATCTGCTACTAAGTATGGAGAGCTGATACCACTAGCTAATCCAACAGAACAACTACATTTAAATCCAAGTAGAATTATTAGCCAATTTAAAAGAAAGCTTACTAAGTTTTCAGACAACGATTATTTATTGTTGCTTGGCGATCCTGCTTTGATTGGTGTGGCAGTTACTGTTGCCAGTGATGTTAATAACGGTAAGGTTACTGTTTTGAAATGGGATAGGATAGAAAAGATGTACTACCCAGTCAAACTTTCCTTTCGTGGTGGCATTGGAGATTATCAATAATAAACCTGACAAGGAGGTATGTGAAAAATGAACGAAGAAATATGGAAACAAGCCGAAGCAGATGCAGACAAATTTAAAGACTTATCTACTCAAGGTGGAAAAGATCTTAGTGATTTGATTAAGCAACTTAGCACAGTAATCAAACAGATAGATGTTCTAGAAGAAGAAGTAAAAATACTTAAACAAAAAAAGAACAGTTATGAGTATGATTTAATCCCTGCGAAAATGGCAGAGATGGGTATGGATAAAGTAGAGGTAGATGGCAATGCCGTTTCTATTGCTACTTTTGTAAGAGCTACGATGCCAAAAGATCCTATTCAAAGGGAACAAGCTATGTCGCACTTGCGTGATATAGGAGCCTCGGACTTCATAAAGAACGAAGTGACAGTAAAGTTTGGTGTCAACGAGGACAACAGAGCACGTTCTATTCAATCAGAGTTAGAAGAAAAAGGAATGGATACAACGGCAAGAGTGTGGGTAGAACCATCTACACTAAAAAAATTGGTTCGTGAAAGAGTAGAGAATAATCAAAGAATTGATATGGAATTATTCAATGCTCACATTGGTCAAATCGCTAAAATCAAAGGAGGTAAAGATGAGTAAGACTAATAACAAAGCAGTAAATTTATATGAGGGAGCTTTAGCAGGGGGAGGTCTTGAAGAAGTAACAAGTGAAGATGTTCAGATACCTTTTCTCAGAGTGCTACAAGCATTAAGTCCACAGATTAAAAAATCAGACCCTGCATATATAAAAGGTGCAGAGCAAGGTGGTATTTTTAATACTGTGACAAAAAAGTTTTGGAGTGGAGATGATGGTGTTCTTGTAATACCAACATACTTTCAAAAGAAACTATTAGAGTTCGTACCTAGATCTGAAGGTGGTGGATTTGTAGGAGAGATAAATCCTAAAAACTTACCTAAGATTGTAAAAGAAAATGGTATGGAAATGTTAGAGAATGGTAATGAGTTAGTAAGAACTGCTCAACACTATGTAAAGATTGTACACGATGACGGCACTCTTGAGAATGCGATTGTGGATATGAAGAAAACACAATTAAAAAAATCAAGAGAGTGGGTTTCTATTATGGGTATGTTTAAATATCCAAAAGAGGCAGGACAAAACTTAGTCGGTAAGACTATGGATAGTTGGTACAATATGTTCAGACTAACTACCGTTGAAGAAAGTAACGACAAAGGTTCTTGGTATACTTGGAAGATAGTTCACGAAAAGCAAGTAGATAAAATAGAATATGTAAATGAAAGTAAATCATTACATACTAGTTTATCAAGTGGTGAGTTAACGGCTTTACCACCTACTGATGCTAATGANANCGAAGTACCATTTTAACAAGAAAGGGGAGTGGNTTATCCCACTNCCCTAANTCGGAGAATTTTTATGAATCAATTAAGTATAGCTTGTTATGAAAATACAGTACAATAGATTTTACTATAAACCTTTACCAGAAGAAGTTTGTATAAAAGAAAGTAAAGTTGATGGTCACGGAATATTTGCTTCTACAAATATAAAAGCACAAACANATTTAGGAGCAACACACATNAAAGTTCCAATGATTATTACATACATNAGAACACCACTTGGTGGCTTTATAAATCATTCANATAAACCAAATTGTTTTTTAGCCTGCACACAAGATTGGGATGACTATTTAATTTACAATGTCATTACTAAAAGACCAATTGTTAAGGGCGAGGAATTATTATTAGATTACGAGAAATGATTTTGGTATGGAGTCACTAACAAAGAAATTTTATGACTTATTCAGAGGCTTCTCAAACGCACACGGACAGACAGAAATTATTGACTCTAAGAAACACGGCAAACAAATGTCAAAGAGTTACATTGTCCGTGAGCCGTTGTCTTTGGATTTAGTACAACAACACTTAGACGGAAAGAAAGGTATCGGAAGTATACCTATCGATGAAAACAATCAATGTCGCTTTGGTGCATTAGACATTGACGAATACAATTTAGATTTAAAAAATTTAGCAAAGAAAATAAACAGTTTAAAATTACCACTTACTTTGTGTAGATCAAAAAGTGGTGGTGCACATTTATATATATTTTTAAGTGAACCTATATCGGCAACAGAGATACGAGATAGACTAGCAGAGTTTGCATCGGCATTAGGATATGGCAACTGTGAGATATTTCCAAAGCAAGAAGAAGTCATTGTAGAAAGAGGAGATGTAGGAAACTTTATTAACCTGCCGTATTTTAATTACAAATACACAATGCGATATGCAATTACAAAATCAGGCGATGATATTACATTAGAAAGTTTTATTAAAAAGGCAGAGAAGAATAGAATTAGTCTAAAGAAACTAAGAGAGATTGTGATAGGAACAAACAGTGATATACTGCCTTCAGGACCACCTTGTCTTCGGCAGTTGACAGAGTTTGGTATACCAGAAGGGGGTAGAAATAATACAATGCTAAANATAGGTTTGTATTATAAAATGTCTTCTCCAGAAAATTGGAAAGACTTACTTGANAAACATAANAATGATTATTGNAATCCACCGTTGCCTGCAAAAGAGATTGTAACAATACAAAATCAGTTAGAGAAAAAAGAATATTTTTATGCGTGTAAACAAGAGCCGCTAAAAAGTCATTGCAATAAATCACTATGTAAAACTATGAAGTTTGGTGTNGGTACTAATTTATCTATGCCTACNATCGGAGGTCTTACTGTTGTAGAGTCTGAGCCACCTGTGTGGTTTGTTGATGTTGATGGACATAGATTAGAACTGTCTACAAAACAATTACAAATGCAGGTAGACTTTCAACGAGCTTGTATGGAGCAAATGTATAAGATGCCTGCAAGATTAAAAGAGTCAGATTGGAGAGAGATGGTTGACACATTGTTGAACACGGCAACAAGAATATCTGTACCAGAAGAGTTAACAACCAAAGGTCAGTTTCAAGAACTGTTAGAGATGTTTTGTACGGCAAGATTACAAGCAAGAAGTCCAGAAGAATTAATGACAGGTAAACCCTGGACAGAAGATAACTACACACATTTTAAGTTGAGTTCTTTGCAGGAGTTTTTAAAAAGACACAACTTTACTACATACACCAGAGGTCAGATAACAGAGCGACTAAAAGAAATGAACAATGGTGGAGAGGCAGATAAGCAATACAGATTTAAAGACAACAAGAATAAATGGCAGACTGTTCGTGTTTGGTTTATACCAGAGATAAAGAAAGGGGATGTAGAGTTTCCTAAAGTAACTATAGATGATGAGGAGCCACCGTTTTGAAGAAAACAATTTTAGGACCGCCCGGATGTGGTAAGACGCACACAAACTCGCAGATGGTAAAGAAGTTTATTGAAAAAGGTATTGAGCCTTCAAAGATTGCCAATGTTTCTTTTACTAAGAAAGCTGCAACAGAAAGTAAAGATCGTGTGTGTAGTGATTGGGGGATAGTGGACAAAGATTTACCATACTTTCAAACTTTGCATTCGATGGCATTTCATACACTAGGATACAATGTCGATGATGTTATGCGAGGATCAGATTTTAAAAAGATAGCAGAGGCAGTAGGACTAGATTTTACAACACAATCAAAAGATGCGGAAAACGATTTTGATATGGTAGGTTATAAAAAAGGAGATGCATATTTAAATATGTATCACTTGTATCGAAGTAAACGAACATCGNTAGAAGAGGTATTTCAACAAGAGGGTAACTATGATTTAGATTACGGTGAGTTGTTACGATTNATAGAAACTTATGAAGATTACAAAAAGAAAAAAGGTAAGATAGATTTTACAGATATGATTTCTAACTTTATAGAAAAAGGTGAGTGCCCNGANATAGATGCANTGTTTGTTGATGAAGCTCAAGACCTATCTACTTTGCAATGGAAGATGGTAGATGTGCTTAGACAAAATCCAAAGATACAGATTTTTACAGGTGATGATGATCANGCGATTATGGGTTTTCAGGGAGCAGATGTAAAAAGTTTTTTAAAAGCTACAGAGGAAAAAGAAGTTTTAACACAAAGTTATCGTGTACCAAAAGAAGTGTGGAGTTTAGCACAACAGATTGTAACAAGGATCGATGGACGAGCGTTAAAAGAATGGCAACCTAGAGATGAAGAAGGATCGGTATCGTATCATTATAATTTAGATGAGGTTCCAATAGATAAAGGGGAGTGGGTAGTGTTAGCCAGGACAAATAGAATTTTAGATAGATATGCGGCAAGTCTAAAACAAGAGGGTTGGATTTATAGCAGACACGACCATCCTAGTATTCCTAAAAAAATGTATGAAGCGATTTTAACGTGGGAAGATTTGTGTAAAGGCAAAGAGGCAACGATTACTAGTGTACGAAACTTGTATTCATATATGACAGTAGGAGAAGGATTTAAAAAAGGTTGTGGCCCTACATCAAAAGCTTTTAGACAATTTGATATGGATCAAATGTTAAATATAAATATATTAGAAGAACAAGTAGGATTACAAATGGGTAAAGAGTTTAGATGGCATCAAGTGTTAGGCAAGATTGGACTAGATATGCAGAACTATGTTTTGAATGCATTGAAGAGAGGAGACAATGTAAAAAAGCCTAGAATAAAATTAAGCACGATACATTCTATGAAAGGTGGTGAGTGTGAAAANGTTTTACTAGTGCCAGATATATCCTATGCCGCTAACAAAGAATATGAAAGAGATCCATCAACAGAGCACAGAGTGTTCTATGTTGGTGTAACAAGAGCAAAAAAGAATTTACATATTATGCAACCACAAACAGAAAGGTACTATCAATTATGACACAAGATATAGAAAACAATGAACTATGGGACAAGGGCAGTGAACACTATAGAGATTTAAAAATACAACCGTCTCAGTTTATAAACAAAAACGAGTTACCATTTGCAGAAGGCAATGTTATTAAATACATTTGCCGTCACGCTAAGAAAGGTAAGAAGGAAGACATACTAAAAGCGATACATTATTGTGAAATGATAATAGAGCGTGATTATGAATAAAAGAAGAAAAAAATATCATCACCCTATTTTGTTAATGCCTAGTCTCCCACCTATGTGGGTTGCAGATGAGAAAGGTAAATTACATTTGTCAGACAAAACAAAAAAAGAAATGGAACAAACTAAAAAAACACAAGAGATGTTATTAAAGATATATAAAAAATGAAAAACCAAGGTATAATCATAAGCAAGACTTGTTTACAGGCACTCAGTGACGATTTAAACGGGTTTTTATCTCAAACACAGGCTCACAGGGGTTTTCGTGGATAAGATTAGTTTGCCCAGAGGTAAATATGATATTATTTACGCAGATCCACCTTGGACATACAAAGCTTGGAGCAAAAAGGGGGAAGGTAGAACGGCAAGCCATCATTATGATGTGATGGTTGATGAAGATATATATAATATGCCAGTGCAAAAGATAGCAAATGATAATTGCATTTTATTATTGTGGGTTACCTTTCCAAAGTTACTTGAAGGCATTGAGACAATGAAACGTTGGGGATTTACATATAAGACGTGTGCTTTTGCTTGGATAAAGACAAATAAAAATTACAACACAAAACAATTTACATTTTTACCAGAGGATAGTTTTTCATCTTTTTGGGGTATGGGGTATTGGACAAGAGCTAATGCAGAACTTTGTTTGTTAGGTACAGTTGGTAAACCTAAACGTGTATCAAAGTCTGTACATCAGGTTATCTATGAGCCAATAGAAAGACACTCAAAGAAGCCAGACTGCGTAAGAGATAAAATAGTTGAGTTATGTGGGGATTTGCCTAGAATAGAGTTATTCGCAAGACAAAAGACCCCAGGGTGGGTGACTTGGGGAAATGAGGTATAATGTACGAAAGAGATTTATTTGACGAGAAGACTTGGACACCACCCAGTAATCTACCAGACTTATCACAAGAAAAAATTATAGCAATTGATACAGAGACTTGTGATCCTAACATACAAACACTAGGGCCAGGGTGGTCACGCAAAGATGGTTTTTTAACAGGTATAGCAGTTGCTACTCCTAACTGGAAATCATACTTACCTATAGCACACGAGGGTGGTGGTAACTTGTCAAAGAACATAGTGTTACGTTGGTTGAAGGATCAGTTAAAACACGGTATGTCTGTTGTGTTTCACAACGCACAGTATGATTTAGGTTGGCTATCAACAGAAGGTATAACCGTTCCGGGCAAAGTGTTAGATACAATGATAGCAGCACCTTTGTTAGATGAGAACAGGTTCTCTTACAGTTTAAATGCTTTAGGCTATACATACTTAGGTGAAAGAAAAAAAGAAGATGATTTAAAAATAGCNGCACATCAACACGGTGTNGATGCGAAAAAAGANATGTGGAAACTNCCTGCATCAAGAGTAGCAAGTTATGCTGAAACAGATGCTAAGCTCACACTTGATTTATGGAATGTGTTACGCAGAAAACTATCGTTTGAAAACTGTGACAAGATATTAGACTTAGAATTATCCTTGTTACCAATTATATTTAATATGAGACAAAAAGGTATACGAGTTGATTTAGACAAAGCAGAAAAGACTAAAAAGTTTTTACAACAAAAAGAAGATAAATTGTTAAAGCAAGTAAAAGATGAAACAGGTGTGGACATTGAGCCGTGGACAGCGACTAGTTTAGCAAAGGCATTTGACGCACTAAATTTAACTTATGAAAGAACAGAGAAGTCTAATGCACCTAGTTTTACAAAACATTTCTTAAAAACACACAAACATCCTATAGCTAAAAAGATATTAGAAATACGAGAGTACAACAAAGCAAATACCACGTTTATAGAAACCATACTTAATCATCAGTACAAGGGTAGAATACATTGTGAGTTTAACCAGTTGCGATCAGATGATGGGGGTACAGTAACAGGTAGATTTTCATCTAGTCATCCTAACCTACAACAAGTTCCTGCCAGACATCCTGAGATTAAGAAAATGATACGTGGCTTGTTTTTACCAGAAGAGGGTGATAAGTGGGCAAGTTTAGACTACAGTGCGCAGGAGCCAAGATGGTTGATGCACTATGCTTCTTTAACACCTGCTACAAAAGATAATATAAAAGTACAAGAGATTGTGGCTAGTTATAAAAAAGATGATATAGACTTTCATCAGATGGTAGCTGATATGGCAGATATAGATAGAAACTTAGCAAAGACAATCAACCTCGGGATTATGTATGGTATGGGCATTGGTAAGTTGGCACATATCCTTGGTGATATATCTTTTGATGAGGCTAAGTCTCTCCGGGCAGAGTATGATGAGAAAGTACCTTTTATAAAAGAGATGGCTTCTGCGGTTATGCGAGTAGCTACAGAAAAAGGTGAGATACGAACATTACTAGGTAGAAAGTGTAGATTTCCTATGAGAGAGCCAAAGGGTTTTGGTGGGTATAAAAAAGTAATACATATGGATAAGTTAGAAGAAGAGTGGCAAAACATAATGGATACACCACTAGAAGAGAGAGAAAAAGATTGGAGAAAGAAAAACCCTGCAAACTATCAGGTTGCATTTACATACAAAGCGTTAAATAGATTGATACAATCATCTAGTGCAGACCAGACAAAAAGAGCTATGATTGTCTGTCACAATGAGGGTTTTATGCCTATGTTGACAGTGCACGATGAGTTNTGTTTTTCTGTAAGCGAATCTAGTAAGGTAGATAAAATAAAAAACCTTATGGAAAACTGTTTTCCTGAGATGAAGATACCCTCGAAAATAGACGTAGAAGTGGGTGACAGTTGGGGAGAATAAAAGTCTTGATAATTATTTCGGATACACTAGTTTAACTACTGGAGTCAAAGTATTTATATAACCATTAATAACGACTGTTACGGTAAATTGTGGATATATTACTATATGTGTTTTATTTTTTTTTATTGCTTTGACTCCTTTTTCTAGATCTTTTTATTGCTTCCTTACCTCTTTTAGCTATGGCTACTACTTGTGTTTTACCCATAACCTTTGCACGTTGCTCCATTACCGTTAAGATTTGAATTTTTCTAGCGTATGGTTTAGATATTCTTTTGACCTTCGCAACAGTCTTTCTTGCATCCTCTGGAGTTGCAAACTTAATTCGTACAGTATCTTTAGGATTTTCATCAGTATATAACCTCCTACCTGAACCCTTAGGTTTTTTACCTGTGCCTTTTTTAGGATCTAACTTTTTGGCCATCTATCCGTTTTCATCATAGCGCTTAATCTCTCTGCTCTTGATTTAACTTGACGGCTCCAAGAGCTGTCTAGCATTTCTGTTGAAGCGCCATCCCAGTCGTGGTTACGTATAGCCTCAAAGAACTTTGGCCATTTGTTAGGGTTAAATCTAGTTCTGCCCATATTAAACAACATATCTATAATTACTGCTTGTCTAACTTTACTAAGACCATTAAAGAATATCCAATCTTTTGCTTCTCCTCGTACTCTTTGTATATCGTTGATAAGCAAAAAATTTACCTCTTCTCTAGTGATCCCTGGTCCATCTGCCGCTATGTTTCTGCCAACACCAATGGTAGGGTGACCTACTAAAGTGTCCCCTGCTTTTACTTCTTTACCATTTGCATCATCATATACACGATATTTTACACCCTCGTGTAGGGATATTAAATCTGTAACATTATCCAGTTTTTCTGCCATTTTTTCTTCTCCTTACTTTTCTCTTCGCAAATGTTTTTACATTTGTCGGTTTTTTACCAGGATTGCCTGCGGCTCTTTTTCGTTTTACAGCACTTGTTATTTGAGATTTGGTCATACGTTGAGCAGTAGCTCTTGGAACGCATTTAGGATATTTGCGTTTACTTTTTTTAGCTGACTTTCTACCACAAGCCTGAAACTTGCCTTTTTTCTTAGGTGCCCCTATATCTACCCAGTCGCCTTTGGGACCTTTCCCAAACCACGCTGTAAGACCACCTGTAGGTTTAGCCATTATGCAGTCCTGTATCCACCACCACGTTTTTTGTACGTACGAACTAACCAAGCATTTGCATAAGCGGAGGGATAAACTGCAAACTTTCTTTTTGCCTCTGCCTTAACCCTTGCATATAACGCAGGATTAGTTGGCTTTGCTCCTTTTTTCTTGGTAGTCTTTTTCTTTCGTGTAGTAGTTCTTCTAGTAGTTTTTCTTTTAGGAGGCATTAGGACTTCTTCACTAGTTTATAACCTTTTTTATTTGCAGCAGCTCTGATCTGTGCAACGGTCATAGTTTTACCTTTTTTCATTTTTACACCACCTGTTTTAGCCATAAATTTACCACCTTTCTTAGCCATAAATTTACCACCTTTAGCCATATACTTACCACCTTTAGCCATATACTTACTCATTTTTCTTCCGGGCATTTACTTCTCCTTATTATATAGGTTATTAAACGTCACCTCAGAATCGGTGTAACTATCGTGTATTTCTGCGGTGTGAATATATTGGCTAGGTCTAAAATCTGGTGCCCCTTCGCCTGTTGTCCACAAAGCAGGATTTGTTACCCTAACTCTGTTATTAGGTAATGCTACTATATTACCAGTCCATTTACCCGAGTCAATAAGTTGTAGTACGTGACTCTGCTTATGTTGTGCAGGATCATCTGAGATATAGCTATCTGTATAGTCTACTGTAAACATATATCTGCCTTTGTAAAACTCACCACCTATTTTACAAAACCAAGGACTAGAGCTTATCCTATCCATAACAATAATAGAATGACCTCTTGATGAGCAGTCCCAAGGTTGTGCTAAGTGTGTGTCCATACGCTCTGGCATCTCATCTAACACTTCATCGGCAACNAAACTAGTAATNGGCATACGTGCCCACATNGCTCCACCGTGAACATTTTCTTCNTCNTCGATACCTGTAAANACTACTTGAAACGATAAACATCGATCAGGGATGGTAGTTACCGCTATAACCAAAGCGTGCAAATACTCACCGTGATATTTTATGTGATTGTGTGTAAACTCTTTTCTAACCCACGCTTTGAAGTGTGGGATGTTGGACATTAAATACGACATCCCATAAGATAACACACTTTATTCTTTTTTACCAGNCCCACAATACAAACCAAACCAAGCNGCNCCNGCNCCTACNANAACACTTACAAANGCAGANTGTGCATTGGTTGGGTCTTCGAGTTNCATAAACCANTCTGTTACTCTAAAAAAACATAAGCCATACATTGTTATCAACAATCTTGGCCATATACGCCATTTATCTAAGTTTTCAGGTGTCATATTATTCTCCTTCTATTATTATCCAATTTTCTTTTTCTCTTTTGTAATCTAAATATAATTCTGTGTCGGCATAATCACGTCCCTCGGACATACATATAAGAAAATATTTAGGCTCGTATAATCTGCAAGATCTATCATCATACTCTATATTGTGTGCATATACTTTACTTGTTACGGATACAAAAAATTTAAACGTTATACCAATAGCTACACCTATAAAGGCTATGGTTACAAGTGTTACTAAACCATATTTTATATATTCAGCGATTTGTTGTTGTTGTTTTAATTTAGCCGCTTTTGCTTCTTTAATCGCTTGTTTTTTTGCATCAATACGTTTCTTACGCTCTTGTAAGATAAACTCCCAAGTGCCAGGACCAAAGCGGAGATTAACCAAGTTACGTAGTTCGTTCATTTGTTCACGAGCTAATTTAGCATCTATTACTTCTTGGGCCACATTTTCTACAGCAAAATGGTCAACGTTTTTACTGTCTCTAGCTTTAATAACTTGTTGCTCACCAGTCATAGCTTTATCAATATGACCAATAATATCGCCTATATCATTGCAAGTTTGTATTTGTTGTTTAACAAAATCTACACTTTTTTTAACTAATGCTATACCAGCGAGCGCTGTGGATATTGGTTCAACCATTTTGCTTCTCAATAAAACGATCTAGCTTTTGCTCTATACGGATAACTAATTCCTTTATCTCTTTCGTTTCATTTTGAAGCTCTTTCTTAGTTGCGTAATCTTCTCTTGTTCGATTTAACAAGATCTGTAAACGTTTTACTTCTGAGAACATTTTACTAAATGCCCAAGCAAATGGTCCAAGAACCACGGTTATGATAACATTCCACATTAACATTGGATCTATTTGCATTAGTTTATTCCTAGTAATTTGTCTTGTTCTACTTGTTTAAGTGCGTTACTTGCTTGACTGGCTAACTGTGGTTTTACTTCTTCAATAGCCTCTGATACAGGAGCAATGGTTTCTTGTATTGCCTCTTTAGTAGGAGCGGCTTCTTCAGCAGTCATTTGAATTGTTCTACCTGTTCCTGCACTTGTTAAGGCTAACAGTGTTTGCAGACCTTGTCCTAATGGATCGTCTGTCATAATTTTACCATCTAAAAATTCTTTAACAGTATTTGGTTTTCTAGATGCCATCATCATTTTTAAAACCTTAGGATTACGCAAAGCCTTTGAAGCTAAACTATAACCTGCAATAGTTGTTAACGCAGTAAATGGACTTGCTATTACACCTAATATACCTAATCCAAGAGCGATTTGAGGAGCGGCTAATCCACCTTTACCTGCAATGGCTTTATTAGATACTTGTACCATTGTTTGTGACAAAGCATCTAAAGATGCAAAAGCTTGTGGATTATCAAACATAGTGTTAATAGTTTCTTTACCGTAACTATCAATAGTTCTTTTTAATTCTTTACCTAAAGAACCACTTTTAAATTTATCTACAAAATCATCTGTTAATTTTATAGCACCACCCTCTCCTGATGTAGCTCCCATACCTCTTAATATTTTACCCATAGCAGCATCTTGAACTGTTTCAAATGTATCTGCGGCTAAGTATTTTTTTGCACTTTTTATAGTCCCTGCATCTTTNAATACTTTTGAAGCTAACGCTTCAGGGTCATTAGCTAATTCCTTTAAATCAAGTAAAAATCTATCTTTGTCTAAATCAGCTTTTGCTTTAATAGCATCTTTCATTCTAATAATAGATTTACCTAAAGGTAAACTCATAATTTCATCTACAACACCTTTAGACAAGTCAGGTTTTGTTCTTTCTAAAACTTTCACTAAATCATCTAATTGTGTAATATCTTTTCCAAACAATTTGTTTACGGTAGTTCCTTTTGCTCTTATATATTTAGATAATGCTACAGGGTCATAAATTATGGTTCCCCCAACACGTTGTGTTTGAACAGATTGATCTAACCCTTCTTGTAACCACATTTTAGCTAACCCTTGTCTTGTTTCATCTGCTAATTCTGCACCTGTTCCTCGTATAGTATTATTAATTAAAGCATCTTGTTCTTTTTCTAATATAAGTTTTTCAAAAGTTTTTCTTGTAGGATCATCGGGAGGTAACTGTTCCATTTTAACTTTTATATCTTTTATAGGTTGACCTGCTACAGTTTGTTTTTCTAAAATTCTTCTACCAGCATCTACATCTGCTAATCCTTTTTCTGCACCTAAAGCTTTTTTACTAGGTATACCTCTAATAGCTTTAAATAACTGATCTAAAGCCTCTGGATTATCCTTATCTATAATTTTACTCATAACATCTTTAAAACTTATTTTTCCGTCTTTTGCCAAACCTATTATTTTTGCAACCCCTACATTATCAAATCTTTTCATACCTGCATTATATAACTTGTTTGTTTTTCTAAATAAATTTAAAGCATCAGATGCTTCTTTCATACCTAAACCATCTAATTTAAAACCACCTGCTAATTTAGCACCTAACGGTAAAGGTTTTCCTGCTGCAATAGCTAACTCTATTTGAGCTTCGTCAAAAGAATCAGATATAGCTTTTTTTACTTGATTAAATTCTTTTCTTTTTGTAGAGCCAATAAACTCAGGAGTGTATGTTAACTCATCTAACTGTCTTCTAATTTTATTTAAATTATCAACAGAAGTAAAATTTCCCATACGCATTATTTTTCCATAAAAGCTACTTTTTTTGATTTCGTCTGTTACAGAATTATCTGCAAATTCTTTCATTTTTTGCTTTAACGTAGCAGTATTTATTATCTTTTGGCCATTTAAAGCTTGACTGACTTTTGTATACAATCTGTCAATATCTTCATCAAAAATAGCTTTTCTTTTTTTTATCATATCTGCTAAATCTTTTGGTATTTCATCTCCTTCTTTTAAAGGTTTTATAATCTTATCTATTTCTTGAGCTATACCTTGATCTAACTCTAACTGTGTTTTTGTTACTAATTCATCAGCTTTTCCATAAACAGTATCAATATCTCTTTGTACAATTTTTGATAAATCTTTTGTAACTTGTTTACCTAAACCAAGACCCTCTAACTCTTTTACAATAGTTCCTAAATTTAAATCTGCTGCTCTTTTATTAGGAAAAATTCCTTCATACACAGCTTGTAATCTATTTAAAACTGGACGAAAACCCTCATCGGTAGCACCTGTAATAGTTGGTCTATAATTTTTTTCAATAATTTCTCTTGCTCTTGCTCGTAATGCTTCATTTGCCTCACCACCTGGTCCTTTAATAATCCTACCAAATAGTCTTGATAAACCTCTACCAACACCTTCGCCTGCTGCACCAAAGACACCCTCTAAAGCTACGTCTCTAGCCACATCACTTACAGACTGTCTTTGAAAACCCTCTGCTGTTTCTATGCCCTCATCTAATAATTTACCTGCGGCAGTTGCTCCACCAACAATTAATGTGCCCGGAATAAATCCAACACCAGAGGCGGCTATAGTTGCGCCTATACCTGTTAATATTGGTAAACCAGCCTGTCCTAAAAAATCTTTTACATCTGCAAAACTAAAACCTTCTTCATCAATGGCTATCTCAGGTCCATCTTTCATACCTAGTTTTTTTCTACCTTGTTTGGTTAAAATAAATCTACCCATCATATCTTCCCTGTAGCCATTTTTACCAACAACAGAATCTAGATAAGCGGCTCTTTCTTCATCAGTATCCATTCTTCCATATTGAAATCTAGAAAAACCTGACACACCGTCAACACCACTAGAATAATCAACACCTTTTTCTTTATATCTTCTAATAAATTCATCTTCAGTTAATTTTTCACCACTTGCTGGATCTATTCCTCTAGATTCTAATTCTCTTTTATAATTTTCAATTTCTTCAAAAGTAGCGGTTGATAAGTCTGGTTTTTTTATAGTTTCTGTTGCAGTTTCTGGTGGAGAAAATTGCATTTTTATATTTTGCAATTCCTCTGTTGTAGGTTTGTCTCCTGCAATTCTTACTTTAACAACGCCTTGATTTGGAGTTCTTACTTGAATAATTCCCATTATAAATTCCTAAACAGGCTCATAAATGCCGTCCTTTAAAATATAAGGATCTTTAAATTTTTTTGCAGTTTCTTCTGTTAAAGTAGTTCCAAAACCAGCAGTTTCTTTTTGTTTTTGATATTGCGCTATAACATCACTGCCTTCACCTAATTGAGGAGTATATCTACCTACTAAATCTCTTTCAATTTGAGTCATATCATTTAAAAAATTTGCTTGCGCTCTTCTAACAGCTTTTAAACCGTTTTGTAATGAATTAATAAGAACATCTGGTTGTGTCATAGTTAAAGCAAAATCAAAAGTTCCGTCTTTATTTTGACTAATTATTCCATCTGCTAAAAATCCTTGAATTAATAAATCCACATCTCTATCAGAGATGGAGTTTGCAGACTGAGTTTTACCTAATGTTGTTTTAACAACTCCTTGTAAAGCAGCTTTTAAATCAGTTTTAGCTAAAGCTTTTTCATTCCAACTTGGAGGAGCCTTTATGTTAAAAGCCGCTAAGAAATTAGCACCAATACTTTTACCTGTTGCTTTACCACCTGTTATTTCAGGCGCTCTTAAAATAACAGACTCTATTAAAGAAGCCGTTGTTTCGGCAGCAGCAGCTCCTTCCACTGCTGCTTTGTAATTTTTTTGAAATGTTTCTCTTTCAGGACCTTTTATAATTTTTAATTCAAATAATTTATTATTAAATTTTGTTGTAGAATTTAACCTTGCTGCTATAGCAGAAGCATTTGCTGTATATATAGAAGCATCTTGTAGTCCTGGAGGCAACTTACTTCCTGCATTAAAATAATCTTCATCTGATACTCTTATAGTTTCCCCTGGTTTATAAATTTCTCCCTTCCAAGTTATTGGTTTAGCTCCTTCAGCGACTACAAAATTAGTAAATTTTCTTTTATCTGCTCTTAACTGAGCTTCGTCTTTTGATATTTCACCTAATCCATATTGAAGAGCAGACAATTGAACTTGTCTATTAAAAGCATCTCTTTTAGATTTATCTTTTATTAATTTTTCAGATGTAATGGTTAAAGCATCTGCTATATTTTTTACTGCATTAGGACTAGTGCCACCTGCCATAATTGCTCCCATTTGCATAAGAGCTAATCCAGAATCTAATCCTTCGTATTTAGGAGCAGCGTCAGTAAATCTTTTCATCAACATTTCTAATTTATCTTCTGATGTTTTTTGATCATCAGCAACGTTTTGATTAATAATGTTTGTTTCTTCAGAGACAGTTTCACCTTCAGTTTTATCACGCTCTACTCCCTCTACTTCTTCTATTAGTTTTGTTACTGCATCTTGTTCTTTTACAATTGCATCTTTTTTAGCTTTTTCTTCTGCAGCTAATTTAGTTTTTTCTTGTTCTTTTTCTAGTAAACTTTGAGCTAACGCACCACCTTTTTCTTTTATTTTTTTCATATCCTCTTCGGGTATGGGTTTAGACCTTACTCTATCGTCATCAGGTTTTTGTTTAATAATGTCACCTTTAGGCTCGTCTTTTTTACCTGTCCCTTCTCTTAAAAAAGGTTGAAGTTTATCTTTCTTTTTTTCAGTTTCTTCAAATAACATTTCACCTTCTAATTGTTCAGGAAATTGTATTTTTGCCATAATTTGTTCTTCTAAATCTTTAGGTTTTATTTGAGGATTGTTAGCAACAATATCCTTACCTATTTTATCCACTAATTCTCTTTTACCTGTTCTATCTCCAATAACATCAATTAGGTCATACATTTTAATAGCATCTATAGCGCCAACATTACCTTCTAAAATAGGATCTCCTCTTTTAGCGGTGATAAATTGACCCACACCTGTTGCAGGAAATTTAGATAATCCTTTAGCTAACATTTGAGTGTAATACTGAGGATTTGCAAATTTTAAAGCACTTATAAGACCTTGCACTCTTGGTCTATCTGCAAANANACCACCTTGGTCAAAGTTNAAAGGAGACACACCACCTTGTGGATTACCTGCACTTTGTGCCACCATATCTACCAGTGGTTGTGAAGATGCCATAATACCAACGGCTTCTTCAGGTGCAGCAGATTTCATCGGAGCTAGTCCACCACCTTGAAAGTATTTTCTATTTGCTACCGCTGATCGTACTGGTTTTCTCATTGTGTTGAACTCGGTTTAAATATAGATTCAAACGGATTACCAAAAGCTTTTATACCACCAAGAACCGCTGTCCCTGCACCAATAGCCTGTGATAACGGACTAGGTGATGGAGCAACTTGTGTTCCTATCGTAGAAGCCGCAGAACCTATATTAGGTTTAAAGATATCACTTGTAAAACCAATTCTTTGATAAGGCTCATAAATCTGTTGTAGTTGTGACTGTCTAGCCGCATCTAGTTCTGTCTGAGCTTGTTGTTGTCTTAAATTACCAAGACCTGCTAACAACTGTGTTTGTGATTGTGTCAATGCTTGACCTGCACCTGCTAACTGTTGTTGTGCCTCACCAAACGCACCTATGCCTTGACCAAGCCTTTGTGCTTCTTGACCTGTGGTCTGTCCTATACCTGTTAACAATTGGCTAACCTGTTGTTGTCTTTGTTGTTGGTTCTGGAACGCATTTTGTGCTTGTTGAAAGTTCTTAGACATATCTTCAAAAATACGTCTGCTTTGCATATCGGTTAAGTTTCTTTGCAACTCTGCTAACTGTAACTGTCCTCTGTCACCACCAAGTGCACCTATACCTGCCTGTTGAGCAAGTANTTTATTTCGTTCTATATCAGCTTGTCTAGCTAACTCAGCAGTTGCCTGTTCTGTAACAAGGCTTTGATACGGATCCATCAAGGCTTGTATGTTTGCCTGTGTTGGTAACTCATCGGCACCTCTTGCAGTTGCCGCCGCTTCTTCTAATAATCCTGGAACACCAGTAGCTTGTGTTTTAAGTGTTGCTAATCCTTCATCAATAGTACCTGCACCTTTGGTAAAGTACGGCATAAAAGAACCAATTCCTGCACCAGTTTCAATTGCTTGTGTAGTCAGTGGGTCTTGAGCCGCTACCTGTATCTCAGGGACATCAATTGGTGTTTCCCCTCTTGCCAGTGCTTGGTCTAGTATTTTTCTTTGTATCTCCTCTAAAAAGGGAGCTTGTCTTACTATACTAGAAGTAGTTGTTGTCTCAGCCATAAGCAGGACCTCCTTCAAATCTTCTCATTAAATCATACATTCTTGCAGCACCTACGTTTCTATCTCCACCACCTGCGTTTCGTACTGCTTTAGCAGTCATAACAAATTCACCATCAGATAGTTTAGCGTTTACATCATCAGAGGTGCCTGTCCCTGGTCCAATGACTTCACCACCACCTGCAAAACTAGCAAGATATCTTTGTGCATCTTCTAGTGATATACCTGCAATATTAGCTAGAGTTTGCGGGCTGTCTGCATAAGGAGAGAAGATGCCCGCTTGTCGTTTTAAATCTTGTGCTTCTGCACTGTTTTTATCGGCTAATGCTAAATACTTATCATACGCAGATCTTTGTGGGTCAGACATTTGTTGTAACTGGTCATCTGGTACTTCACCTTCAGGTGTTAAAAAGTATACCCCTGCTGCAGTCAAAGCTGATATACCTAACGGACTTGTTGCAATTTTCTTAGCTACTTCTCCTGCGGTGCCTGAGAAAATACCACTGGATGCTGTTCCTGCACTTGTAGGTCCTGATGTAGGATAACTTGATGCACTAGTACTAACATCTGCAGCGTAATCAGAAGTTTGCGTTATAGGTTCACCTGTTGAAACATTTACTGCATCACCTGGCCCTGCACCACCAGATGGTAAACCTTCTGTTGTTCTGGTTCCTGTGTAATTAGCCTGTGTGCTAGGGTCTGGTTTTGGAGTGTAACTTGAACTAACATTTGGTTGAACTCCATAATTAGCCGCTGCTCCTTGATAAGAAGGAAATAGCGCAGAACCAATACCTGCAAATTTATTTTTACCTAATTCTTTTGCACTTTCTCTAAACAACACGTTTGCTCCTCTTGGGCCAAAGATGCCTTGAGCTAACGGATTTTGTGGACCACTACTGAAAAGATTACTCGCTGACTCAATGGGAGACAACGCTCCTTGTTTTAGACCTTCTAAAAATGATTTACCATACCCTGCTGTTGAGCCTTGTGTAAAAGCTCTACTTGCACCACCTGCCACGGCTTGACCTGCATAAGCTAATGCCGCACTTTTAAAAGCATCGGACATTGAACCACCTTGCATTTTTGTCATTAAAGCAGATGCAAGAGGTCCACCTATGCCCGGAGCTATCATATTACCAACTATTGGTACAATAACAGGGGCGGCTTTTTTAATAATTTTTCTAACTGCTCTAAAAGCTTTTTTAAAGAAAAACTCTGGTTGACCAGTTATAGGGTTGATTGAGTTTAAACTATTACCTACCACATATCGATTTGGGTCTTTGATACCCATCATACGCATTTGTGCAAATAATTGGTTCTTTAGTTCTGGGTTAGCGTCAAGTATTTCTGATGGCACAACTGTTTCGCCTTCAGCGGCGTGTACCATATATGTGTCTCCATATCTACCTAATGATGCTAAACCTGAAGCAACGGATTGAACGGTGGGTTCACCTGAATATTTAGGACTTGTCTGCTCCATTATGAAATCTCCAAAATACTTAGAAATGCGTTAATAACATTTCCTGTTGCACAATTTAATATGAGCGTATCACTTTCCTCTAAAACAAACGGAGCAGTGAGGGACGTTTCTCCAGCGGCAGCCATAGTACTCTTATCTATAATGACTGTTGTAGAAGCAGAGCTATCTCTTATACTTACAATAACATCTACTGTTCCACTATGATTATTATACAAATTTATATTTTTTACAATAGCTTGTGTAGCAGTAGGGCACGTATATATTGTGGTATCTGATGTCCCTGATACTACTGTTGCTACATTTTGAAACGAATTTGCCATATTTTAACTCATAAACCAAGAAACTGACCTAGATCCGTCTAGGCTTTCTACTTCCTGAGGAAACTCTTTTTTAGTCAAAGCAGTCTCTATATCTCTTAATATTCTTTGAAATGTTATTACGTCATACTCATCTGGAGCATCTGCAAAACTTTGTTCTAACAATTTAGCCATTATCTTCTCCCATCTTTTCTAATATCTAATCGTAAATCTCCAAGTGTCCACGCAACATCTGCGGTATTACTTTCTACTCGAACCACTGCCTGTCTTGTTCTAGCTCGTAAAAAAGATTGCTCAGTAGTAGAAGTAACCGTGTTGGTAGAGTTTGTTGTTAAGCTTTGACCAGGAAAGTTTCTAGTCTTAATAATATACTGCACAGATGCATCGGAGTTATTTAACGATACATCTGGTATCAATCTATTTACGAACATAAACTCATTACCATCACCTAAATCAAAGTCCGCAGATTCAATGAAACTTGTCATAGGAGATCCGTCATCATTCTGACCTGTTTCGTGAGTATATATATATTGTGTTCCGTTCAAAGAACCTGCGGCTCTAGGGTTATCGTGTATTCCATAATCAACCCAAGCTGTTCGTACCATAGTGCCAATATCCCAAGTGTTTTCTGTGTAGTTATATTTTACATAACGATCTATTTCTGTTGAGTCACCAGATACATAAAACCAAAATACCTCATCAAACATTCTATTTGATGCGGCAAAAAATTTAAAGCTTTGTTGTAAGTTAATATCATCAAAAACATAACGCAGTACAGTACAAGGTATAACTTGTAGCTTACCAGTGTATGCATAAAAATTTTCTCTATCCATCCAGAACACTCTATCTCCTACAGTCGTAATAGCGTTTGGTCCTACAATAGAAACATTACCTGCAAGTAAGGTAAAACTAAAAGTAAATGGTGGCCCTACAAAACGCATAGCGTGTAGATTAGCATCTGTTAATATTAATATTTCTTGTCTTGTTTTTCTTGCCGTGATAATTTCTGAACCAGAAGATATTCTTTGCCCGCCTGCGGTGTTAGTAGCAGTGGGTGTCCAGTCAAATGGGTTTTCTTGATCAGACCAACGAACTTGTAGTAAATCTTGTTGTGTCTCTCCTCGAGGGTTAGACGCTAAAGCTATAACGTGTCTATCAGAAGGAGATACCATAATCTTTCTTACAACTGTAGGACAATCAGATGCTCCTGCTTGAGAGGCTAAACTAGAACCTCTTGTAGAAGTACCAAGTGTTTTATCCCAGTAAAATGGTGTACCATCAAATACATTAAAAATTAAATCTTCACCCCAGTTATCTTGAGACCATAAACGTATGTTTTGGCCAGTGGATGCCGTAGTTAAAGAACCTTCACCCCATCCAATAAAATCATTTGCTTCTTTAACAGATACACCAGTACTGTGTGCTACGGCGGTTGTACCTCTTGCTCCTCGAACAACTCCTGCATCAAGTGTGTTTGTACTTTTACCTGTGTATAAAATTAATTCATCTTCTATTAATATTATTCCTACAAAAGTAACGGCATCGGTGCTACTATGTGCCGCTATAGTAGAGCCATCAGAAGCTCTTGTTAGAGAGCCAAATGTATTTCCTGTTTTTGTTGCGTATCGTATAAACTCACTGTTTATTTTTATAGTGCCTTTTGATGGAAAAGAAGAAGCATCTGCTACGGTAACACTAGTGCTGTATACATCTAAATCAGAACTTAATGTAGTGGATGCCGTTTCAAAATCAGAAGCACTAGTCAAAGGTATTGAAGTAACAGAATTATTAATGCCTGTAGATAATGTTGTTGCAGAATAAGTAGAAGTAGTTCCACCCCAAAAACCTGCACCCCAACCTGTGCCTGAAACAACGGTTCCTAAACCTGTGTTGATTTGATACTGAGCTAATACAGAAGAACCACCACCTGCGGTAGAACCAGAAGATGCACTTCCTGTTGTAGTTATAATATAAGAGTTTGCATCTATGACTTGTGTAATTTGATGTTCTTTATTTATTTGTGCAGCAGTTATTCCATCAACAGCAGTCGCTCCACTGTAAGTAACATAATCATTCACAACGGCTCCGTGACTTGCGTGTGTAACAGTTAAAGTGCTTGTTCCTGCACTACCAGTATAAAAAGGATTAGCTCCTAAAGTAACGGTGGATCGGATAGGAGTAATATCATTATATCCACCACCTTGCTCAATATAAAATTTTGCTTCGGTTCCTAAACCCATAAATTTAGAACCATCTAAAGTCGCCCAAACGTGTAACGACCTACCAGTGCCATCATAGTTATTACTACTTAATCGAGACCATCCTCCCATTTTTTCAGGACGACCTTTTCTAAATCGTATTAAATCAGAATTAAACCAACCAAATTCATTGGCATAAGATGTAGTTTCTCTATTAACCCCTGGTTTAAAAGGTATCTTTTTTAAAGGCACAACTAACCACTCTTTCTCGGTCTGCCTCTTTTTTTCTTAGGCTTACACTCACAAAGTTTACCAAATAGTCTTTGTTTTATTTTACCTAATATACTCTTTAACTGTGCTATCACTTGTCCACCTATTAATTCTGTTTATAGTTTTTATTGAACCATCACTATTTAGTTCATCTGCATACAATGATTTAAATGCTGTCATATTACTTGCATCATCAATTGCTGTACAGATGTCACCACAATCTTTTCTAATTGCAGCACAATATGTTGTTACTGCACTAGGGATTGTTGCACTACTATCCATAGTAACTCTTTGCACTAACCAACCAAATCTTTTAATTAAACCATGTGCTTGTTTTTTAGCTTGTTCTTTAGCATAATGTTTTAGTCCATAATTAATTATTTGATTACCATCTTCATCTAATGAATTATTACCATCTTCATCTACTGCATTAGAATCATCTAATGCTTTGTCTGTTGTAGTATATTTTGTAGTTACTTTTTTATTAGAACTATCAAATGTGTATGTAGGTTGACTTGTTATTTCAAACCTATCGTCACCTTGTGCTCCTGGTTCTACAGTATAAATACCTATGGCATTTAATTCTGACCAAGACCATGCAGTAAATATTCTACGAGAATGTCTTACATCACCTATAACCATATCTTTGGGTCTAGCTATTATCTCCTGTACTTTATTATCTTTTATGTAAGCCCACATATGTTTTTACCTCCTAAAATGAATTGTTATATTTTGCAGGAACGTCTCCCCATGCAGCATAAAGTAATACAGTTCCACTTGGGTTTTGACTAGCACTTGTAGATGTCATACGAAAACCATTACCAGTAAAGTCAACTAAATTAGTGCCTGATTCTGCAGCATTATCGTTCCATTGTAGAAAATTACCTATTCCATTTGCTCCTGTGCCTGTAGACCTTGACCTATCATATACGAAAAAACTATCTGTACCAGTATATCTTCGCATCATTAACAATCTCGGTCTAAATCCAGTGCTTACATANGTNCCATTTGTATTAGAGTTGCCACAATACAAACCGAAAGCACTGTGACCTTCAACTTCAGCCCAGACATATGCTACATACTTTTCACCACTAGCATTTAATTTATGGTCACTACCTACTTTAAATATAGAAGTCGTTGGTGTAAAACTTCCCCAATATGCACTGCCTGTTGAATAAGAAGAAGTAGAATTCAAAAGTAAATGTGCAGCATTTCCTATGCCTTTATGATAAACTGCCCAATCATCTGCTTGGTCTCTATTTTTTACAAAAATCATTGCTGGCGCTTTACCCAGACCATGTCCTATGGATTGTGCTGCACTTCCGTTACCAGTCCAAGTCACTATACTGAAGCCACTATTTGTATTTGCTTGAACTGTGCTTGTAATATCTCCATCTGTATTACTAACTGTTGTTCCTCCATTTGCTCTCCAACCCCAAGCTACATAATTTTGACTACTAGCATTTACATATGTTCCACTTCCTCCTACTGTAAATCCATCACTATCAAAAGAAGTAATATCTCCATTTGTTTCTTCTGCATTACTTGCATCTGAATATACAACTTTTGTTATACCTCTTGATGTATCGGCTAAATTATTCTTATAATTTGCTCCACCATTACCTCTATTTTTAAACCATACTAAATCAGGTTGAAACCCTAGACCAGTTATATTATTTCCATTACCACCAGTTCCAGTATAAGTAACTACACCAAACTGTTTTTCACCTACATAATTACTATTAGTTTTTGCTGGGTCTATTTCTTCAGCCAAAGGTAAGTTCCCAGAACATAACGCCAAAAATCCTGCAGGAACAGCATACTTGAAGTCTCCGAAGCCGTTTTCATCGGAATTTCCACCAGCACTAACCTGTCCTTGAAAAGTGCTATCTTGTCCAAAATTAACTCTTACTGTTCTTGATGAAGCTGCCCAATTACCTATAGCTGGATACCAAGGACCATACCTTGCTAAATTTTCTGCTGTAAGATTCCAAGTATATAATCCACCACTAGGTGCTAGACAAGGGTTAGTTCCGTTTGCAGGGTCTTGTCCACTTCTTACATCTGTAAAACTTCCGTTTACACTGAAATACGCTTTACTATTATCAAAATCTACGGCAATACCAGCTATCTGACCTGATGCTGCAGATTTATCTGTATCTGCCCAATTACTTCCTGATTCATTATGCACACCACTTGTTACTCTAATAGTGCCACTATCTCCTACTCCATATATATGAATTGTATCGCCACCAGATTGTGAAGATGGAACAGTATAACTTAATCCTGCATCTATATTAAACATAGAATTACACCAACCCCAAGCTGGTCCAGAACCTGCTGCACCTGTTGCAAAGGTAGCCTCATAATACCATTTACCACTTCTTACTCCAAAAGTTCCAATAACAGTTGCGTCAAAATATCGGAAATCTCTAGCTTGTAAATTATTATTTTCATATATTTTTTGTGAGCTATCAGAACCCCCATTTTGTCCAGTAGAGTTTAATGTGCAAAAATTTCCACCATTAGCCATAGTTAATCACTCCCAAATGTTGGACTGTCTTGAACTTGGTGGTCTGGTCCCATGTTACTAACTGTCCAATCGTTATTATTACCACTTGAATCATTACCTAAACTATTTGCATTTTCAAACTTAAGATGATGTCCTGTTGTACCGAAATTAGTGCCACTTGGGTCTTTCGGTATCCACACACCATTTTTACTTTCACCAAATTGTGTGGGTGCGTATGCTTGACCATCTGCAAATATCCATTCTGCTAAATAATAATCTCCATGATAAGAAGAATTATTATCTTGCCTTCTTCCTATATAATGAGCTTTAGTACCCCAATTAAATTGAGACTCATCATTTAGACCTTGTTGTTGCTGATCGTAAGTGTCTAATCTAGTTCCATTAAAATACATAATCTTTCTGTCAGCAGCAGTTGAATTACCAGTATCATAAACAAAAACTAAATGCCCCCATGATGATACATCTCTGAAAGCAATATCAGGCTTATAGTAATAATTCCTTGTTTGATAATAAAATCGACTATCGCCTAAATCAAATATCATAGTATCATAAGAACCCACAGCATTTGTATTAGCAGTAAAAAGATAATACTGATTACTACCAAACCCATTTCTTCCAGTTAATTTAAACCAAACACTTAAAGTCCATTTTGTTCTATTACCTGTTCCAAAATTATTATTATAACCTGTTAAATATGAGTTATCATCTCTGCTAAACCTAGCTGATTGAGTTATTTGATAATCATAGAATGCACTATCCCCACCTGGATTTTGAAAAAATTCACCTTGTACTGGCATTACTTATGTCTCCTATGCAAAGGCAAGTTGTGGTGCTCCGAGTTGTATGGAATCAGCAGCCTTGACAAAATATGGTATGACATCGACTGCATTAGCAGCTGTTGATATAGTTAAACCAGCACCACCTGCTGTTTCATAATCTGTGCCTAAACTTAATGTTCTACTACCTGTACCATCTTGAATAAATACTATGATACCAGATTGACCCACTGACTCAGTCGTTGGATTAGCTAAAGTAACATTACCTGTGGCTGTGAGAACAAAATTTTGATAGGTATCAAAATCAAGTGTTACACTACCAGTTTGAGAACCAGCAGTTTGTGTGCTACCCACTGCTCCTGCACCCATCAGTAATTTACCTTTGGCAGACATATCAAATGTTGCAGGTGTAACAGTAGAACCACCATCATTACCTTTTATTAATAAATCTTTATCAGATACTTTAGTTTCTAAAATAACATCGCTAGAACTATTATGCAGTCTAGCCATTTCGGTGCCATCATCTTCATAGATAATACCACTAGCAGCAGTTCCTGCATCCAAGGTTATACCTCCTGCTGACTCAATGTTAATACTATCTACAGCAGTACCATCTGCTACAAGATCTAAATCTCCATCTGCATTTGAATGTACATAGGTGCCCGTATCATTAAATGTTAATTTATTGGTGCCATTTAATGTTAATCCTGTGCCATCGGTATGAGTAAGAGTTGTATCGTTATCTGCTCCAAAACCTAATACAGAACTATCAGTATTTAATTTAACATCGTGATTAAAAGTAGCAGTTCCTGCATCACTACCATCTAATGTTAAAAAGGTAGTATCAGATGCTCCATCAGTACCTTTGAAAATTATATCTGTATCACTACCTTGTGCATCAACTGTTATATTACCTGTTGTGGTAGCTAATGTTACTGCGGCATCTCCTGTTGTTAAATTATCTGCGGCTAAAGCATTAGCAACAAATAAATCAGAAACAGATATAACTTCGTCACTTCCGTCACAATAAACCATATTTGATTTAGTAGTTGGTATAGTAACAGTTTGTGCTCCAGAACCTTGTTTCATAATAATGCTATATCCACCACTAGTAGCATTTTGAAAAACAAAATAAGCTGTTGTAGTAGTTGGAGCTATGGTTATTGTACAAGTTTGACTTAATGTTCCTGTAAATTTTATAATTCTATACATACCGTCTTGAAGATTACTAGCTCCATCAGTCGGAGATCCTGCTCTAACGGTAAGAGTTGCTGTAGCTGAGTCAGATAAAGCAACTGACTTATATGCTGCTATTCTATCTAAAATATCTATGTTGTAATTTGTTGTTGTACCCCAGGAGCCTGATTGTTCACCTGTGGTAATTTTTTCTATTCCGAAACTTGTTGTAAACGATGATGCCATTCTTTCCTCCTATGCGGCTATTTCTACCCAATTTGGGTCTTGTGTTGTATCAATTTTTGACCACATGGTTGCAGTGCTTACTTGTGAGCTTGCACTAACTCCAGTTACTATTACTAACTCAGCTATACCCACGTTTGCAATATGGGATGTAGCGGATACGCCAGTTTCTGTCACAATAATACCTGTTCCTTCTACTATTGTTTCATTACCTGTGGCACTTGCAGCAACTACTCCTGTTGCTGATACAGTAATACCTGCTCCTTCTACTACTGATTCGTTTCCTGTTGAGCCTGCGGCTTGAACTCCTGTAATACCAAAACCAAGTCCTACATCTACAGTTCCTATAACACTTGCGGCTTGAACTCCTGTAGCAAAGATAAGAGCTTGTGGTATTATAATGTCATTGACGACACCTGCGGCTTGAACTCCTGCACTAATTCCTACGGTTATTCCTCCACCTTCTTGTGTAGAAACATTAGATACAGCGCTTGAGGCTTGAACACCTGTTTCACTAACCGTTACACCAGTACCTTCAACAATGTCTCCAAAAATAGGTGTGCCCCATCCACCACTACTCCAAGTAGATCTGCCCCAACCTTGATTACCTACGTCAGTAGTTGCTGATACTCCTGTTACACTTACAGTTACACTTTGAACAGCAGTAACAGTTGCACTATTAATTACAGAACTAGCAGATACTCCTGTTACGGATGTGCTTACTGCAAAAGTGCCTTCACCCCACGGACCAGCATTCCATGTTGATCTCCCCCACCCAGATAATATTGTTCCTGCTGTTGTTGCTGTACCACCCATTCCTGAGTGATTTGTACAATAATANTAAAGGTCTGGNGCTGATGCAGCTACTGTTATTTCTGTNTAAGCNCCTGAANNACCTGGAACACCTGAAGTAGTTACACCTGTAGTGTATTCAGAGCCACCACTGTGAGTTCCATTAGATGTTGTTGAAAATCGTAAAGGGTGATTATAATTAGAGATATCAGACTGATCAAACCTATATGTGGCTCCTTCAAATAAATTTAAATTGGCTTGTCGTACGCCATTTATAAAATATTTATTNCCNTCACCAGTACTTACGACTGTTACAGTGTAAGTAAAATGCGACATACTAAGCTATTCTAATTACTGCGTTATTTGCATCATTAGCAGGATATTGAATAGTAAAATCTCCAGAACTAGAGGATTTATTACCACCAAAATCTAATACTGCAACTGTTGGTTTAGCTGCATGAGTAACCGTTCCAGCAGTTCCTGCATTTGTAAGACTAAAGTTGTAAATAACNGCAACTCTTGCATTACTAATCGTAGATGATGACCAAGTAGTATCAGCAAAATCTAAAAAAGCAGTAGGAACAGAAGATGAGTTATCTGTTAATCCAATAGTTACACTTGTTAAAGCTTTACCTCCTGCACTATATACACCACCACTATCAGTAACTTCGTTTGTTGCTGTATACCCTGTTAAATCTTCATTAGCATCTGTTCTACTTGCGGTGAACATAGCTACATAAAATGTATCAGCAGATATAGAACTACTGTCTCCTCTTGATGAAGTTGTCCATCTATGAATACCTGCTAATATTTCTTTTTTAAAACTTCCACACATTGCTTGATTTATTGCCATTATAGCCTCCTAATTATTTCCGCCACATCTTCGTGACCTTGTTTTTTCATTAATGCCCAAATTGTTGTTCTTTCACTTTGCGCCATTCTATTCATATAAAAAATAAGTATCTCTTTCAACTGCTTTCTGAATGCTATAGCTTGATCTCGTATGACGGGAGGAGCACTATCACTTACCATCATTATCTTATTCAAAGCCATATCTGCCATTTGTTCGGCACTATGTCCGCCATCAGAAGAAGTAACAACGTTAACTGGTCCTAATTCGCTAGAGCTTTTGTTTGCTACCATTACGCAGTATCTCTTCTAAGATTATCGTATCTGTAAGCATCTCTAGTGTTCTTACCTTCTCCTAAATTCTTTAACCATTTCAGTGACTCTAGATATCTTGCGTTGTATAATTGCAACAGATCTGCTTCACCCTTCATAAATGTATATGCCTCTACTAAAGAAGCATATAACAAAGCTAATTCTGCATTTGTGCCTAACCAAGAAGTACCATCGGTAGTGGCAGTTATTGAAGTTGGTCTATAAAAATAATGTAATTCCATTTGAAAACTTGTATTTGGTGTTGGTGCTAATATAAAAGTGTCCTCATCCCAATCTGCATAGTATAAAGGTACTCCTGTGGTAGCAGGATTAGGAGTATAGTCTTGGACAAACGTTACGTGCTTATATAATAAAAATTCATTGTTATCGCTATTAATTACACTTAATGAAAAAGGTGATAAAAAATCTGTTGGTTTTACTAAAAACTTATTAGAAGAACTAGCAGAACCTAAAACATATTTCCTAAATACAGATAGTTCGCACTCTTTTAATATTCTCTCTTCTGCGTTCAATATAAATCTTGGCAACTGATTAACAAAAGTAGTTTCTGTATTTTGTGTGTAATCCTGTATCGCTGTTTTTAATGTTGTAAATGTATATGCCATAGTATTAACCTATAGGATAACTTGTTAAATGAGGATCGTCAACAGGACCTGCGGTAGCATTATCTCCTCCACCTTTTGTATTTCCAGTAGTAGCAGTTTCGCCACCTGTAGCAGTAAAAGTGTAAGAATCAGAAGTTACTAAAGTACCTGTCGGCGCAATAACGGTAATTGTAAAACCTGTGCTTGTTTCTAACATAGATTTTGTAAATCCATCAAAACCTTGACACTCTCTAAAACGAACAATATCTCCTGTTGTTCTATTATGTCCGGGCTCTAAAACTGTGATTACAGCACTACCTGCATCTCCAGAAGTAAATGAATTAGGATTTAAAATAACTTGAGATATTGGCTCTACTCTGTCTGTCCTACTAATTCTTAAAGCTTCGGGATCTGGTTTTATCTTTCTTGGTTGTATTTGTGGTTGTTTAGGCTCATATTCATCTTTGCCTACTAACAAACCATTCCACTCTTGTATCATATCTCTTAGTTTATAAGCTCTACCAGACCTATCAGAGATACCTAAAGCGTATTTTCCTGAAGCGTATCTTCCCATTATGTCACTCTCAAGGATGAATAAGAAGGAACCAATCTAAGACTTGTTCTTTCTCCGTCTTCGGAAGCNGCTCTTTGAAACTCTTCTTCGTAAATATCTTTTAACACGCCTATTCTATTAGGCGCTCTTTTAACAGCTAAGTAGTAAGCAAGTCCTGCCACCATACAAGGTAAAAATCTAAAAGGTATATCACCAGTATTAACAGAAGTATCTGCATCTTCTATTCTTCTTACTCTGTAATATATTATCTGGTCTGTAGAGTTTTCAGGCATAGGCCAAAAAGTTATTGTAGGAGTTATTTGTCTGTCTACAAAATATTGTGTTGGTCTGCCTTGCGTATCTTTATTAGCAATTGCTAAATAATCTCCTCTACTTAATCTAGTTAAAATAGTATCAGAGCCACTTCTTCTAACAGATACCTCTAATACATCAACAGTGGACTGAACAGTTTCTAAAGATATCGCAGAAGAAAGTGTAGTAGTAGCACTACTACTAGAACCAGTTAAAGTTTCACTTGCAGAAAATGTTCCTACAGGAACAGTAATAGTCATTGTAGTAGCAGTTGGTTTTGTAATTACACTAGCAGTAGCATTACTTGTGCCACCTGTTATTGTTTCTCCTACAGTAAAGTTTGCAGAAGCCGCTACAGTCATTGTTATCGTTCCAATAGGATATGTATCTACAGAAGAAGATGAAGACAGTCTTGCAACTGTTTGAGTTATTTTTTCAACAGTCCAAAGGTTTAAACCTCTATTTGCCCATTCTGCAAATAAAAGATTTAACGATCTTCTTGCTGTTCTAGCATCATAACCTGTTCGTAGTTCTAAACCACATCTTTCAAAAGCTTCTTCTGCAACTTCTGCTATATCCAGATTAAAATCTGAACTTCCTGACGTAGTCATTAGTACTCCTTAATTGCTTCAATTATAACAGTATATGTATCGTTTGCTCCTTCACCGTGAGTCTGAAAGTAAATATCTCCATCTGCTCCAGCAGTTCCTGTAGCAGTATTAGGTATACCACCAAAACTAGTAAAATCAAATTCTCCTTGATAGTCTGTGGGAAGTTGAACTAATAAAACATTGGTAGTTGCATTTCCTAATATTTTAACAGAGCAACCAACAGTTGAAAATTTTATTTTTGTTATTCTCACATTTGTACAAGCTTGACCTCTTGTGTTTGAGGCGAGTTCACTGACGTCAATTTTTTTAACGGCAGTGCCCTCACCAGTATCCACATAAGTATGAACAAATGACTGAACAACTTTTTTATCACCATCTATAATAGTGGTATTAGTATTTGTATCGGCCATTATGCTCTCCTATTAACTAGCTACATCGTAGCCAAGAATTGTAATAACTAATCTACCTGCATCATAAGTTCCTGCTGTTGCAGTTCCACATGTAAGATACAAATATTGATCAGCTGCGATTGTGCCACCAGCGGTTCTTGTACCAACAGTCTGATCACCGCCATTAATAATTAAAGTCGATGTTAAACTACTAATCGCTGTATCTTCAACACCAGTTCCCTCAGTTGCTGAATGTAAATCAATNTCTGGATCTCCAGTAGTTGGAGTTTCAAAAGATTCCATAGTTACACCAAATACTACACCTTGATCTGCTGTAGTTACTCTACCAATNTANGCNACACCNNNTCCATCTTTACCAATGATGTCACCAGCAGTNCCACCACAATTTAATCCAGTAAGATCNATCATAATAGNTGTTTTNACAATATTNACATTNGTNTCTACNTCACTTTTTAATCTTTCTACTTGAGTTATATAAACTGCTGCTGTGCCCTCAATACCTGCGCCTGTTGCAGCTTCATTTACCATTTTATTACCACTAGTGACGGTTATTGCACCAGTAGTTGCGTTTTTTGAAACAGTCTGAAATCCGTTTTCGGATCTAACTGGACCGTTAAAAGTTGTTGTTGCCATAATTTACCTCTTATAAAGTTTTTTGCCCTATGGTCGTATAAGCGTCTGCTAGGTCAGTCCATAGGGCAAGTTAAATCCTAGATTAAGCTCCTTGTGAGCCGTAAACACATCTTGGGTCTGAGAAACCAAAAGAGTATCTCTCTCTTGCTTTAAATCTCATATTTCCTGTGTCAAAGTCACCTTCCATCTTAGTAGACATAGGCATTCTTTCAAAATGTAAGAAACCTCTTGGTGCATCAGTCTTAATGAAAAATGCATCAGTGTCTAGTAAGTAATGGTTGACGACATAACCTTCAGGAAGCATTCCCATATTTCTTACTGCGTTTATGTCATTGTCGGCAGTTCCTGGTCTTAGTGTAGACTCTAATATTCTATCAGCTATAAACTGTAGGTTTGATGGAATAATTAGTTTAGTTCCACGTACAGAAACTCTTAAACCACGCTCATCAACGAAACCTGCAATGTCAATCAATGCATTCTCTAAACTTGTTTCGTTTAAGTCCGCAGCAGTAGTTGGTTGATTTCTAAATGTTCCTCCATTTGTTAATGGGTGTGAGCCATTACAAAGAGATACACCATCACCACCTGTTACTGTTGTGTCAAAAGCGTTGTTTAAAACAGATGCTGCCTTAACCTGCTTAGTATTAGCCATACTTCTAGCCAATGCTTTTGTGTATCTTGAAGATAGTCTGTCATACAGATTGTCTTCGATAGCCTCTTCAGTAATTGAAAAAGCCAAAGCAATGGTTTCGTGGTTATACCTTGCGGTAAAAGCTTCATTTGCATCGTCAAATGCAACTGCCGCACCTTCACTTTTTACTGGAGCAGAACCAAAACCTGATAACATTACTTCTTCTTCGAAAGCTCTCTCAGAATTTTCTGTGTCATAGATTTCAGCGTGCTCTTGTTCATATCTCTGATACTCAAGGCCAAATAAGGCATTAAGACCAGGTTCTAGCTCTTTAGCTAATTGTGCTCTAGATATCGCCATGCTTTATACTCCTGTTGTTGAAATGGTTGCCGCGGCAATAGAGCCGTTCGGTGCATTAAAGTGATTATTAATACGAACGATCAACGGAATACCTGTAGCAGTAAAATCTGAGTTTTCAGGATCTTCTTGAACTCCGACTATACGCAAAGCAAGTGTATTAGTTGTTGCTGCAGTGTTTAAATCAGCAGTAGCAGATGAAATACCAGTAGTATCACTTCCACTATTACCATCTTTTAACGCACAGTTGCTAAAAACGTCAGCCCTCACCAAAGACTCTGTATTTGCACCAGTGATGTCACCAGTTGCTATTACAAATAATTGACTTGGGTCATCGTAAACAAAAGCCTTCACTGGGTGATTTGTATCCGCCCCAGATCCTGGCCAAGTGTTTGAGAAAATAGTTTCTCCAGTAGTACTTGAAACATACTCACAACCATAGAAAACACCTAGAATACCAACGTTACCACCAGCTGCTGCTTGTAATTGGTCAATTACACCAGCCGCTAAAGGTATAACTGGTTGTCCTTGATAAAGTTTATTAGTGTTTCCTGCGGCTATTCTATATTCTGTTGTACCAGTGCTGTTTGTATTTTGACCTAATTTTTTTAACGGTCTTAATCCAAACGCTCCATTAGAATTTGCCATTCTTTATCTCCATAAAAAATTAATAATTAGTCCTCACTCTTGCGAGAACCTCCAAAACTTACACGACTTTGTCTTTCTGCCTTGTGTATAGGCATCGCAGGATGCTCTTCACGAGCTAAATCATTATCCACTGCTGTCATTTGATTGCGAGCTTGATCTCGGAAATATTTAGAGCGTTCTTCAACGGTTTCGACTGGTATACGTGCTAAAAGTAATCCTCCAACACCTATAATTCCAGCGTGCTTTCCATCTTCTATGGAAGGTACTTCAAAGTCGGGATATTCGTCCTTTCGAACCAATTCCCAACCTTCTCTTCCCTTCGCTGAGACATTTTTTCGATCGTCAAAACCCATAACTTCGGTTCTTATCCACCTGTGTACATAACCCTCAGGTGCTTTGGGTGCATCCAACATGGATGGTGGTTTCCAGGGTGTTCTTCTTGTATTATTAGTACGAGATTGAGCATCTCTGGATGTTCTTGTGTTCTTATTTACTGGACTATTCATTTAAGCCTCCTGTCTAACATATTTTGCGTATTCCTCTAAAGGAACACCTAATCGTTTTGCCATTGCAACTTGAGAAGGCGATAGTCTCACTGTTTTCTTACCTCCTTTGTTGCGGGATTTAGAAGATGTAGCCGAAACTACCTTTTGACTTCCCCCCGTTTGCTTCGTTTGCCCCACTTTATGAGGAAACTCTGCCGCAATTCTTTTATCGAGTTCACTATAATACTCATCAGTGGTCGGGTCAAACCCTTCATCCTCCACTAATCGTCTATGAATGCCAAATGATGCATATGTCATAACTTCATCTTGACCAAACCACTCATTTTTAGCTGCCCAAGCCTCTGCTTTAGGGTCAGGCTTAGGATTTTGAGCTTGTTGAGGTGGTTGAGGGGGTATTGGTTGTGGCTGATTCGGTACAACAGGCTGTTGATTTGGTTGTTCTTCGGTTTTTTCAACTTTTGGCTTGGTTATTTTAGACTTTTCAACCGTAATTGCCGCTAAATTTGCCTGTGCCTCCACAATTTTGTCCGCATCACCAGATTCATTAGCATCTTTTANNGCTCTTTTAGCAGATTCTAACTGAGATTGTACTCTATTGTTAAATTCTTCTAAATAACCTTTGTCTAAATTATCTAATCTAGTTTTTAAATTTTCATTTTCTTTTTTAACGCTCTCTGCAAACTGAATAGCGCTTTCTTTTTGACGTTCTTCTTCACGCATTTTGCGTGTCAACTTGTCTATTCTGTTTTTTACATTGGCACTATAATCTTCAAGCTCGTCAGGTTTCTTTTCTTCGGTTGCTTCTTCTTGTTGTGCCTCTACTTTTTCGTCTTTCTTCTCTTCAAGTTCTACTTCAACTTCATTTTCTTCTGGTTTTTGTATCTTTTGTTCTTCTTGCATGATTCTTTATCTCCATGAGTGCTGCTATCCTTTCTGGTTAAATATGTTTGATGTCATCTGGTTCTAATATAGTAGCGATTACTTCGTCATCATTTATAATTCTAACTTCACCACCGTCTATTTTAAAACGAGATCCTGCGTAACGACCAATGCAAACCCATTGACCTTCCTTGCACCAAGAAGCTTCTCCTGGTCCAAACTTGTTTGGATCTTTGTAAGCCAAAGGTCCAATTTTTAAAACATAAGCTACCACAGTTGCTAGTTGCTCACGTTCTCTGACAGTGTCAGGAATATATAATCCTGCGTCTGTAGTTGCCTTGCCCATATATGGCATTACCAATATTCTCCAACCAGTAGGTTGTGGTAATCTATCTTTTAAGTTTTTCTTAATTAAACTAGGGTCAAGAACTTTTGTATCTTTTGGTTGATACAGGTTTTCAACATTTACCTGCTTTTCTTTTTTGCCTTTTCTGGCTATGTGTTCTGGCACATAAAGTGTTTTAGTCAAAACTTTCCTCCTTGCTTTCTAATTGATCCTTTATTTCTCTTTCTGCAACTTGAAGACCTTTTAGCTCTCCAACAACTTGTTTATATTCTTCCATCGTTTTAAAGGAACCACCTGTAAGTGAGTCCTTCGTTAGTTCTATGCGTTGCTGTATTTTTTTTAAAACAGCGTACGCAAAATTTGTAGAGTCCATTAATAAACTCCAGAAAATTTTCTTCCTTTTACTTGAACAGGAGGAGTACCTTTAATCTCTTGGTTTCTCACTTGTCTGTTCATCTCTACTTTTATATCCTTTGGGCCAGGTGTAATTTCTTCTACTGGGTTAAATGTTTCACGTGAAACATTTCCTGTGATCATAATCATTAATGACCCACCACGTTTAAAACCCATATCTTTTACAACTCCAGGAGCCTCTTCTTTTAAAGCTCTTAGTCCTGCACCTTTAGGTCCTGCTGGTATTTCTTTTGCCATCTTCGTACCTCCTATGTTAAATCCTTCTGCATCGTTCATTTTTTTAGCTTTTGCTAAAAGATCGTCTGCTTTGTTTTTAGATACACCCATTTGTCTTGCCATCTGAGTTCTCATTCCACCTCTTCTTACCATTTTCTACAACTCCAATATCTTGCAGTTAATTTAGAAGGAGGTGCACTATCACACTTGTGTCTTGCTCGGAAACTTTTTCTTCTGTTCGGTATGTTCTTTTTTATCTTCATATTTGGGTCACCATATCGTATTAACCTTACTTTGTCACCTACTTTAGCAAGAACGGCAAATTTTTTCTTTTTGCCCGGAGTTCTTTTTGGTTTATTATAACCAGAAAATTTTTCTCCTCTGTAGTTTACTGCCATTAAAAAATTCCTTTAAAAACTCCGCCTTTGTTCATTTTTTTAAGTTTAGGCAAACCACCTTTGTTAAGATTTTGATAAGAAGATGTGTCTGTAGGAAGTTTCATACTGCTTTTACCTTTAGCGGCTGCAATCTGTCTTCCTATATTATCTTCGGCAGTCATTTTCTGTTGTGCCATATTTTTAATCTGCTCACCCTGTTTTGTTTTTGTTTGCTTTTTAACAGGAGTAGTAAATTTTTTCAAAGGATTAGCTTTTGAACTAATAGTTTTTGTAGTTGATTTTTTCTTTGTTTCAAAATCTTTCTTTGTAGGCTTTCTACCTAATTTATTTTTCATATTTAAATATTTTCTAAGAGACTCTTTTCCAAAAGAACTAAAGCCTGCTTTAATCATATCCTCTTTTGAAACATCTGCTAATTTCTTTTTTGGTTTTGTATTTTTTTGAGCGTACTGACTTTTCATCATTAACTCTTTACTACTGAAATTTTTTTTCGCCATATTACTTCCTCCTTTGTTATATTTTTTGGCTTTACTTAATTCTTTTGCTTCTTGAATGAGTTTATCTATTTTTTCCATAGGAAAACCCATTATTTTATCAATTTTTTTACTTATTTGGTTTTTTTTATTTTTTTTAGAACCACCTTGATTAAAATTTTCTTGTTTTCCTAAATCTGCTTCTAAATCAAGAACACGTAAAAGATCTTTCACCTTCTCATATTTTTTTCTTGTTTTAACATTCAAAAGTTTTTTATTTCCTTTGACACCAAATTTGCCTTTATCATAAGGATTAGGAATACCTAGTTTTCCTTCATAATCAAAAGTCTTAGCCAATTTAGTTTTTTTTAAAGGTGTTTTTCTTTTAACTTTATTACTCATCAAGAGCCTCCTTTATTTTCAAAGCGTTCACGATTAACTTGTGCTCTTAATTGAGCTATATCTTCAGCAGATTGGATCCTGTCTTTTGCAATATCTTGTCTGCCATCTTCTCTGTTCTCTTCGAACTGCATTCTAGCATCAAACTCCATAGCTTTTCTTTGCATATCCATTGCCTGAATGTTTAACTCTTTCTCTCTCAAAGCAACAAGCGGATCGGGACCTTGTTGGGGAGGAGCAAAAAGAGCCAGTACTTCCTCAGTGTATTGAGATATGTACTGGGCAACTTTTGCTTCACCATCAACCANAGGTTCGGGTTGGCCAGCTTGTTGTGCCTGCTGTGCCATCGTCATAGCTTCCATCATTGCAACACCTCTTGCCTTAAAAGCAATATGCTCACAAAGGTGAGCCAAAAGCAAGGCAAAAATCTGTGGACTGCTTGCAACAACAGGTGTTTTCATAAAACTTATGTGAGATGCCATATGTGCATCGTGATCTTGTTCTTGAAACGCTTGAATGTTTTGACCTGCAATCGCTCTTGCATTTTCTATAGCAGGGTCAGTAGGCTGTGGGGGTTGAGGAGGAGGCAGAATTGCCTCGATGTTTTGGACACCCACAGCCTCGTACATTCTTCTATACGCTTCGTACAAGTTATGTATTCCTGGATTAGACTGAGCCAGTTGTAACTGAGTTTGAGCTAATGCCATTCTTTGAGACGTAGAAAATATATTAGGGTCAGATACAGGTATTACATCTACTCGGTCATCAAAATCCATTTGTTTTATCATCGCTTCTGCGCCAAAAACATTATACGGATAACTTGGTGGAAGAGACTCGCCAAACACTTTTGCTAACATTCTAAATTCTTGTTTTTGTGCATAGTGCATTCTTTTGTGGATCGCAGACATCACTCTTGAGCCACGCTCAAGTAANGCAATCGTTGTACCCACTGCGGCATTTTGTTTGTTCTCACCTACTTGCATATCTGCAATCGCTGCAAATCTTTGACCTGCTTGTACCACAAATCCTAAAAGTTGCATCAATGTAGCACTTGGCTCTTTGTAGGGTAGAGGTAGAATACTTTCTTTTAATGCTCCNCCAGGAACATCGATATCTCTAAACTCTCCGGGCGATAGTGGTTCGTCAGAGTCTCGTATNCGTATTCCTCTTGCTTTAAATCCAGCAGGTAAATTAGCTAGAGTACCTGCATCAATTAACTGTCGTAATATAGAAGTGGCAGATCGTCCAAGTCCACCAATCATATGTAATAATCCAAAACCGTAAAACCCAAGTCCTGGTAAAAATTTATAATGTGAAAAGTATTGGAGCTTCTTAAAATATTCATCGCCCTCTTTGTAGTTTCTACGGATNGATAACACCTGACCACTTTCTAAATCCAGTATCACAATATAAGGAAGTTTAATNCCTGTCATTTCTCCATCAATNGGACTTTTGTGNTCAAACCCTTCAAGGTCTAAACTAGTGTGTACTTCTAACAAGGTGTAATCTTCATCGCTTCCATTTTTTTCTACACCACTGAGTTCTCTTTCTTTATCTTTTACTTCATCATCTTCTGTGTATGGTTGTAACTCTACATCTCTATAGAAGCCAGTCGCNTGATGAATTTTTATCTCGTTACCAGAAACACGCAANACNTGTGTTACTCTCGTAGCAGAATATAAATCTGTNGCATTGTACGGNACCACTAAATCATCGGCNGGTACAAAACGNGATACGGCTCTGTCGAGTGTCTCATCAAAATATACTTTTTTAAACGCACTACCAGATAAGGGTAGATAAAATAATAATCGGTCTAGTTCAGGATCGTACTCTTCCATAACGTGTACAATCTGATAATTCATAAAGTCCTGCACTCTTTGTGATTGACTTTCTACCTCTGGACTAGTCGCTCCTAAAATCTGTGTTCGTACTGGCCCACCTGATGGTAATAATTCTTTATACGCTTGTGCTTGAAACTGTGTTACGGCTTCGGATATTAACGGGTGTGTTACACCAGAAGATCCACGAAACGGTTCTTCTCTTTCTTCATACTTAATACCTAACAGCTCTAGTCCTTCTGCATACGCATTTTCCCAGTCCTGTCTACTTTCCTTATCACCCTCGTAATCGGAAATTAAATTATTTGAAATCTCTTCTAAAACTCTGGCATCAATCATCTCGGCAAGATTAGCATCGTGCTCTTGTGCCATAACCTGTTGTGTTGCTCCTTCGAAGTTGACGACAACCGAGCCGTCNTCTTCTTCTTCAATCACTTCAATNGGACCATCTTCCTCTTCGCCNTCTTCNNNCTCTTCTATTTCCTCTTCTTCACCTTCAATGANGAGTTCTTCTCCCATCGCTGGCATTGATTTGTCTATCTGACTTGGATCAATTTTTTTTGCCATACGTTATCCTTTCTTTTTTTTCACTGGTTGAGATGGTGCACGTTTTACTGAATTGATCATACCAANNCCTGCTTTGCCAATGCGATANCCAAAGCTTGCGGCTATACTAATATAAATACAATTAGCAAACCAATCAGGAGTAGAAGTATCAAGAAAAATGAAACCCTCTCGAACATACTCTTGTGTCCACGGCAAGAAGCAGGCAGTAAGTACGGCAATAAAGAATATCGTCCACGCCTCGTCTTTCCAGCTGCCCCCCATCTGCTCCGTGAGGGAGCGCTCCATGTCCAGTTCCCCAGTCGCTTGTTTTTCATATACCACCGCCTTTGCTTTTGCTTGTGCTACTTTAGCTTCTGTTTCGGCTTGTTGTTTTGCCACTCTTCCTTTTAACCAAGATCCTGCCAAGTCTCCTACAAGACCAACTGCGGAACCTAATATTGGAAGTGCCATACTTTTCTCCTAGTAGTATTGACGAAAATTAACCCTTATACTTTCCTCTTCTTCTTCATCGTTGTCAAGTCTTATGAACCCACCCTTACGATATCTTATAAGAGCCATCGTCATACTATCCACATAATCGTCATAATCACCGTTCGGAAATGCCGCCACTTCCTCCACCACTTCCTCGGCAAAACTTTTCATTGGCGCCCACACTTTACCAGACTCAAATAACGGTGCCACCATATGCATACGNGTATGTTTGTCTCGTCCCTTGCTCGGTGTATAATTNACCACNGGTATTCCCATATTTCTCAATTCGTCCGTGAGCGGTGTACCACTAGCCTTTGCCTCAATTAAAATCATATCTGGATCCCAGTACTTATATTCTTCTTTTGCTTTTGCCTTCAACTCAGGGAAGTCCCATCGTCCACGTTGTGCATCCAGTAATATCAAATGTTCGTCCTGTCCTTCGTTTGGTCGAAATACTCCCCACGTAGTAATCGCAGAGTAATCTGCGGTTTCTTTTTTACTAAACGCTGTGTCATAACTTTGCATAATGTAGCTCAACATCGGAATGTCTTCCTTCTCCCACACATTCCACCATTCCTTTTTTATAATCGCACCNTCGGAGGCTACAGGATTTTGTTGCCACTGCGCATTCCATTTGCCCAAGGACAGTGAAGCCTTGACCTTTAACAATTCTTCTTTTTTCCAGAACTCTGGCCACAGGACATTATCACTGGGCAATATTGCAGGAAACTCTATGATGTCCCATTTATCGGATAGGGGGTCTGCTGCTTGTGCCTTTATCAATTTGCCAGTCAAATCTTTTAATGACCAACGGGTCATAACAATGACTATTGACCCTCCAGGTTGTAAACGTTGACGAGGACCGGATGTATACCACTCATAGGCACTTTCGAGCGCGGTCTCAGAAAGGGCATCCTGTTCTGAATGCGGGTCATCAATAATAAGTAAGTCAGCTCCACGTCCAGTAATCGCACCGCCAACTCCAGCTGCGTAGTACTCTCCTCCTTCCCCAGTCTCCCAACGACCAGCGGCTTTAGAATCCGAACGCAACTCCACATCAGGGAAAACATCTCGATATACCTCCAACTCCATAAGGTTCCTTACCTTACGTCCAAAGCGTACCGCAAGTTCTGCCGTGTGTGTAGTCTGAATAATTTTTAAATCTGGTTTCTTGCCAATTAACCACGCAGGTAATAAGTAACTTGCAAATTCAGATTTGGTATGTCTGGGTGGCATATTGATAATGATCCGTGAACCAGGGGTCGTGGCCAACTGTTCAAATTTCTTTGCCACCTTTTTATGATGCGCCCCTTCGATAAAACCATCGTAACAATGTTTGACAAAGTTCATAAACTTATTCTGCGCTCTGTCTCTTATGGCAATCTTTCTCTTTGCTTCTTCTAAGGCTAATATTTCACGGAGCACGTCCTCTGAAACATTGTAGTTATGCATTTCTAAAAATCCATCTCCATATAGAAGATCTTATAATCGATACCACGGTAAAAATCAATGCTATACCTATGTTCTCTGAAAAACTAGGATACAACCCAAATAAAGGAAACACGGTCAATTGAATAAGTATTGATAAAATAAAACCACTTCCTACATCGATCACACTATGAAAAAAGTGTTTTCTCAATTATACCCCACACATTCCTTCGTCACATATGTCGTTGAACATATCTAACTGGTCTTTATACGGATCTAAATCTGCCTCTTCCAACGGTACATAAGACTTGTGTAAAAAAACTTCGTCCTCTGGTTTTCTCGTAGCGTTGCGTAACGTTTTATCCAGGTCCACCACTTCCTTCCACATTTTCGGGTCGTTNTTTTTTATNTCTAACCAGAAGTCGTTTGAGTGAAAAGGACAAAAGGTACACGCAGATTTTCTCGGTAATTCATATCCGTGTTTCTTCATCCACTGCATACAGTCACTTCGATTAAAGCGTTTGTCAAAGACCAGTGGATAGTGGTTCGTGATATATGGTAAACGGCTCTCCTTACAACGAACCATTTCATCTCTCGAAATACCAATGACCATTTCNACCTTTGCATCTTTAGGAACTCNTTGNTATTTTTTCAAACCTAACAGTTCTCTTATCTTTTGATAAATGGGTTGTATTTTATAGTCGTTGGTACACTGACGCATAGTAAAACCCTTCTTACCAGTTTTCTTATTGATCGTGTACAAAGGTATTGGAAGAAAACTATATTTGTTCGATAACATATCTTCTTTTAAGTCGCCCCTTGTTACAATGTGTATGGGGTATGAAACAATGCCTTTAAGATATTCCAACCAGTCATAAACATAGTCGGGTTCGTTTTTTGTGTCTGCGAATATTGCACAATCGACCATAGGTAGCTCCTTATGGTGGATCATTAATGCTACTGTTGAACTTTGTACCCCTGCTCCGAGGGATAACACTCTGAGAGTTTTGTTTTCCAATTCTTTATCCTTTCTATCTTGTATCATACTCATATTTTTAAATATATCAAATTATATGTCGAAAACACTGCGGGTGGGCGGGTGGGTGCGCAGCGCCCCCGTCCAATGGTTGGTNGGGGGTGGCAAAAATTGTTCTTTATCTTTTTGCCCCCCGTCTTAAGTACCTAGTCTTTTATTAAATATATGATTACTATTAAAGAAAGAATCTGAGTAAATAAAAGAATATTTCTTTCAATGATTCGCTTTCTTTTATTAGCACGATTCGGAATCTCAGTTAACCCACGGAGTCGACTCTCGTAGGTTAATTGATTCTTAATAAATCTTAATTTGTCTTTTTGATATTTATACATTTTGTGACTCCTTAATTGTAAAATGTTGTAACCATAAATCGGTTAAAAAGTTTTCGACATCGTCTAAATTATCATAATCAATGATAAACTCTTGAGTCTCTATATCGCAAACAACAAACCTTTTATAATCGGTTTCTCTTTCTATTATATCGGGGTGTTGTACAAATATCTGAAACTTACCATAAGAGAACGAAGGCGAAGCGTCATTAATATACGACTCATTTTGCCACCCTTTCGGGGTGGCAAAATCTTTTAAACAATCTTGAAAGTAATCGTGTTGTGTGTATTCTTTCATTTACTTGACTCCTTTCTTGTAATTTACTTTTAACTTGTAATGGTCGGGAATAGGAAAACCATTTTGAAAAGTTAAACTTAAATCAACCATATTTTTATGCATTGAATAACTAAAAATTTTATTTTGTTCCATAAATTTTTTAGTGTTTTTTCTTTGTCCATCTCTTAAAGTAGATATCTGAATAAATTCCTTAACTATAGGATCATTTCTTAATTCATAATATCGTAACTCAGTTTGAATAAGACTTTTTGCGATGTTAGTTAATTTTCTATTATACATTTTCTTTCTCTCTTTCTGTTATGTTATCGAATCAACTTATATAAGTTGTACTANACTTTTNATTAAATGTAAANATNTAATTCCATTATTTACCATAATAATTANTAAATAGTTACGCCAGGAGCAATCATAAATTTAAAAGATAAATTGAAACTATTGGAAAAATTTTAATTGATGAAAGCAACCAATATTTATTATTACATTATTATTGAATAATCTTTTTATTATCATTGATAATAAACCCCGACCCCGACCCGATTATCCCGACCCGATGCGGCCCGACCCGAAAAAAAACCCGGCGCCGTTAAGGGCCGGGTCCGTAAAAAGTGAGAAAGTTTTTTTATTTAATTATTATAAACTCGCAATCTAAAATGATCGTTTAGATCGTCTATGTGAGTCTCAATAATCTTATAAGGTATATGCTTTGCACGAATCCATTTTATAAGACTCGGTGCATCGCAATCTTCTTCAAGCAATAAATAGTTTTTCCATTTAAAAGAATAATTAGAAAAATCTTTATTAGACAATCCTAATTCGCTCAATTGACTCACGGATACTTTTAAGTATCCGTGACTCGGTGTATCAATAAAAACTAATTCCATTTTAGAAATACGCTTTCTTAAATTCTGGACTCATTGATATTAAACGGAAGTTTTTTAAAACTTCACTTTTATATATGTCTCCGTATTCCCATTGTCCGTAAGTGTTAGCACTTTTTGCGGCAGTGTACCACCTAGCGTAAGCATCTTTTATTTCAGACTCTGGATTCTTATAAGTTTTTAAGACTCTGATTTCATAATCGCCGACTCTAAATATAGCGTAAGGATTATTTACATTTCTAGTTTTTTTCATATTCATAATGACTCCTTTATTTTATTGTTGAATATAATGGTATTATATAGTAAAATATATTTTTAATCAAATGAAATAGGAGTCATTATGAACGAATTAACAAAAGCATTATTAAGCGACCCTTCTTTTATTCAGTCAATGAAGGAATTNGANGAAATGGGATTNATTAAAGTAACAAAAGAAGGAATAAANATTNTCGATAGAGAAGGAATGCAAANGTATATNGATAATTATGGTAAAGCACCTNCTCATTTTCCNAAGGTGGANAAATGATAAAAGCAAATATTATTTATACTTTTGATAAGTATGATCAAGAAAGTATTACACTAGATTTAAATTTAGAAGATTTAAATAATATAAATCAAGTAGTAAATGTAGAAATGAATAGAGAAGTTAAATTTATTTCTNATTTAATACAAAATAGTTTTAACGACTATGAAAAGTATTTAGTAGATGATTTAAAAAAAATGAGTATTTGCTTACAAGTTAAGAATGAAAAAATATTTAAAAAATTTTCGTATCTTAATAAAGTCATTGAGAGATGGGGCAAGTATTTTTTTAATCAAAAAAATTGTGATGTAGTAGAAAACGAAATTCTACTACACGCACAAGCAGTTAAATTTTTTTAAAGGAGTCATTATGTTAGAAGTAGAAAATAATTTAGATAAAAAAATCAATCATAAAAAAGAAATTATCAAATATGTAAGTATTGCTATTGATTGTCTAGAAAAAGCAAATGGCTGCGTTGCTAATGCAATAGACAATCTAGGCGACTCGTTAGTAGAATCAAGAGAAAGCAAAATTGATACTAATGAATTATATTACTTAGAGGATATGGCAGAAACTATTAAAGATGACTTACACGATATGGAGTACGATCTAGACTCTATGTTAGAAAGTTTAAGAAAAGATCTTAAAAAATTTCAAGACTCAAACGTTTAAATTTTAGATCTAATATTATCGCCGGGTGAGTAATCGCCCGGTTTTTTTTATGTTAGGACCTGGCCCATTAATACCGATTTACTTAAAAAAATTGGTTAGCCAAATTTTTAGATTATATCTAAATTATTATATTAAATTAAANCCCGAACCCCGAACCCGAAATAATCCCGACCCGACCCCGAACCCGAACCCGAAAAAAAATANTTTTGTAAATATGGAATTTTATGGTACAATATTATTTTAAATAAATGATAGGAGTCATTATGAAAACAAGAATCACAATACAAGGACGAAATCGAAAAGTTGGATTCGGGGTTCCCGTATCCACAACCGAGTCCGATAGTTGCCCAGACTCTTGCGAATTTAAGAACGGGGTTTGTTATGCTAAGAAGGGACGAACCCGTTTAATATGGGACGAAGTAAAAACGGGATTTTCTACAAGAGCAAAAAAACCTTTTTCCAATAGTTGGGATCATTTTATTGAAGAGATAAAATATTTAAGACCGAAGCAATTCTGGAGACACAATCAAGCAGGAGATTTGCCCAACAAAGGAAACGACAACGAGTCAATTGACCCAGT
>FUFK010038337.1_pt1 | contig 76138 bp, 74 predicted proteins | sample 1021851 | NCBI WGS metagenome assembly FUFK01 (sample SAMEA51879418, study PRJEB19060) | metagenome | reverse complement strand
GGCTCTGGTTGCCAGCTCTGAAATCTTTAAAAATTCTTAAGAATTTTTAAAGATTTTCTAAANAATCTATAAAAATCAGAGATTTTTGTAGATTTCACATATACGTGTGAAAAATCCTTAAGGATTTTTAAAACCAGCCGCAATCCCTTAGTCTTTAAAACTCTCCCTCACGTAGTGAGGAGAGTTTATAAAGACTTGGGGCTCTCCCGACAAGCCGTTTCAGCCTTTGGCTGGAGCAACAAAACTTACAAATCGGAGATTTGATTATGGCGAAGCCAGACTTCAGCAACATCCCAGCCTCTAAAGAGGCTACCCCTCGACAGATTTCAGCGATTGCAAATCGCTTTGCGAAGCTTACGAATCCAGAGGATTCGTTCATGCTGACCAAGAAGTACACCGCAGTTCTTTACAGATTCCAAGAGGAATCTGGAAAGAAACTAACTCATGGCGAGATCCAGAAGTTCTTCAAGTGCCGTAAAGTTCCTAAGAACTTTACGGCCTTGCTGACCACTGACGAGACTCCAAAGGAGTCTCCCAAGCCTTCAAAGAAGGCTCCCAGCAAGACTTCAAAGAAGTCTTCACCGAAGCCGAAGGCTTCCGGCGAGACTTCAGAGCTAGAAGCTCTGAAGGCTCAGTTCGCTGAACTTCAGGCTACTGTCGCCTTCATCGCCAAGAAGCTCTCTTAAGAGAGCTTCACAACCTTCACAGCCCCGGCTAACGCCGGGGTTTTTTTTAAACTTTAAATCCTCAACCGGAGGTTGATTATGTTTTTTCATCCTAAGTTTGGTTTAATTTTTATGTCAGAAAGTAAGTTTAATAACTTAGAGCGAGGTGAAGGTATTCCTCAAATGAGTTTGAAGACTATGCGACAAGTATATGATTTTGTTGTAGTTCAAGGTAAGTCTCCAAAATTATTTCCAATGTATGATTTAACTGCAGTGCCAGAGCATCGCCAAGCATTAGCTTGGATTGTTAATAACTTTGAAAATTATTTAGAGGCTTGAGGCTTTAGACCTTCTAGTTTTAAAACCCCCTTTACAGGGTAAAGGGGTTTTAAAACTTTAGAAGGTCTTAAAGGAGGCGGCGATGGCTGACGAGATGACACAACAAGAAGTNATAAACTTNATTGTACAACGTCTTGACATAGCGTTGAGAAANATNGACCAAGTTGTTGATAANTTAATAGATGATGGCGATCAACATNTNTTGTATGTAGCAATGGAAAAATTACTTGAACTTAAAAATTGTTGTGGTGATAACGAGGATACTTAAATGACTGACGAAATGGTAAATACCGTAATAATTTACGAGTTAGCCGACAGTGGTTTAACGCCAGAGTTTTTTACAAATACTACGGTACTTGCATTTGATGCTACTGTAGATGATTTTGTTGAAGATATTATTGATGCAAACCCTACAAAGTTTCTGCACTACAGCACATTTTCTAAGAAGGGTGGCGCTACATTTGGTGTTGCTACCCTCGACGGTCTTAGGGATTCTTAGTTTTAAAACCCCCTTACAGGGTAAGGGGTTTTAAAACTTAAGAAGCCCTTAGAGGACTGCCAGCCGGTTCTCTGCTCTTTAGCAACCAACTTAAATTTCATTGCACTTGGAGGTGCTTATGTCTCAGTTCGACTATTCTACTCTTGACCCCAACAAGCCAGCTTCATATCGCCAATTCAATGGTGTTGCATATCACTTTGCTTTGTTGCACACCAAAGGTGACAAGTCACAAACATACATGGCAACTCGTATGTTCAAAGCTATCTTGTACAAGTTCTATAACGAAAAAGATATTCAAATGACTCATGGCGAGGCTCAAAAGTTTTTCAAAGCCAAGCGAGTCCCTGCTCAGTTTAAAAAGATGATTACTATTCGTAAGTAATCTTTATAACCCCGCTTCGGCGGGGTTTTTTTTTGAGGTTTTTAAAATGAAAAATAATTTTGTAGCAAAAAATGCTAATAAGTTTAACAAAGCTAAAGTCTTTAAAGACCGTAAAAAATCTTCAAAAAAAGTTAGAGGAACTAAACATAAATTAAAGGAGATTTCTAATGAATCTTAATGAAATTAAATACAAAGAAACAAGAAATTTATTGTTGTTTGGTTCTTATATCTTTACAGTCGTTGCTGTAATTATATTATTAGTTTAACCCAAACGGACTTGGGTGAGGCATAGTTTGGTTGGCGCTATGCTTAAAAATGGTAAACTCGACACCACAAGGTGTGCATATAGTTTACAAGTCAACCACTCACCCTAAACTTTATACGGAGAAATTGTTATGCGTTATGCAGATTCTGAAAGTAACACAAACTATCATGTTGTTCAAAGAGGTACTGCTCCCCAACCAATTAATACTCGTGGTCGGCGCTCCCCTTGGCGAGAAAGGTTTGAGCGAATGCAACCACTAGAGTGGTTTGTTGTACCATATGCTGATCGCCAAAGAACTCAGGCGGCGGCGGCAAACCATCTCAAGGGGCGATACAGCTTCTACAAAATTAACAATGATGGTGATTTCTGTCTGTTAAAACTCTGCTAATTGTGGGGGACTTTAGGGAGCTTCGGCTCCCTCTTTTTTTTGCGGGACGTATAGTGGGTTGGGTAGCGCCAGAACCCCGCCAAATAGCTAACAGGAGAAAGCCCACTATACACTTCAGAGGATATTTTAAATGAAAAAACTTAAAGTAATTTTGTACTTTGACAGTTTTGAACAAGCGGCAGAGCTAGGATACTTTGATGCCAAACAAGACAAAAAAACTAAAAGATGGTGCAAAAAGTTTAAAGTAAATTATTGCTCTGATTATTATATTGAAGATGATGATAACTATCACATGGGGAGTTATGAGCTATGAATATGCTGTGGAAAAATGAGTGTAATCACCCTGAAGAAGATTATTTATTTAGCATTACTGGGCCTGTTGAGTCCTATGATGTTTGGTATTACAGACATAGCCTTGGCGATAAGAACGAATTTTGTTTGCGCTATGGTAATGAAGACCATGAATATAGAAGTAGTTGGAATTGTGAATGGATTGAGCGGAGCATTTCTCATTTAAATAAATTTGCTGAAACTCCAACAGATAGGATGGAGTTAATAATGTTTATCAACATGAAAGATAAGATACGAGAAAAAGGTTATTGGGATATCTCTTGGGATCTTACTCCTGAAGTAACAGAACTACAGCGGGTTGCCAAGTATGATGATGCACCAGAAGATACTGGCAAAGATAACTGGCGGCTTGAAAGATTAAATTAGAGTGGGCTTCTACGTCTTTAAAACCCCCTTACAGGGTAAGGGGTTTTAAAGACTTAAGAAGCCCCCCACCACCGACGACGACAACGGAGATTGATATGATTGTGTTCGCATACCCCAGCAAAAAAGTATTGAAAGAGAACATCGGCAACGAGTTGCAGTACATTGAAACAAGTATGTTTGGCCCAGAGTATCGGGCAAATGGTGTGTTGGTCGGGGCCAATCGGCCTCATATAACAGGGATCGGGCGCGAGTTTTTTGCTCAGGTCACGATGGTTGATGGTAAAATTTCTAAAGTTTCTTAAGGAGAAAACATTATGGCACACGCTACTGGTTACTTTACTGTAGAAATGGAAGTAGATGTTAACGATTACGATGGTCAGATTGACATAGAGTTTGATGGCCTCAGTGATGTTATTGATACTGCTATAGCAGAAGGCTACACCCCAGAAGAAATTATTGACTATTGCTTTGATGATCAAAAGGTTGACCCCTCAAAGTTTATGCAAGAATACATGACAGTTGAGCAGATTAATCAACTATATCATGAGGCTGTTGCTAACAAGCTGGATTTATTGGCACTTACAGTATCTAATCAACGCGATAAAATTAAAGAGCTTGAAGCACAACTTGCAGAAGCTACTAAAACTGATGAGGAGGCGCTAAAAGATGTAGCGTATTGATATGAAATTTCGTTTAGTTTATATGAATGTAGCTAGAACTGTTGATCTGCCAGTTACTTCTGAAGAGTTAGAAAACTGGCAGAAAAACAGAATGACGGCGGGTGAGGCTATGCCTCGCCTGTCTCAAACACAACTTAATTTTATTACACACGGTGTGTATCCTGATGATTCTTTTTTTGATTCTGTTGAGGACTTAGAAAATGTACTTGACTCATGCGACAGAGGTACAAAAGTTTTCCAAGATATCTAGTTCTAATCTTGCCGATGTAATACTTATGGTCGTGTTGAGTATTCAACAGCCGTGGTATGCTGTTGGTAATCAACTCAAAGATGTAAAAGTAAACGGCATCAACTCTAGATTTATCTGGGGTCACAAAGCCAAGGCTTACAAGTCTCTCATGTCCCGCAAAGAATTTATTTATTCTCAATATCTTGCAGTTCTTAATTCAAACAAGTCTGATGATGACAAAGCCCTGTCTCTGATGAATGTATTTTTACAGATCGATGGGTTAAACATGGTAAAGGCTGGCTTTGTTTGTCAATTATCCGCAGGATTGGTGGGATGTATTGACATTCACAACTTACGGATGTACAGTATCCCCCTAAAAGATTTAAAATTAGCTAANTCTGTAAAATCTAAAGCTATAAAAAATCGTCGTGTTATGAATTANATTTCTATATGTCACGACATTGGTACAGAAAAGTTATGGAACACTTGGTGCAATACACTTGCTACTAAGTCCAAAAGATTTGAGGATGGCTTTCATGTATCCCAAGTGCATTACAGCTATCTTCAAGATGCGGTAAACCTTTAACTAACTGGAGACATATTATGTCAGATGTAATTTCTATCTTTGGTACTGAGCGCCCAGCAGATCCTTTTGCTGGCAAAGGCTATGGTGTTGCTGATTTTCCTGTGGCAACCCGACCATTGCTTTACTTTAATGATGATACCGATCAGTGGTATGACTCATCAAAAGTTGCAGTAGTTCGTACAGATACTATGGACGAGCTTGGTGTTCACGGTAAAAACTACAAGCCTGTCGCACCCCGAGAATTGATTGATACTCAACGTGCAATCATTATGCGTAGTGATCTAAACACTGACGGCATCACTGAAACTATTGAGTGCAGTCACAATGGTGCGGCTACGTTTGTTAAGTACAGGCTACCAGAGCATAGCTTTGCTACACCTGATGGTGATACAGCAGAGCTTACGTTCTTGGGTATTACCTCTCTCAATAGTACTTTCTCTTTCTTGTTGTCTGTTGGTGCTCGACAATCTGCTTGCTTCAATGGTCAAGTATTTGTCAGGGGCGAGGCTGGTTTATTCAAGGCTCGACACACAAAGAATCTTGATATTAATGCGGCGGCAAGGTCTATCAGCAAGTCGATAGATATCTTTGACAAAGAACGTGAGCTTTGGGCTCAGATGTATCAGACTCAAGTAACCCAAAAGCAGGCAATGTTTATTTTTGCAGAGGCCGCTGGTTGTCTTGATCTAGTACGGGCTACAGTTAATGAGAGTGGTGCGTCTTGGTCAGCAGTGTTTGATAAGTTACCGCGAATCAATAGTACATTAACTTATCTGGCTAAGGCTTGGAACGAGTACGCTGGTAAGATGGGCAACAACCAATGGGCTGTATACAATACCCTAACTGATTGGTCTACTCATGCTCCAGCATCTAGCAAGAGATCTGTACCTAACATTGCTTCAGTGAAGCAGAAGCGTTCAGATGTTGTTCGGAAGGTATGTACATCTGATGTCTTCCGTATCGCGGCCTGAGAAAGTAGATATTGAGTCTCTTGTTCAGCTTTATATTTACATCAAACCCAACCCTGATTATTCGGGGTTGGCTCAGAAACTGAGAGACTTACATTTTACTGAGTCTGAGATCTTTAATGTCCTTCACAAAGTTCGTGAAGGTTACTACTAATCAAAGCCCTTCGGGGCTTTTTTTAGACCTTCTTGTTTTAAAACCCCCTTACAGGGTAAGGGGTTTTAAAACTTAGAAGGTCTTAGAGGAGACGCAACGATGTTAATAGACTTTATGCCCAATGGCCCAGCGAGTGACTACGATACAGTAATCACTGCATTTAATTTTGTAGACCACTTTATCATATGGCAAGAGGACACCCAGCAATATATTTTAAACGGACGGCCTGAAGAAATGGAGATGGCCCTACGCAGTTTACTAATTGAAAGGGGTACGGCAGATGATACTGAAACAGAATGAAGAGCGCATGATTAATACTAATAGGCTGGTCAGGTCAGCAATGAATGATGAAAACTATTGCTCTTTTATTCTGGACTGCCTGCACAACGAACAAAGCAAGTGGTCTATGGATCAGCTAATGAAGTTCTGGATCGATGCATCTTATTCAGATGACACCGTTGAACAATGGATAAACCGACACAGAGGAACGTAATATGTATTATGTAGCACCTAAACTACAGCGCGGCAACGGCATGATTATATGGCGTCATGTCAAAAAGTTGACAACCTTCAAGGCTACCGATGGCATGGAATATGTAGTAGCTAAGAGTAAAAAAGAAATGGATCAGTCACTGCCGATTTATATTGGCATAGGTGACAAGCTAGTAAAAACTAGGCGGTACGAAATACGCTGGCTTGATGAACTAATTCAATCGGACGGGAGATAATGATGAGCGATTCATATAGTGATGAAGTTTTAATCGTTTGGGTCATGGAGTACTACGATACAGTCGCAGATCAAAAGTCACTTGATCTGTACAAGACAGAAGAGATGGCTCAAGAAGACAAAAGAAAGCTGACGGCTGACGGTACTATTTGCGATGTTTTAATCTATCAAAGGATGGTATGGCAATGAGTATATTGCAAGAATTGCGTCAATACAGACAGACTTTACGCGATCTCAAGGCTGAGAATCTACGTTCAATGCGAAAGTATCGACGCCTTTTTGGTAAGAGAGATACTCTTGCTCATTATATGGAGGGTATGGCAAATGGAAAGACTGCGGCTTTGATGCAGATTGACTACTTTATTGCAAGACTAGAGATGGAGGAAGAGTATGGGAACGCCTAGTATGTATGGCTCGTTTAGTTTTGTGACAGAACTAGACTGCGAGTGGGCAACAATGGACATTAGAATTTTTTACACAAATCACTCAGAGGGGATAGACCTTGATAAAATCGAAATGGTTGGGGGTAACTTGGCTGGAGATAATGTCACTAGCTACTTCAATATTGATTATATATTTGATCTTATACGTGATGAGATAGCTGAAGCAGACTACCACTGGACAGACCACGGAGATGTAGCATGAAAACTTACGTACACGTAAACCAACACATGATTCGTGCCAATAAAAAACATGGTACGAATCGTCCCGTCATCACAATAAAGCGTGGTAAATCAAATACTTACTGCCATGAAGTAGAAATATTAGGGCCGTCAGTTGTCAAGTATGGTGGCAACGACGATCCTTTACTTCCNTGTGGTGCAAGAGTTGTAGTCGAAACAGAAGGTAACGTGAGGGTGATTCGATGAGTATTGATGACGCAACACCAGAAGAGTGGAACAAGGTAAGCAAAACAACTACAGGAAAATTGTATCATCCCCAAGATACACACACCGACCCCGTAACCAAACCAGATCACTACAATAAGGGGGGGATCGAAGCAATTGACTACATTAAACAACAATTAGGGCCAGCATTTCAATTTTATTGTGCTGGTAATGTGATGAAATATCTGCACCGTTTTCGTTATAAAAACGGTGTTGAAGACGTAAAGAAAGCAAGAGTATATCTTGATTGGCTGATAGAGGAACTAGAAACGTGAACAAACTTATTGACCGTCTCAAACGAGACAACCAGTTTTACTTTTCAGAAATACACGGCATACAACATTACTGCAATGTATCACTAGCTGGACTGCAACTAGCGATACACTACGATTTAAATCCAAAACTGATTAGATACTTTGCGTATCTACATGATTCTTGTAGAAAAAATGAAGATGATGATCCTGAGCATGGGCCTCGTGCCGCAGAGTATGTTGAGTCTATAAAACACTTGATTGATTTATGCACGGCAGAGCGTTGGATGTTGCAATCTGCTTGTGCTTTGCATACACGCGCGAAGCCGTGGGATGGTCACAAGTATACACTGTTTGAGAAGTGTGCTTTCGATGCAGACCGCTCTGACATAGGGCGTGTTTGTTTTGCTGTTGATCCAAAATATTTATTTACTGACAAAGGCAAGGAGCTTTTTGTAGATGAGGACGAGTATGCGTTTGCGTAATTTTACCATTCCACTTGACAACCCAGATTCTGGCCTGTATAGTCTTCCTAGATCTCATAGATGGAGGTGTTAGTTGAAGATCATACAAGGTAACTTTGGTGACAAAAAAAATAAAACTTTATCAGAAAAAGTTTCAGCGGGTTTAGAGCAGTTACAAAGGTCTGAAGACACTGATGAAGTTTTAAGATATCCTTTTATTTTAATAGTAGATACTGGTGAAGATTTAAAGGTGGTATCTGATGTTGAAATGGAAAAGTTTAATTTACTTATAGATCTAGTAAAGATGACTATTTTAACTGGAAATTATGATTGAGGATTTATGGAACAACAAAGTTTAAATATAGAGGACGCACTGTGTAAAGCTTTTATCATGTCGTTAGGTGCTGGTATGCCTGACTATAAAGCTGTTTCACATATGTGTAAGTTTGTAAAAGGAAGCGCTCAAGTGGAGGACGAAGCGCTGACTGAAGATTACGTTTATAGAATGATACCGCAGTACATTAATTTTCTTTTTAACAAGTTTGACAATTCGGAGATTTGATTATGGCTCTTGTAGAAGGTGTTGCATACTGGGCTTCTGTTACCACCCCAAACACAACGTACCAACCCGTGTACACTGTGAACTTGGTGGTGTCTGACGATGTTGCCAAAGACTTTCAAAGTCGTGGTTTCACGGTAAAAGATATGGACGAAGGCCCAGCACTTCTTATCAAGCGTAAAGTAAATGGCCCCAACGGTATGGTGCGTTCTGCTCCAAAGCTGTTGGACAAAAACAAACAGCCTCTGAACGTAAGTGTCGGCAACGGCAGTAAAGTTCGGGTGCAGTACAAAGAGTGGGAGTCCACTTGGAATGGTACGCTGTACAAGGGGCTTGACTTTCAAGCGATGCAAGTATTAGAGTTGGTGGAATATGCCAGCCCTGATGGTGCTGAGTTTGATATTGTCGATGGCGAAGATGGAGATGAGTTGTGAACTATCGTTACACGTTTGACGATAAAGTTTACGATGTGTCAAAGCTAACACTTGAGGCAGTTTCCTGCTTCAAGNTGTTAGCNAATGTNAATGATCGCATCGATGACTTTCAAAATGAAGTNACAATNGCTCAAGCATCTGCGGTGGCACTACACCAAAAGATGCAAGAGCTTTTGGATGACTCTGCAATTGTCGAGGACAATGATACGGAGGAATAAACTATGGGCGATTTTGTGGGCTATCAAAAGCCCTGCCCTGAATGTGGCGGCAGTGATCCTGTCGCCATAAATTCAAATGGTTCTGCAAAATGCTTTAGTTGTGGAACCTTTTTTAAAGACTACGAATCTGCGATGGGAGGCAATGTGGCAGACTTCAACAGCTTCAAACGATCAAACGATAACACTCCCTTCTCCAATAGCGTATATCACGCTCTCACCGATAGATCCATTTCTCTTGAAACTGCAAAAAAATATGGCGTTAGATCTGTTAAAGACGAGCAGGGCAATATTACCCAACACCATTACCCTGCGTATATCAACAATGAAGAAGTTGCTACGAAGGTGCGTAATGCAGATAAAACATTTCGTTGGTCAGGCTCACCCAAAGGAACTGGCCTTTTTGGTCAGCAAATTGCACAGGCGGGTGGCAAATATATTACGATCACTGAAGGTGAGTGTGATGCTATGGCGGCATACGAACTTTTGGGGAGTCAATGGGCGGTTGTATCTGTTAAGAATGGAGCACAGGGTGCAGTCCGTGATGTTCAAGAAAATCTTGAATTTCTTGAATCGTTCGATACGGTGGTTATTTCTTTCGACAACGACAAAGCAGGAAAAGAAGCCGCAAAGAAAGTGGCGCGTATCCTCAAGCCGGGGAAAGCTAAGATACTTTCACTCCCTGTGGAATTCAAAGATCCTAATGAAATGCTCAAGCTGGGTCACCACAAAGCTTATGTTACTGCGTGGTGGGCTTCAAGACTTTATACGCCGTCTGGGATTCTGAATGTCAGTGAGGAGCGGGACAACTATAAAAAGCGTGAGCGTAAAGAATCTATACCGTACCCTTGGCATGGTCTTAACGACAAGTTAGATGGTCTGCGACAAGGTGAGTTAATTACTCTTACGGGCGGCACAGGTTTAGGTAAATCCAGCGTAACTCGTGAGCTTGAGCACTGGTTAATTACTAATACTAACGACAGGGTAGGCGTCATTGCTCTTGAGGAAGATTGGCGTCGAACTGTGGATGGCATACTTTCTATTGAAGCTAACGCCCGTTTGCATATTGATAGTGTACGTGCTCAGTTCAGCGATGAAGAGATCGATAACTTCTTTAATGTTTTGTATGGCGGTAACAACGAGAACAGGGTTTACGTTCACGCCCATCTTGGGATGAACGATGTTGATAGCGTCTTTTCTAAACTACGTTTTATGGCGATGGGCCTTGAGTGTAAGTGGATAGTTTTTGACCACTTGCATATGCTTTTGTCTATGACCACTGATGGTGACGAGCGCCGTAATATTGACACCATCATGCACAACTTTAGAACTTTGGTGGAAGAGACAGGCATAGGGCTAATACTTGTGTCACACCTTAGACGAGTTGACGGTAACCGTGGTCACGAGAATGGTATTGAAACAGGACTAAATCATCTACGTGGCTCACAAAGTATCGCTCAGTTGTCCGACTGTGTAATTTCTTTAGAGCGCAATCAACAGTCAGAAGATCCTGTGGAGGCCAGCACTACAAAAGTTAGAGTGCTAAAGTCTAGGTACACTGGGGATGTGGGGCTGGCTACACAGTTGTTTTATGATAAAGATAGTGGTAGGCTCAGTGAAATAGCTATGGAAATAGAAGAACAAAATGAGATTGAGCTATGAAAAGCATCGTGTTCGACATTGAAGCAGACAGTTTAGAACCTACAAAAATATGGTGTATCGCCGCTGTTGACCCTGATTCGGGCGAGACAAAAACCTTTGGGCCTACTGAGATTGTTAATGGCCTAGCTTTTTTAAACACCGCTGATAAGCTGATAGGCCACAATATAATTGGGTATGATCTACCCGCCATAAAGAAAATACACAATATCGACTTAGCTGAAGGTAGGGCTGTAGTTGACACGCTTGTATTGTCTCGTTTGTTTAATCCTACGCGAGAGGGTGGGCATAGCCTTGAGTCTTGGGGCTATCGCATTGGCCTTCAAAAAATAGACCACAAAGAGTTTGGTGAGTACTCTCCAGAGATGTTGAACTACTGCCGTAATGATGCGGTGGTCAACGCTAAAATGTTTAACAGTCTTAAAACAGAGTCTCGTGGGTTCAGCCGTCAGTCAGTTGTTCTTGAGCACGAGACATTAAAAATTATTGCAGAACAAAGAGATCGTGGGTTCCTGCTAGATGTAAAGTCTGCAACGCTTCTTGTTGCTGAACTAACTGACAGGCTTAAAGAAGTAGAGCGTGAGGTGCAAAAAACTTTTCGCCCTAAGCAACTTAAGACTACTTTGTTGGCTCAGTTTACCAAGACAGGTGCGTTGTCTAAGATGGGTTTAATTGAGGGCAGTACAAAGAAAAGCAGGCTGACACAAGACGAATATGAGGAGATAGCAACTAAACGAAAGACCATTCGTATTGAGGAGGTTCCGTTTAATCTAGGCTCTCGCAAGCAGATAGGCGAATATCTTGTTGACTTTGGTTGGAAGCCAAAACACTTCACACCTACTGGGCAACCAATTGTTGATGAGTCTACGCTAAGTAAAATTAAAGATATTCCAGAGGCCACTCTGATTGCTGAGTATCTTCTCTTGCAGAAGAGAATAGCACAGGTGTCTTCTTGGCTTGAAGAGTTACATGAAGATGATCGTGTAAGGGGCTTTGTTAATCCTAATGGTACGATTACTGGTAGGATGACGCACAATCACCCTAATATGGCTCAAGTTCCTAGTGTAAGAGCGCCTTACGGTAAGGAGTGCCGCTCTTGTTGGACTGTACCAGAGGGCTATAAGTTAGTGGGTATTGATGCTAGTGGCCTTGAGCTACGAATGCTGGCTCACTACATGAAAGACGAGGACTTCAAAAATGAAATACTGCACGGAGACATACACTCAACTAACCAACGACTTGCAGGGCTTGAATCAAGAGATCAGGCGAAAACATTTATCTATGCCCTCTTATACGGAGCAGGAGATGCAAAGCTTGGCAGTGTGGTTGGAGGAAACAAACGTGATGGTTCGGAACTTAGAAAGCGTTTCTTCGATAATCTCCCTTCATTTAAACATCTTAAAGACACAGTTGGAAGAGCGGCTTCAAAAGGTTTCCTCAAAGGACTAGATGGACGCAAGCTCTATATTCGATCTGAACACGCCGCNCTTAACACCCTGCTACAAAGCGCCGGGGCTATTGTTATGAAGCAGGCTATGATAGGATTTAATCAACTAATTAAACTAAACACTCTTGATGCTCATTTTGTATGCAACGTACATGACGAGTGGCAAGTGGAAGCATTAGAAAAGCAATCTGATTGTGTGGGACAGTTAGGTGTAGACTCAATAATAAAAGCTGGAGAGCAACTAGAACTTTTTTGTGAGCTTGATGGCGCATATAAAATAGGAGACAATTGGAGTGAAACACACTAGCATTTTTTTTGTACTTTGTTTTTTATTATCTTGTAGCACTTATCAAACATCTAAAGATGAGTCATGTTTAGAATGGACTACAAGAGATAGAATTGACGAGATATGTACTCGCCAGCCGTATCGCCTCTGCTTTGACTACGTAGTATTAGAAACAATATGTTTGCGTAGAGGAAAGCCAGCATGAAAAAGTTTGGACTTTGGCTTTATGATTGGTACAACTATATTTTTAATCATAAAATAAATCCGCTACGCCACATCCCTGACCCCACGACTAGATTCTTTTTAATGTTCTACTTATCTGTAGCATGGAGCGGTGCGTTTGCGTTATGGGCTGGAAGCTGGTATTACTTTGGCGGTAGTGTCTACGCGCACTTAATTTTACTAGCTATGTTTTTTATAACTGTTTCTATCTTTGTTGACGCTGAACGTAGAGGTCATGTTTGGTTAATTGATTTAAAAAAGAAAAACCGTGAAACACGATCCTAGCCGTATTGGAGATTTAGCAGAGCATTATGCCATTACATGGCTCTGGGATAATGGCTACCATGTTTTTAAAAACTGTGGCTGTACCGGGCCAGTAGATATTGTTGCTTTAGATCCAGACGGTAACATTACTCTGATAGATGTTAAATCCTATAAAGATGGTAGGCTCTCTGCAAAAACCCCACTACAAAAAGAACTTGGTGTACAGTATTTACACTACAATTCACTTACGCGCAAATGTCGTTTTGTAAGGCACAGGAAATGAAAATTGACACATTAATTGACGATATTTATGGACAACTAAATCAGTTGTCTGAAGGAAAAGAATTTAATTTATCAGATGAAGATCTAGACCAAACGGTAGCTCGTATCAAAGATTCAATTTTAGCATGGGCGCGGCCTTCTGAAAGGGACTCTGCGTTTTCACTGCGAATGTCAAACATTGGGCGTCCTGCCCGACAACTCTGGTACGAACAAAATCTCCCATTAGAACGATCACTTCCTGACCCCGCTGTTCAATTAAAGTTTCTTTACGGTCATATCCTTGAAGAAATTCTTTTAATGTTGGTTCGTTCTGCAGGACATACTGTTACTGATGAGCAAAAAGAAGTTGATGTAAAAGGCATCAAAGGCCACATTGACTGCAAAATTGATGGTCAAGTAGTTGATATAAAAACTGCATCTAAGTTTTCGTTCAACAAGTTCCGCGAGGGGCGTCTACGAGAAGATGATCCGTTTGGTTATATGTCTCAGCTTGCTGGCTATGAGGAGGCTGAGAAGTCCTCTGAGGGCGGCTTCCTTGTAATCAATAAGGAGAGTGGCGAGTTGTGCCTGTATCGCCCAGAAGAGCTAGACAAGCCCAGTATTAACGCCCAGATACAAAGCGTAAAGAAAGCTTTGAAGCTGGCTACCCCGCCCCCACGGTGCTATGAATCTGTGCCAGAGGGAAAGAAAGGNAACATGAANATACATCGTAGTTGTAACTACTGCCCNTATAANTTTGAGTGNTATAAAGATGCAAANAATGGGCAGGGGCTAAGAGTTTTTAAATATGCTACTGGTTTAGCATACTTAAGTCATGTAGAAATTGCACCGCGAGTCGAAGAGGTTAGTTATGAATCGACGCCTTTCTAAAAGAATAAATAAAAAAACAGTTGAAATTTTTATTGAGTGGCTGAAAACAGTTATTGATGAAAGCCAACACAAAGAAATTGACCCAAAAAAATATAAAGATTATATTCCTAAAAACGCTTACTATTGGTCTGGAACCACACTTGTTAATTCTATATTTACTCCTCGTTGGATTAAAAAGAAATTAAAGCATATGCATAGAAATAGTTCTCGTGCTATAGAAGATTATTGTTTGTCTGATTTCAAATGAAAATTTTATCGCTAGAGGCCGCTATTTTTTATTGTGCAAGACAATTAGCAGACGAAGAATCAATTGATGAAGATATTTTATTTGAGTTATACACAATACTAAAAGTATATTTTGAAGATAATGTAGTAACTGTCCATTGAAACCAAAAATAAAAAAAAGCTACCGCCGCCCACGAGTTAAACGTCCAGTAGACAAAGCCCCAATAAAAGGCTACGATTCTAACTGGGAGTATGAACTTCACTCAGGCATTTTAAATGGTTGGAAGATTCATTCTGAAACAACCGATTATATTGTTGAGCATACATACCATCCAGATTTTATTCGTGAGGTTAATGGCAAGAAAATATATTTAGAGGCAAAGGGCCGCTTCTGGGATCACAACGAATACAATAAATATGTTTGGATAGCAAAAGCACTACCCAAAGATGTTGAACTAGTTTTTTTGTTTGCTGACCCCAACGCACCAATGCCTCAAGCAAAACGCCGCAAAGACGGTACAAGACGTAACCACGCTGAGTGGGCTTCTTCTAAAGGTTTCAGATGGTTCTCTGAAGATAGTATTCCAGAGAATTGGATAGACGTTTCAAAAAGGGGGAGTCTCAACGATGATGAATGATCGTAAGCGTGAGAGACTAGAAAAGTTTAGTCGCCACAAAAGAAAAAAACATGAAGAGCGCGAAGACGAAAAGTTTAAGCCAATAAAAAAACGCAATAAATACAAACTAAATATAAATGATTTAAATGACATTGAAGAATCGGAGGAGTAAAATTGGACGCCTATCAGCAATACATACATAAAAGTCGTTACGCTCGTTATCTCCCACAAGAAGAAAGACGAGAAACATGGAAAGAAACAATTACCCGATACATAAGGTATTGGGGTGATAAACTTACTGAGGAAGAGCGTGTAGAAATATCCCAAGCTATTTACAAGCTGGAGGTTATGCCGTCCATGAGAGCGTTGATGACGGCAGGGCCAGCACTAGACCGCGATAATATGGCGGGATTTAACTGTAGTTATATTGCTATTGACAGCCCTAGATCTTTTGATGAGATGATGTATGTGCTTATGTGTGGCACTGGTGTCGGCTACAGTGTCGAGGATCAATACATTTCTAAACTTCCAGAGATCTCAGAGGAATTTCATGCAACAGATACAGTCATACACGTACCGGATTCAAAAGTTGGATGGGCGAAATCGTATCGGGAGTTGGTATCGTTGCTGTATAGTGGTCAAGTACCAGAATGGGATACATCTAGAGTTCGACCTGCGGGTTCCTCACTTAAAACTTTTGGAGGTAGAGCAAGTGGCGCGGAACCTCTTATTGACCTCTTCCGATTTACAGTTAGAACATTTAAGGAAGCGGCTGGACGAAAGCTTACATCCCTTGAATGCCACGATCTTTGCTGTAAAATCGCACAAATCGTCGTTGTCGGAGGAGTCAGACGATCAGCTTTAATTAGTTTGTCAGACCTTTCTGATGATGCGTTACGACAAGCAAAGCACGGTGCTTGGTATAACACTGAGTCCCAGCGTGGGCTTGCAAACAACAGTGCCTGCTACACCAGCAAGCCATCCTTTGAACAATTTTTAGATGAGTGGAGAAGTCTTTATGAATCAAAAAGNGGAGANCGCGGAATCTTTAGTAGAGCCGCAAGCCAAAAACAAGCTGAAAGAAANGGTAGGCGNGATAGCNACAGAGATTTCGGAACAAATCCATGNNNTGANATCATCCTTAGAAAATCACAAGTNTGCAACCTTTCAGAAGTTGTCGTCNGACCGNAAGATACGGCTNAATCTCTCAGGAGAAANGTACGAATTGCGACTATCNTGGGAACTCTGCAAGCCACCCTCACGGACTTCAGATACCTAAGAGGTGTTTGGAAAACGAATACAGAAGAAGAATCTTTGTTGGGTGTAAGCCTGACAGGTATTCTAGATAATCCACTACTTACTCTTGAGAACGAAGATCTTGATTTACTGCTTGAGGATCTACGTGATGTTGCTATTGCAACCAACAAAGAGTGGGCAGAACGTCTAGATATTCCACAAAGTGCGGCTATCACTTGCGTTAAGCCTAGCGGCACAGTCTCTCAGCTAGTTGATTCTGCCTCTGGGATTCATGGGCGATACGCACCGTATTATATTCGCCGTGTTAGAGCTGATATGCGTGACCCTCTTTGCAAGGTCTTAGAAGACGCTGGAGTGCCTTGTGAGATGGATAACTTCTCACCCAGTACCAAGGTATTCTCCTTCCCTAAACAAGCCCCAGAGGGCGCTGTATTCGCTTCTGAGCAGTCTGGAATGGAACAGCTAGAGTTGTGGGCCAAGTATCAAGAGCATTGGTGTGAGCACAAGCCCAGCATCACTGTGTACTATCGGGACTCTGAGTTCCTTGAGATTGGTAACTGGGTCTATAATAACTTTGATTCTATCTCTGGTATTTCTTTCTTGCCGTATGACGAGCACAGTTATGCTCAAGCCCCATACGAACAGATCACAGAGGAAGAATATAATGAGATGGTAAAAGATTTTCCAACAGAGTTTGATTGGAATCTTAATGAGGAAGATGATTTTACGGAAGGATCACAAACTTTAGCTTGTGTAGGCAACGCTTGCGAACTATGAAAGACGCAACCATAATAGGTTTTCGCGTTATTATAGATTCTGAAGGAGTCTTAATGACTGAGCAGACCGAATTACCTGATGAGTATGTTCCGAAAGTTTTTAGAGAGGCAGAAAGTCAGGTTCTTATTCGGGCGGCTATACGGTCATTTAAAGAAATTACTGGTGACTTACACGCTCAACTTGAAAATGAAATTGATGCAATCAACAGGGTTTACTAGATTTCATAGCGTTTTGAATTAGTCCACCATTACTAGATCTATGGCGAGCAGTTTTCTTTGCAATCTTTTTAGGTTGCTTTGAAAATTGCTTGCCCTTTTTTTTGTCTTCTCTTTTCTTTCTAGAAGTCGCGGCGTACTCTGCTGACGATAATGATTCTCTAGCACTCTTAGGAAGGTAACGCTCGCCCGTAGCTTTTGGGCCTTGTGTAGACGGCTTACCAGATTTAGTTCCCCAATCTTCTTTTGTCCAATCTGCTAGAGATTTTTGAGATTTTTTAAGTGCCATTGTGTGTGTCCTCAGTTGTTTTCCAACTGTAATAGAAAGTGGTTAGCCCAGTAACTATTGGCAAAGCCATAATGCAAAATATAAAAAATATATCCATCAAGCTTTTTTATGTTGTCGGCGTATAGCCTCTTTGCCCTTACGCGCTATCTCAGCTTGTGCTGTTTTCCCAGCAACTTTAGCTCGTTGCTCTAGTACAGTCAGTATTTGTATCTTTCTAGCAAAAGGTTTGTTAATGTTTTTAACACGCCTTACGGTATCTCTAGCGTCTTTTTGAGTTGCATATGCAATAGGCACGGTGTCTTTTGGATTTTCATCCGTGTACAAACGCCTATCAGAGCCTTTAGGTTTTTTACCTGTTCCTACCTTGGGGTCTTTTTTTCTTTTCATTTTTTCCTGCCTTAGAAAGTGCAATAGCTACTGCTTGTTTTTGAGGTTTTCCTTCTTTGCGTAGCTTGCGAATGTTTTGTGATACCGTCTTTTGGCCCTTACCTTTTTTAAGCGGCACTATTTGTAGCCCCCACCTTTAGCTTTATATTGCTTGGCTAACATCTGGGCTTTACGCCCACTCCATTGCCCCGGAGCACCGCCCTTACCTCCAGCCTTAATCTTGTTAAAAAGATTCTTACGCATGGTGGGCTTAGTGTAGTTGCCTGCCTCGTTGACGCGGCTTTTACCGCCTTTTTTATAAGCCTGTCGCTCTAGATCAAATATACTTTTCATTGTCTACGCTCTATAACATGACTACCAAGATTACGGTCAATGTCTCTGGCTAGGTCATAGCTCATGGTTTCTGAAAAGCCTTTAAATTTATCAAGAACTTTCTTCCACCATTCTTTGATTTTATTAATAACTTCCATTTTAATCTCCCGGCGGGAACGCCAATAGTTTTTCGTTTGAAATTATCCAAGCCTTTGGGATAGCTATTTCTGCATCTCCCTGTACGACTTGACCATCCTCTAACAATATATGTGGACAAATAATAAGAAGATCATCGTCCTCGTGTATGATAACGCCTGATGATACAGCTATAGCCGCTGTAATCTGTTTGAGTTCACTAAGATCTCTCCAGCCTGTNTTAGAACCGCCAGAGGCATCGTGCCAAACTATTTTATGGAGTGTGATCATATTTGACATACGGTGGACAAGTACCTAATATATGTATATAGAAAGTATAACGCTTTTCTGATTCAGGGTTATGGTATTCTTTATATATACACGCCTTTGCTGGCGTTACTGTGCGTCCAATATAAATAGCTGTCCCGCCTTCTAAGACAAGATACAGCCATATCGTTACCACTTCACCTTATCGGCCCAATACGCCGCAGACATATTACCTCTTTTTATATTCTTACGGTGACGGGCTTTGAAACTCTTGCGCTTGGCCTTCATGCGCTTAGATTCACCAGCCTTTGGCTTACCAGCAGTCTTAGCGCCTTGCTCACCAAAACGAATAATCTTTTCCTTACCGTCTTTACAAGCTTTTACAACATGAGACTTCTTAGGATGGTTGGGTGTGCGCTTAGGTTTGTTACAAGCCATTTTCTTTTTGTCAATCTTACCGCCTTTAGCAACTGCAAAACGTCTTGTTGGTCTTTCGCGGTTAGAAGATGGTAAAGTTCCTTGAGGAACTATTTGTTCTTTAGGTGCAGGCGCTGATGTAGACACAATATTTTCAAGCTCTGGATAAGGTTTATCCGTTGTGTCTGGTTGTGCTGGCCCACTTGCTGAATCAGGAGCAACAGTAGGCACAGAAGGCTCTGGTCTTATGTCTGCACCTAAATCTGGAGCTTGTTGATTACTTGACGTTCCAATTTCAGGACGAGCCGCATTTATTGCTGAGTCAAACGGGAACGGAAGCGCCGCATTTATCACTGCACCTACAGCACTATCAACTAGCTTTTCACCAAAACTTTGTGTCTCAGGCGCAAAAGTTTTGGTAAAACTACTACCATTAAACTCATACAACGAACCATCATCAAGCTGAAGAGTTTGTGGTATACCATACTTTTCCATCAAGCCTTGTTGCGTATCACCGTACACAATGTTAGCGTAGGACGTTCTGTAAGCATCTGTTTGTATTGCTCTAAGTCCTTGGCCTGCCTCCTTTGCTCCTCCTGCTTTTCTCAAGCCGCCTGCATCTTCAATGCCTTGCATCTTTGCTTGCCTACCATCAACAAAAGCATCTAACCCTGTGTCAAGTTGCCCTGAGTCAATAAGGTCTTGGCGCTCAGTTAGATAGCCCCAGTAGTTTTCCCAATCTACTTGACTAGATANTGTAGTCATTCCTTCATCAGCTTCAAAAGCTTGGCGGATTTCTGCTTCAGTAAAGTAACCACCTCTGCTTTGATTACCAAACAACCTACGATATCTATCATCGTTTGTTCCGGTCGATTTAAATGTGCTATTCATTTCACCAGAAGGAACCCAATAATATAGACGCTCACCCTCATCATTATATTTTGGGCCTAGCGGAACTTGGTTTCTTAATGTGTTGGTGTATTGAAGAGGATTAGAAACGCCCCCAGTTTGACGCCTTGCGCGAGAGTCTAAATTGTATTCGTCAACTGGCCCCAAGAAAATTTTACTTTTAAATTCTCTGCCGGGAATCTTACCCGCTAAATATCTTGCACCACTATAAATATCTTTTACTTTGTCAAAAGGAATTTCTGAAAAATCATAAATATCAGTGGCATAAAGCTTTCCATCTTCTACTAGTAACTGTGCGCCTCCAACAGAAAACGCCGCCTCCTCTGTAGGGTTTATGTTGCCTGTAGCCATACGCAATATAAAATTATCTTTTTCACGTTGCTCTGGACTAGAAGCTTGTCCTCTAACATTTGCACCGCGATAATCTTCATACTCTATATTCATACGCCCATTAGCAATGGCGTTTCTTGCCGCTCTTTTTAATTGTGAAACAACTTGTGTGTCATAATCTTTTTCAGTTTTATCGCCAGCAAAAGGATTTAAGTAACTAGCAAGATTAGAAACTACTTGATTCTTTCTTACTGGCTCTGATAATCTAAGAGACTGACCAGCGTTTATTCTGTTTATGTCTTGTATGTTGTTAAACTTTTGAAGATCATCAACACTTACGCCTGTTTCTCTAGAGATTTTTTCTAGTGTGTCTCCACGCTCTACCGTTCTACGCTCAGGCCGCGCTACTTCATCTTGATCGCTTAAAAGACGGGAAAAGAAACCAATTACACCGCCCTCTGCCGCACCAAATCTTTTATCGTTTGGATCAAAACGACGAGCACTTACAGCTTTCCATTGCTCTGGCTTAAATAAAATATAAGAAAGATTATCTGCGTCTGTAGTAAATGATGGCTCTACTTGATTGACGTATTGAATACTGTCAAAACCATATTCCTGTAAGAAATTTTTAAACTCTTGGTGTAGTGCCGCCACTTCTAAAGATTTAATTTGTTGATCTTCAAATTGTAATAGACTTGATGGATCTATATCACCTGATGACGCCTCTAGCATTTCTGCTTTTTGAGTTAGCTTTATGTAAGGCAGTGACTTTTTAATAGTATCAGCGCCTGTGTTAAGTTGGACCGCCATTGCATCAACAAACCGATCTATGCCAAGCGTTTCGTCATCCCACATTAAATCTGCAAGAGTAGGGCTGTCTTTAAACAAAGTTTCAACTTTCCACACACCGTCACTACCAAGCTTTAAAGGGTTTCTAACGTCTACATAACCTTTTTGAATTGTAGCTGGACGAACCGTGCTACCATAAACATTGTCACCCCATCCACGCATTTGACCAATCATTTTAGCTATTGCTCGTATTTGATACTGTGGCAAGACTGTATCTCTGTATGCCTGTAGTCCCTCATCAGACTTACTAACCATGCCTAGATATTGGGTTGCAACTTGCTCTATAATTTCTTCCCAACCTGTTAGCGGTGGAGGAGTTGTATCCCCACGCCTTCTTCTTGGCTTTGGTGCATCATCTATTTGACCAGTTTCTGCAAGAGATAATTTAGTGTAAGCTTTTAAATCATTTGGATCTAATTCTAAATCCGCAAGATACGCATCTAAATAGTTATTTACATTTTTAGCCAACGTATAAATTTTATTGTGATCTTCTGGTTTAATGTATACGCCAGCCCGTTCAAAAGCTTCCCCAAGAGCATTGGCCTCCATGCCCATTTGATATAGACCCATGTGCTGACTAAAATCACCATCATTCATTAAACTTTTTAAAGCAAAGTAATTAGCCTGCCCTACTGTACCAACGTGTGGGCCAATTTCATTTGTCATCCAAAAACGAGCGTCCCACTCTGTATCCTGTAAAGAACTAACCCCACGATATTGAGGCCGTTTTTCTACACTCTGACTTAAAAAGTCATCTAATGCTTTTTCTCTGTTTGCTATAGGTGCAGGAAGTTTTTCCATTTGTGTAGAAAGATCATCAAAGTCAGGCATTGACTCACGCAATTTTTTAAACTCTGGTATTCCTTTTAACGATGCAACAGCACGATTTAAAACTTTTTCTTTGCCTGCTTCAGACAACATTTCATTTTGATCGTGTTTATTTAATCTATTTAAAAGATAGTTGTAAATAGCTCTATCTGTATTTTCATCAAAGGCTGGAGCTTCGTTGTCAACAGTGTATTGACTTTTAAAATTACTGTGTGGTGCTCCGTTTAATGTTCCATCAACTATGTGAGACAATCTATTACTAATATCATTATCAAAATCTAATGAAATCATTGTGTCTTCTAACTCTTTTGGCATTCTGGTGTCATTACCATGACGCGCCCAGTGAGCAATGTACTGCTCCATATAATCTTCTACAGGAGCCAAATCTTCAATATCAGAATCAAGCAAAAGATTTTTTTCTAAATTTGTAGCGGCATTTTTAATTGCATTATCAATTTTGTCTACATCAAATATATCATCTGTAGCTGACACGATAGCTCTAGCTAATTTAGTTGATAGTGCCATTACTCAGTCCTCGCCAATAAACTTCTTGGAAAATCTTCTTCATCTATAAATGCAGTGCCAGCCTGTGTGTTATAAGGCAACCCCGTCATCTTATCTATCCGCTCATCAGGCTCTTTAGGAGCCTGAGGCACATTTACTTCACCGCCTTTTTTAAATGATGTGCGCGGTGTCTCTCCTGTTATAGCTTCTGTTACTGCCTCATCTATTTCACCTAAAGATCTACGATAAGATCTTTGTGCTTCTTCGCCAAGAACAGGTTTTATAGCGCCATAAAACGGAGTTAATTTTGTTCCAACTGTCATAATTGGTTTTCTATATTGTGCCAAATCTACTAACTCTCCGTATAACGGCCCCATAAAGGCCGCAGGAATACCCACAAGACCATCATTTTCTACGTTAGAGCGCACACGCATAATATTGTCAAACGGCAAACCATTGCCTCCCCAACGCGCCATCGCCTCGTACATAATTTCAGGGGCATTTTTTTCGTCGTATCCTTCACCTCTATTGCGAACATAGTTTGTAAATCCTGCTGTTGCTGTCATAGCAATTGCCGCAGGAACAAGTTTTGCCGCCGCCATATCTTTATCTCTAACCAATCGCTTACCACCACGCTTTAAAATATTATTAGTAAAAGCAGTAGGATAACCCATTAAAGAAAATAGCACAGAACCTGTCGGCGTATACTGAAAACGCGGCTTAAGGCCAGAAGCTCTATCAGGCTGTAAAATAATTTGGTTTGTATAACGTGCCGCACCTTCAACAATGTCACGATAAAAGTCAGCATTTTTATCAGCACCACTAGCTATCCAAGCTTTGCCGCGCTCTACGTCCACACCAAGTTCTGCCAAATCATCTAGTTTGCTTTGCATTCTTCGCGTCATTTGAGCGCTTCCATGCTCTGCAAGATCTAAAAGATGATCTTTAATCATTATTTTGCCTGTTTGAAAAGAAGTGTTTTGCACCATCTTTGTCCATTGATCCAACAAAATAAATCTAAAAAACCTGTTGCTAGTATTTTGCATCCATTCGCTAGTAAGCTCTTCACCCGCTAAACGATCTGCCATAGAAGCAAGCTGTTGCTCCATTACTAACCCAACACTTTGCATTTCTCGCCAAGCTTCATTAGGTGTTAAACCAAACTGATCTTGAAGTTCTTGATGTGTATTTTTTGTAATCTTTAAAAAAGATAAATTCATCGCATCGGTTAGCGCATTCCAATCGTCTGTTGCTTTTCCTAACCCAATGTTGTGCGCGGCGGCTATGCCTTTCGCACTATTTACTCCTCCAGCAACACCTAAGTTCAACAGAATTTCTGTTAAGCTAGATACAGTTGCAAAAGGAAGCAAACCTATACGAGTCAATAATTCATACCCTTGATGATATTTACTTTTAGCTTTAACATCGTCACCATCAATAGATTCAGAAGTTATAGTTTGATATAAACTTTTAATTCTTTGTTTGTCATCTAAAGGTAAAGCTTTGCCTGTTGCCGCTTCTACTTCCCTTGAAATTTGTTCTATCCATTTTTGATTAAAGCCGCCGTTCTCGCCAAATTGACGCACACCAAAAACTTTCTTTTTTGCTAAGGCTCGACCAGCAACTTCCATATAATTATAAAATGTAGCTTTTACATCGTTGTTTAAAAACTTTTCAAATTCTGCATCATTAGTAATGTTTTCAAACTTTCGGTTTGCTGAGAAAAAATAATTCCCGCCACCGCCCGTTAGTTGATTTTTTTTGTCTAACATACTTTTGACAATACTTAACGCCTCGTTCATGTCTTTAGCTTCGCCAGCTTTTATCAACAGCTTTGCAAACTCATTCGGGGCGTTTGGATCACCATTTCCAAAATCTTCTTCAATCGCAGAACGCTTCCACTGACGAGGAACATAATTATCTTGTATAGTTATAAAACCCTCACGCGATAATATTTTACCCGCAACCCGATAAGCATTTCTAATTTGTCGTGCCGCAACATTAACAGCTTGAGAATGTTCCTGACCCTTTGAAGATTGTCCTCTAAGTGCTAGAGACAGGTCATTGTTTACAGCTTCTGAAAGACCACCATTGTATCTTTTGGTAGCAATAGGCAAAATAGCTTCTCTAAAAAGATCAAAAAATCTATTTGTAAATAATCGTGCTGTGCCGCCATAATCTTCTTCAATAAGTTTTTGTCCCGGCCTCCAACCCATACTATACTCAGTATTTATTTTTTCTTTTAACAGTTTTGCTGTTGGAGAAATGTCTGTGTATGGATCTAAAAATCCTGCCGCTTTTCCAAAGGAAACATTAGAAGTAAAACGTGTATAAATTTTATTAAGATTATTCAAGAATGTATTGCGAATTACAGCAGGAGGAGCGTTTCTGCCTGCGGCGGCAATAGCGGCATCAACTACTTGAGCGTATGTATCAGGCCCACCGCCAATACGCTCTACAAGCTCATCTATTTCTGCTAAGTCTTCAACACCAGTGACCTCTAAACTTTCACCTCGCTCAGATACTTTAGTAGCAAGATTATTAATAATTTCATCTAGATCATCTGTAGTGTCACCTAAAAGCGCCTTCATTTTCTCGCCGAACTCTGCCGCACCCAAAGCCTCTGCTTCGCGCACAGAGCCGCTAACAAGCTCTCTCATGCCGTTTTCAAAGTTTTGTGCGGCTACTGAAGGCCCAGCAATAGCGTCCTCTAGAGCTATTCTAAGCTTCTCTGGAGCCACAGCAGATCTTAAAAGACTATCAATTTCTTGAGCGGCTGTACTAGGTTGTTGTTGTACCGCGTCCATGATTGCAATTCGTAATTTTTCTGGGGCTGTAGCTTGGTTTAAAACATTTTCTATTGTTCTAGCGGCTTCGGTAGGATTTGAAAGAATTGCCTGCTCTATTGCCAGCCTAAATTTTTCTGGGGCTGTAGCTGTTGCTAAAGTTCTAACAATATTATCAGCCGCTTCACTTGTCTGTACGTCTACGTTTGCATCTTCAATTTGACGGCGCTGACGCAACTTATTGCTTATCAAACCAGAACCTTTTTGCAGGCCATACCCAAAACCAGCACCAATAGAGCCGCCAAGTGTCCCTGCTATAGTTATTTCTGCTGGAGAGTATTCGTCACGTTCACCTAATTCTATTTCTAATTTTTGTTGACCTGTCATAGCGCCAGCGCCAATTACAGCCCCTTGTGCACCATAACCACGCACTTTGGTAGGATTAGCTATTTTAAGCGCCTGCTGTAGTGACGCTTGTGCAACTTTTCCTGCAACGGCACGAGCACCAGCAGTAGCTACAGTTCCTGCTCCAAGAGTGGGCGCTCCTGAAATTATGCCCAAAGCTATTGCAGTAGCATTAGCAGGATTTATAATAGCGTCAGTGCCATAATCTAAAAAAGCGTTTACGCCTTCTGAAAACCCATCAATCTCTGCGTTATTGAACTCAGAACGCAAAAACCTATAATCTTCTTTTACAGATTCAGGTGCATCTTTTAAAGCTAATGCTTTACCAACAGAACTTTCGATGCGAGCAAAATCGTCACGTAAAAACTCTACAACGTCATCATCATCTTCAGGATCTGTCGCAGGATCAAAACCTACATTTGTTGTGTCCAAATAGTCCAGCACATTTTCAAAAGCTCGCATAACTTTTGGATTAAACCTATAATCTGTTATAGAATAAGTATCATCTTGATCTTGTTCAATTATTGGTGCTGATTCTGCTATTTGCCCAGAGGCTAAGGCTTTATTATATCTTTCGTAAAAATTACTCATCTTAGCCTCTAGTCTTTGTAGAAAGCGCGTAATCTAAAAAGTCTGATATGGTTCTTCCTGCTCTATCCCCGCCTATTTTAAAACTATCATCATCAAATATACCTTGCCCAATTCGTACACCTTTAAAACCAAACCCAGCACGGTCAACAAATTCTTTTGCATTTCTTAACTCTTGTGCGCTTACTTCTTGTAAGCTGTCAGGACTAAAATAATATTCAAATTGATTTTTAAATTGAGCTTGAATTGAAGCAGGCACATCTTCAATGTCACCGCCAAAATGATCTACCGTAGCTTTAAAGAAAACAAACGGATCTGCTCTGCTTGTGTTTGCTAATAAAGTTGGTTGCTCATCAAAAGCATCACGATCTAAAATTTGTGATCTAACTGCAATAGACATTCTTTGGTTTGATGTTAGTTTTGATCCAAATTGGCTTTGTAATGCTTGATCTGTTAAATAAATTTGCTCACCAAAAACAGCCGAAACTTTATTTCGTTGCTCAGATGTTGACTTTTCGCTTAATTTATTATTAACAGACGTTCTTAGCTCTGCTAATGTGCTAGCATCTAAAGCATTAACTGCATCTGCAAAAACAGCTAAAGCTCTTTTCTGCGACATTCTTACACCATCTTGTTTGCTGTCAGCCTTGCGTCCTAAAAATGCAGATACAGATATTCTATTACCGTTAAAGTCTATATAACTTTCGGGGTTGTTATCATAACCTGTAACTTCCATATAACTTTCTGTTATTTGCTCACCAAATCTATTTGTCTTTGTTATGCTAACTGGCTTCATGCTTTTAGCGGCAAGGGGCAGATCACCTGTTTTTTCTAAAGCTTCAGTAATATTTGAAGCGGCCTCCGCACTTGCTGTTTGTACGTACAGCTTGTCAAAAGCATTTCTATACTCTTCAGAGGCGTTATAAATTCTTTGGGTTGTCGCACTACGATATAATGCGCCATCTACATTATTGTCATCAGGATCTCTAAATTTAGAAAGCATAGTTTTTATGCCTCTAACAGCTAATCCTTGGTCAGCCCCTGCCGCTTCTTTTATGGCAGTATAATATGCAAGAGGATCACCGCCTGTAGCGCTTTCTAATTTTCGGGCTTGATTAACTCTTTCTTGAAAGGCTTTCATGTAATCTTCAATACCATCAGCCGCCTGTTGAGCCGCTAAAGTTTTCATGGCTGTTTCACTTGTGTTAGGGCGATCTGCATATTTACTTTTTAAATAGGCAAGATTAGAAGCTGTGCGCTCTTCTATTAAATAACCTCTTAAGCCACCAGAGTGGGCTAAAGCCGCCCTGTTTTTTTCAAGAACAATATTAGCATCATTAATACTTTCTTTAACTAACGCTCGTTGTTGCAATGTTCTTTCATCATTTAAATGTTTTTGTAAACTGTCATCCATGCGTCCACGAAAGTAATCACCTACAAAGTGACCAATTAATTGTGTGCCTAAACCTTTTAGCATATCTGAAGTGCTTGGGCCTCGCCGTTGTCGGCGGCGCATAGCACCGACCTCTTGCGCTCGTTGAAGTAAAGAGCCGCCTACTTCATCAATAGATTGTCCCGGCTTAAAAACATCATCAAATTCTGCCATTATATTTCACCTTGCATATCTAATAAGCTTCCTTTTGCTGGAGGAGCTATCGCATCTTCTTGAGAAACTTGTTTACTATCTAACAAACTTCCAATTTGTTCTTCAGGGATGTTATCAATTTGAGCTAACATTTGATCTGTTATTGCAGGATGGACTTTTTTATCTTGTTCTACATCACTTTGAATTTGTTGTAATTTAGCTTTGTCAAAAGACACACCCAATATTTCTTCCTCTTCTAGTTCTTGATCTATATCATCTCTAAAAAATACAGGGTCAATACCCGCTCGTTCAGCAAAGGCTAAGAAAATATATGCCACAGGCTCAATAAGCAATAACATCATGCTGTAGTTCCACTTGCCGCCATAAAAACCTTGGAAAAGAACTGTTTGAACAATCTCCATTAATGGAAAGCCTTTTGCAAGCAACTCCATTAAATTCATATAATTTTCTTCTTGAATTGAGTTTAAGAAAATATGTTTAATGCAATCGTGAATATCCGTAAACTCCGGTGGTTTCTCACTTGGAGAAGGATTATCAGGATCTTGCGTCATAGCCATTCCCGGTATAGGGAATTTTTTTTCAACATTAATTCTTAAAATTTCTTCATTCATCGTATCATTTCTCGTATCAGTGCAGGAGAGCCGTAATATCCATATTGATATGCAGAATTAAAGTCACCCTGCATTAAAGCATCAATAAGACTAGGAGCATCAAACGGATCTGGAGTAAGCATATTGCCATAGCGCAAGCCATCGCTTGTCGGATAGATAGGCTGTGCCTGCAACGAACTATAGTCTACATAATCAAGCGGTGTTATTTTATCTTCGTATGTAGGAGGCTCATAAGCCGCATACTCTGCCGCCTGCATAGCAACGCCTGTTGCTGTAGTTGGTAAGCCTTTAGCTTTTGCAAATGCTTTTGTTTTTTCCCAAGCATTAGCCTCATAANATGTTTTAACACCATCTTGTATCTTTTGAGATAGTTCTAAAGTTTCTCCACCGGGAAGAGGTTGTTTTGAATCAAACACATAATTATCTAAATTAAGCTCTACTCCAGACGGAGCAGGAGGTTGAATATTTCCAGCGGCCTGTAACGGTGGCCCCAACAAAGAGTCGGTTGGTGCAGAAACGGTAGAAGGGAAAACACTACTAGGGTCTGTATACTGTGGAAGTAGTTCTGGCGTAGGCCCACCTGTTACCATATCACTATATTCTAAACCAGACTTTGCTGGAAAGGCGTTTGTATTTGGTTCTGGAAAACCAAGCTCTTTAAGACTAGGCACATCGTATGACTCAGTAATACCAGCATCTTGTAAACTTTTTTGAACGTCAGGATTATCTAAATCAAAGCCTCTTTCCTCTAGCTTTGCAAAACTTTCATTAAGATTTTTTTCTATTCCAAAACTGTTCATGCTAGAGTCTAATGTAGATTTAGAAAATAACTGTCCTAAATCATCGCCTGCATTTGACCATAGCTTTCCTGATTCTTCAAAAGCAGTTTTAAAATCTAAACTACCTACATCCCAACCAGAAATATTTTTAACAAAATCTCCAAGCCCAGCTTTGTTTAGAGTAGCACCAATAGTATTTTTTAAAGTTCCTGTTACGGCTTTAGTTACAGACTTGAACACTTGTCCAACTCGTGTACCTACTTTTACAGCGGCATTAAGAAATTGACCAGCACCGCGCACAATCGAACCAAAAGCTCCACCCATTGTTGATCCCATCATACTTGTTGCAAACGACCCTAACATTGGCATAGCATAAGGAGCGATCAGCATCAGGCCCAATTGACCAACAATACCAATCTTACCCATAAACTTACCAACTTTTTTAAAGACGCTTTTAATCCCTTTGCCAATCGCTTTAAATACTTTTCCTACGCCTTTAACAATTTTTTTAAAAAATCCCATCCTAGCCCCCTAAATTTAAGCCATCAATAAAAGTTTGCATTACAGAAAGACTATTATCTGAATCTCTTCCTGCCGCAGTTTCATTTCCGATAGCCGCAATATACAACTGAGTTTTTAAATTTTTATCATTTTCAAATGTTTGTCTTAAATATGCCGCATTATCTCTTGCTTCCATAAGACCAGCTTCATACTCCATTGCACTAAGTTGAAACTCTTGTTGTGCATTTAGTTTGTTCATTTCGTTCATTGCCGCAGTATCAATAAGATTAGTTTTTCTTTCGTACTCAACTGTTGCCTGTGCATTAATAAAAGCATTTTGAGAATTAAACTGATCTCGTGCGGCTTGCAGTTGGGTGTTCTGTAAATCTGCCGCAGACTCTGCTCTAATCTCTGCTTGCTGTAACGCTACAGACGCACCAATTTCAGCAGACATTAACTGCCCTGCAATACCTTGTTCGGTAGCTAAGAGCCTATTCTTTTCACTAGCGTTAAACTGCTCCATAGAGTTTTGTTGTTGGACATTAAACATTTCCATTTGTTGCGCCATGTTTGCATTAAACTGTCGCGTTTGGTTTTCGCTTGTTGCATTAAATTGTTTTGCGGCATTGTCAGCGGCTTGATTAGACAACATGGTTTGTTGCATCATTTGGGCATCTAACACTGCCGCCTGTTGACGATTGTTTAAGTTTGCCATATCCATCTGTAAAAATGACTGGGCATTTTGAGCCGCAAGTTTTGTTTGAGCATCAAGGTTCGCTAAGTCTAAAGATGCCAACGCCGTTGCGTTTTGCATAGCTTCTTGTTGACGAGCACTAAAGTCTGTCATTGTCATAGATTGCATAAATTTACTGTTAGTTAAAATAACTTGTTGTTCAGCATTAAACTTATTTAGATCTATATTGGCAACCATTGTTGCATTTTGCACAGCACGTTGTTGATCTACACTTAACTGAGCAACATTCATTTTGCTTGCAATGTCGGCCTGAGTAAGATTAGTTTTTAAACGAGCATCTAAATTAGCAAGCCTTGTTTGTTGTGTGGCTGTAAGACTTTCAGAGTCTGCTTGATTTAAAGCTGTTAAATTAGCTAACTCAATTTGCTGTTCGTTAGAAAGATTTGCAAGCTCCATTTGTTGTTTGAAGCCAGCATTTTTGGCTAAGAAATCAGCGGCTGTTTGCATCTCTACAAGACGAGCTTGATTCTCAGCCGACATATTTGCCGCATTAGTTTGGAACTCAAACTGAAGATTAGCCAGTTCAGTTTGTTGTTCGTTGCCTAAGTTTTGAGCATTGCTTGCCTGTTGATTCTGCACATTCTGAATTGCAGACTGCTGACGATTCTGAAGGTTTGCTAATCTTGTTTGTTGTGCTTGAGCCGCAGAAGTAATGATTGCATCTTGTGCAAATTGGCTTTGCATAGTTGCCATCTGTTGGGCCATCTGAGCCGTCTGAGAAGCCGCTGTTTGGCTGTTAGAGACATTTTGCAATCTTCGTTGGGCATTGAGGTTAGCTTCTTGTACAGCCGCCTGCTGTTGATTTGTGAGGTTCTGAGCAGACCTTTGCTGTAGGGCTTGAGCATTTGATTGAGCTATAGGCAAGGCGCTTTGAACAATTGCATTAAATAACGCATCACGGCCTACAGTAGAGGCATCTAAACCTCTTAAACGCATTTGACGATTTACAAGATCAACTGCTGGTTTAGCCCAAACAGGTATATCTCCATCTTCAATACCGCCAAGCAGTGTTTCTATCTGCGCTGACACAAGAGCCTCTGTAGGCAAAGCCGCAATAGCCGCCTGTACTTCAATAGGCTCATTATCTACTTGAGCCTCAACAGTTGCAGGGTTTTCTACAATCGTAGCACTAATAGCTGGAGGAAGCTCGCCAACTGCCGCAACCATTTCTGCGGCGGCTCCTTTAGCGGCTGTTCCTTTTACTTCTCGTAGTTGAGCCGCTTGATAGCCTACACTATCAATTATTTCTGCGGCTGTTCCATCTCTAGCCGCTTGGCCTAATATAGCCTCACGTTCTGTAAGTTCAGCCGCACTGGTAGGAGCAATATCAGATATTTTACCAGTAACCTTGTCTACATATGAGCCATCTGAAATTTCGTAGTTTGCTCTTTGCCTAACTAAAGCGGCTTGCTCTTGAGTAGTATCTCGTCTAGCCGCCTGTGCTCGTTCAGCTAAAGTTCTTTCATCAACTTGTGCTATTGCACCTTCACTGAGTTCGCCTTGAGCGGCATCTACAGTTGGTACATCCTCTGGAGCAATTTGAGTTGCATCATAACCAGCCGCTGTAATAGCTTCAGGAGCAGTTCCTTTAGTTACTGTTCCTGTTCCCATGTCATCTACAACAGATGTTAAAGTTTTGCTAGGTACTTCAGTAGTATATGTTGTACTAGCTAATGTAGGCTCTGGTTGTCGCTCTACTTGAATAGGTGCTGGTGTTTCTGGATCTGGTTTAACATCAGAAGGATTTTGAACAGCATCCAACGCATTAATAAAAGCCGCTTCTGCTCCCGCCTCCTCTCGTGTTTCTACTGGGGGACTATCAACAAACTCTATTTCTCGTACAGCAGTATCACCAGCTTGCGCTACAGTGCCTGTTGTAACAGTCGGCTTAGTCGGCGCTATTGCCTGACTAGCAGACGCAGGATCATAACCGGGATCTCCCGGCTGTAATATAGGATTACCTTCATCGTCTACTGGAGGGGGATCATCAGTACCATCATTACCGCCACCGCCACCGGGAATATCGCGGTCAGTATCATCTAAAGGATTATTATGATTAGGATCATTAGGGTCATGCGGGTGAGGCTGGCCTATTTTATTTACACCGTGTTTGCCTCTGTGATATTGCCGCCTGACTTTTTTTCTACGATTTCTTTTCTTTGTTTGAGCCATTTATATTTCCTCAGTACGACCAGATCGCAGGAGATGGAAAAGCCTCTTCTGCCATATCTAAGTGTATAAATCGTCCTTTTCCTTTTTGATTTACACCTATTCTTTTTATGCCATGCTTTATGGCAACCTCAAGAACCTTTAAAGCTTTATCCCCACTTACGGCTACATCAACTGCACAGCCTGTTGTATGCGCTCCTGCACGGCTTTTAGAAGCCTCTATCGGATGCTCAACACACCTGTAACCAGAACTAATAACAAAAGGAAAATTACATTCTTTTCTAATGTTATTTAAAACCTTTAAAAACTCTTCATCAAACTTGTACGCACCACAGTGCTGACAGCTTAATTCTTCTTTTGTAAAATAACTCACTTCTTCATCTTCATTAGTTTGTCAGCACCACGTATACCAAAACTAGCTGTTACGGCTACAAAAAGTAAATACTGATAATATTCAGGAAGTTTATCTAGCTCTGTAAAAGCCATCCCAACTCTTTGCATTATGCTTAGATCATCCATAGCAACTCCATAACAAACCGCCAATAAAGGTAAACTTAGTACAACGGTGAACCACTCGTCTTTCCACGACCTTCCGCTGGCTTCAGCCATATGCTGTTCCCACGTAGCCGTGTTTTCAATTACTTTCATTTGAGCTACGTGCTTGGCCTGTGCTTTTTCGTGCCGATTAGATAGCCAGTTTTGAGCTAAGTTTGCAATCGGACCTACTAACGCCGTCCACATATTACTGGCCTCTCATACGCTTTACAGTATCAGTTTCCCAAATACGTATGCCTGTCCAAATAATTGTAAACAGTGCCGCTACCGCAGGCAAAAGACCAGCCAGAGCGCCAACACCAGTTGCTACCGAAATTGTATCTACCACTTCTTTCATTCCATCATCTTCCATAGTTATGCGCCTTTGATTATCAAAGCTGTTCCGTATATAACACCAGATGCAAATATTATTGCTAAAACTAGAGCAACTGCATCAGCCAGCTTTTGTCTTTTTTTACGTTGTTGGTATACTGCTTTTTCTCTTCGTAAACGTATATCTTTACGTAACTGCATCATTTCTACGTAAGTCTCTTTACCGTATGCCCAGACAATCAACTCACGTATGTGTCTTTCTTGTTCTTGAAGCTTTTTACGGGCTATAGTAGCGTTAAGAGCTTCTTCTTCTATTGATCCACCACTAAATAGTTTTTTAAATATCGGTGGATTTTCTGCTTCTCTTTCAGCTTGTCTTATGTCTGATGCGTAGCTAAACCACTTGCCCAACTGTTGAGCAACTTGTTCAATCTCCGCACCTTTGTTTACTAAAAGTTGTACACTCCTAAACGCTGAAGATGCTAATGCTACAAGAGAAATCGGGTCCATTCATTTAAGGCTTCGTAGGCCAGCTAATGGTGCTGGGAAAGTCTGTTTGTTGTGGTACGTCCCTCAAAGCCTGACGATACGTTTTCATAGCGTCTGACATGGTTACATCAGACAATCCGTAGTGGTCTGTTTCTTTTAACAACGCATCACGTTCAACTCTTGCTGACTTTGCCAGATCATTGTTTACTAAAGTATCATAAACAGTCTTTTGTGCCGCTACAGTCTGAACATCACCATTGTCATCAGTGTATTCAGTAAACATTTCACGCTCTACCCAAGCCTGCACCCAATTGCCGTTAGCGTTCTGTACAACACCGTTGCGTACTACTGACTTGTAATCACCACTAGGGGCTGGTTTTGGGGACTCTAGAACGGGATCAACGCCCAGTGCGTCACACACGTTTGCAGTCCATACTTTAGGTAAAGACATATTCTTGTTGTCTAAACGGATTTGGCCTTGAGATTTAACCTCACCCGTTGCTCGTACTCTGTATTCACTCATAGTTGATTATCCTATGCGATTGCTAAAAATAAATATGAACCGCCACTAGCGTTGAGGTCAGCGTTTGCTGATGATGTAACGGTAAAGCCACTAGATAGCGGATCTATATAGTCATAGCTACTATTCTGTGCGTCTGTTGTGTTCAGTAATATGTAATAGTCATTACCAGCGACGATTCCTCTAACAGAGTCCCAAAGATACCAATCCCCAGTGCTATCTGTGCGTTTTATTAAGACAAGTCTAGCGCCAGCACTGAAACCACAGTCGATATTCAAATCGCTCGCTGTGCCAGTATATGTGCCAACTTTTGATATGCCGGGTACTGTAGCAAACAGAATGGCTATATACGTTTCCCCACTTGCGTTACTAATATAATTACTATGTTTAACAGAAAATTGTGTTGCTGAGTCTACGGCGCTCCAATAATTAGTGTTGGCTTTTGCCGCATCGCTATTGAGCATCAGCATATAATCGACAGTTCCTCCCGTGAGAGCACTGCCACCCACAAGACCGCCAAATGAATCACTCCTGATTTTTATAATTTTAAATTCTGGTGTTGCACCTAAATTATGAGCATATGAGTATGAAGACCCGTCACCAACGTAGGTAACAACGTCCATAAAGCCTTTCGCTCTGCGGAACAGCCAAGCATAGGCTCCGCTTGTGGCGCTACTACCAGAATAAAAGCCGGTTGCATAATCAAACTGGTAACTTGCTTCGTTTGCGGCGGCGGCATCGCTATTGGTTCTAACATACCTACCTTGTAGCAGTCTCGCTGAAACGTGCGTGTCCGACCCACCTTGTGTAGCCCATTTATCAAAGGATAGGTCTACGGGAAACGTGCTTCTGTATTTTGGCTCGCCTGTAGTGTCGGATTCATCAACAACGAACAAATCAGTAGCCGCAAACTCTGATGCTGGCTTGTTGGGTCTGCGGATCGCCACGTAGATGTATTTATTGCTACTGCCGTTGATCCCCGTAGCCCCTGTAGTTAGATGAAATCCAGTTGGCTCAGTTCGCCACCTTGCCTCATAGTTTTCTTCTGCTGAATTGCTTTGCGAATATATATACTTATGCGCTGTGCTTACAGCCGTATTAGCCATGCCACGCATAACGTCAACCATATACCAATCATGGTTACTGGTTGTACTTTTAATTAATAAAAACTGCGGCTCAAAGCCTAAGTTAATAAATTTACCAGTACTTCCGTTTCCTGTGTAACTGCCACACTTAATAATATCTTCATCACCGTCTTCACCATACTCGCCATCGCCATCGTTATGGGCAAATATGTAGGCTATATAAGTTGCGCCAGAAACATTAACGCTATCGGCTGTATTTCCAGAATTGTGATGAACTGGGGTTTTTATAACGGAAGCGGTAGGCACTAGATCATTTCCATATTCACCCAGAGAGTTTATACCAAAAGCTCCGTTTAACCGCAGAAACGCTTGAGTATACGACCCGTTATCAGTACCCCTGTGCCAAACTATCCAGTTTCCCCCCGCTGAGTCTGTTCTTTTAAAAATAATCATTCCGGGCGTTGCGCCCAAGTTGTGACTGACAGTTTTTGTGGTAGTGCCATCACCCGTATAGGTAACAATGTCAAAAAACTTTTCTTGCTTTTTAAATGACCAAACAACGTGTTCATAATCCGCTCTGTTGAACCAGTTATGATTTACGGTTCCACCTTGTACTGTATATCGGATACCAGTTGTTCTTATGAAAGGTGTAGAGTTACTAGCTATAGCTATGTTTCCACCATTGTCGTTAGAAGCAGTAGGCAAGTAATACCCGTTTGTTCTTTCGGTATCGAAAATGCCGTGATAGCCTGTTCCGTTTCTTTGTTTTACCCAAACCATGCCGCCATCAGTATTGCAATCGACGCCCGTGTTAATATCTATATATCCTGATGACTGACTAACTCCTGTGTATAAGGTCGCGGAATACAGATCGTCTACATATACTGGGTCTGCTTTAGCACCACCGCCTGCAAGTAATTTTAAAGGTCCGTTACTCATTAACCCATCGCCTGCCCAGCAGTAAATCCATAATAAGTTGTGCCGCCGTCCATTGTTAAAAATACAAACACATCTACTCCATTATTTGTAGTTGTAATTGTTGGTGCAGTTGCCGCCGCCCAATCAACGCTACCGGGCCATGTAATTGTTCTGGCTGTAGAGTCTTGAATAATTTTTAAAACAAATATTGATGCTCTTCCGTTTGCGGCTGGATTGCTAAATGTATATGTAACATTTTCTGTTAGATCATGCTCAAACACATTACCATCACGCAAGTTTATAGTAGCCGCATTAGAGCTAGACGTAATGGTTGTGTGCTCATCTATTGTTCCATTATCAAAACTAACTACGCCATTAGCGTCTGCTGTAACAGCCTTAGACGCCTCTGTTAATCCAAGAGTTGTTATATCTAAGTAATTAAGCTCTGCTGTTGTAGCTGTAACACCATCAAGAATATTTAGCTCTGTAGCAGTCGCTGTAACTCCATCAAGGATATTAAGTTCAGCCGTTGTTGAAGTTACTCCATCAAGGATATTTAACTCTGCGGTAGTGCTAGTTACGCCATCTAAGATGTTAAGTTCTGTAGCTGTGGCTGTAACACCGTCGAGAATATTTAGTTCAGCCGCAGTAGATGTAATAGAAGTCCCAGCAATCTGCAAGGTCGTTGCGTTGACTTCTCCAGATGATCCATACACAACAGCCTTGCTATTTACAATCGTTCCTGCACTAGAGCCATCCACTAAATTTAATTCAGTTGCAGTAGATGTTACACCATCAAGAATGTTAAGTTCGGCGGTGCTACTTGTAATACCATCAAGAACATTTAGCTCAGTGGCGGTTGCACTAATGGCTACATCTTCATTTAGTTTAGGAGAAGTAAGCCTTTTATTAGTTAGCGTGTCTGTTGTTGCCCTACCAATTAATGTGTCTGTAGCCGCAGGCAATGTTAGTGTTACGTTACCGCTGTAGTCGCTATGTGCGGCTGACTGAAGCTGTGTGTAGTGCGCGTTTGATGACTCACAATAAAACTTAATGTTAGATACAGACCCACCATTCTTTAAAACAATTTCGCCTGTCTGTATATCTACATTACCATCAATTCTTACAACACCAGTTCCGTTAGGTGTTAAAGCAATATTACCATTAGATGTAGAGACTAAAGCATTTCCATTTACATCAAGGTCACCACCTAGCTGTGGCGTTGTGTCTTCTACTACGTTTGATATAGCTCCTGATGTTGCTAGTCCTGCAACCAACGTGCTTCTGGCTATCTTTTTCAGACCACCACCAGAGGTGTCTACAGCTAATAAAACATCATCATTTGCGACTGTTGATATTTCTGAAAGATCTCCTACGGCTGTTGATGCAAATGCAGAACCGTTAGCAACCAGCAAATTGCCAGATGTGTTTGTCGCCGTTTGAAAACTAGTGCCTTTGACCTCGCCTGAAGAGCCATAGATAACAGCTTTAGAATTAACAACTGTTCCAGCAGTAGAACCATCTAATAAGTTTAGTTCAGTTGCTGTAGATGTTACGCCGTCTAAAATATTTAACTCTGCGGCAGTTGATGTAACACCATCAAGGATGTTTAACTCTGCCGCTGTTGACGTAATAGATGTTCCAGCAATTTGAAGTGTTGTAGCATTTACTTCACCGCTTGATCCATAAATAACCGCTTTAGAGTTTACAATTGTTCCAGCACTTGATCCATCTACTAAATTTAACTCTGAAGCAGTAGAAGTTACACCATCTAAAATGTTTAACTCTGCCGCTGTTGATGTAACGCCATCAAGAATATTTAATTCAGATGCTGTAGCTGTTACACCATCTAAAATGTTTAGTTCAGCGGCGGTTGCAGTAATTGCAGTGCCATTAAAGTTAATCGCGTCTACGTGCGCTGTGCCGTCTATATACAGGTCTTTAAACTCAAGTGAGCTTGTTCCTAAGTCAATGTCGTTGTCTGTTACAGGAACTACTGCACCGTCTTGAACACGAATTTGCTCTACTGCACTACTAGAGACTTCTACAAAAAAACCTATGCGGTTGTTTGAGCCGTCTATTGTAATTTTGTTTAAAAAATCTAAATCACCAATAGTAGGAATGTTACCGCCTTGTCCAGCAGAACCATCATGTCTGTGGCCTGTGGAAGATGCAGATGAACTAGAGTATGCAAAAGCATTGAGTAACTGATTATATTCATCGTTAAATAAGGCGGCAGTAATTGTATCGCCATCTGCAAATGTACTTTGTCGTGTATAACTTTGGGCCATTATTATCTCCTACCTGATGGCATATAATCTATATAAAAACCATTTACACCATACGGGCTTCTTGTGTCGTTTGATCGTAGGCGTATACTAAATGTATTGCCACTGCCAGTAACTGTTTGTCGGAACATGGGATCTGAGCCTGCCCCAAACGTAGCCACACCAAAAACCGCATCTCCAAATATTCCTAAAAGGGGTATGGTTGATAGTGTTATATCTGAAGGCTGTGGTATGTTTAAATCTTTGTAATCATACCGCAACCTTAAAACTGGCTGTAATGTTCCTTCCGGTGAAAATGATGTGCGAATATATTTTAAAGTTTTTCTTGTGCCTATATCTCCACAATCAATGTCAGGTGTTTCATAAGTCGCTAAGATATTAGCTTCACTACCACTATGTATAAATGAGTCGCCTGTATCGTGGTTATAAACATATCCATCTTTGTCACCATGAAAAGCAACTTCAACTACATTTTTGTTAAAGTCTGATGTAATACCTAGTGCTTGTATTCCTAAAGTTTCGGACCACTCAAAGCCCTGTCCTGTAAATGTTCCAATAACGCCTTTAGCTTGTCCCGGCTCTTGAGAGGTTGTAGAATAAAATAAACGATACTGTGACTTGGAGCGTATTACAGCACTTGTAATAACAAACTGTCCTGCTCGTGATGCTAAAGAACTTATAATATCTTGTATCTGTCTAGATATAGAACTTAACTCAACGTCACCAATACGGGCTGTACCAGCAATAGTACGAATACCGTCTGGAGCCAAAAAGACTAGATCACCTCCTACCTCTTGAATAGAGTAATGTGATAAACATCCTACATTTTCTGTAATTGGGTCTATGCGGATATTTGAACTATCATTAATATTGATAAGCTTTTGAATACTGTTTTTAGAAAAAACAATTAAGTTTTCACGGAAACTTTTGATGCCTTGTACTTGATCTGTTATAGCTACAGAACCAGAACCACTACCACTAAAGTCATCAATGTCATTGTAGACACTATAAAACACAGTGTTTAAATTATCTTCTACTCCAGCGGCAATCAAGTGATGGTCGTGGATCGTTACATACTTTACGCCTTTTGTTCCTGTGACTGTAATCTCAGACGCAAAAAATGTTCTTGTACTAACCTCACCTCCTGTACCTTCCATTCTAAATAAAAATGGTTTGTTACTTCCGTCAGCAATTACTATCTCGCCATAATCAAAGTCAGAACCTTCAGATAAAGCAAACGTACATTGGCCTTGTGCAGAACGAGACAAAACTGAGCGACCTGTAAATGTTGTGTGATTGTCGCCACTGGCTGACACGCCAGATCTGTTTATTTGTAACCAGCTTGTGCCAGTGTTGCTAAAAAATATATCAGTGCCAGAACAAACAATAACACCATCACCATATGCCGCCATGCCTAAAATAGCGTTAGAGCTATTAGGCCGTGCAGAAGAAGCACCGCCATAAGCCGTAAAACCATTTATGCGACGATAGCCACCATCAGGATCTACCTCAAAGTTTTCTAGTATTTTGGCAAATCCCGGCTGACCTAAAATTTCAATAGAGTTTAGGTTTGTATTTAGACCACCGCGACATGAAAGACCATATGCCTGAGACACTAAACAAACCTCATGCGATCATCTTTCATGTATTTAGGTGTTTGCACCATCAAAGCATTTTTCATAAGACGTAAACCCCTACGATACTCTTCTAGTGCTAGAGCGGCTGGCTGAATATTTTCTTTAAACTGATGCACGTAATACCTAGCTCGTGCAAGTAAAACAGTTTTGTAAATATCAGGAAAAACAATTGTGTCGCTGTGTGCTGATAGCTGTGTAGGCTGATTAAAAGCAAAAAAGTGGACTTTGTATACTTTGTCAGGTATAGGGCTTAAACCAAAGTTTCTTCCATCACTACTACGGAATACTCGTCGTGGTTCTCCACCATTAGCGTCTTCAGCATCGTCTGCATTTTCTTGCATCCGATGAAAGTCTTTCCATTCTTCTAAAGTTATAAACCTTAGATTTTGGCTGACATAAGGAGCCGCCTCACCTGATACACCGACTGTTGTAAGATAAAAATCATCCCAATCAATGTATCCATAGTCATCTGCAAGAGATGAGCTTGCGGCTTTGAGTTCATACCACCGTTGATTAGCTACGGTAGAAACAGTTACATTACCATACAGCGGATCTGTTGAGCCGCTTTCGCCTACAGACAGAAAAGGCCATTGAGGTTCTTCAAGAACAATATCAAGGTATGCTCTATTCACACAGTCTTGAGCGTGTGCCTGAAGCCCAATAGCAGAAGAAAAATTACTAGAGGTTAGTACAACCTCGTTCATTTCTCTTAACAGTTCGTTAGTAAGCTGTAGGTATGTAGTTGCCATTATTTTTTATGAACCTTTTGTATTTCAAAGTTAGCTTTTTTAGAAGCCCCCTTGTGAGGCTTAAAGCCACCCGCTGGATCTTTCATCAGCTTGTAGCTTTTGCCATGTTTCATCCAGTGGTAGCCTTTAGGCGCGGCGACTTGCATCAGGATTCTCCTGCTCGTTTCGTAACTTCGGATATTTAATATCACCCTGTTTACGATACGGGAACTGGTTCTCAGTCATTTCAGCACAAATCTTTTCTTTTTCTTGAATAGACTTGTACTCACTACGAGCTACTTGAGTAGTCATTAGTTTGGCCCAGTAGTTGGCATTGCAGTGTCAATAGTGTTGCCGTATGAAGGCTGTCCACCACCAGCATACATAGAACGATGTGCTCCACCATGCTTTTTATCTTTACGCATTACTTTCATACCACCCATCTTCTTCATGCGCTTCATTTTTTCTTTATCACCATGCATCATAATTACTTCTCCTTTTTTCCAAAGATACGATCATAGTTGTTATCGTAATTTTTTTTGTTTTCACCAGTATAAAATGTACCGCTTAGGGTCTTTCGTCTTTTAGGACTCATTCTAATTGGCTTTTGTTCTGTTCCAATCTGTGGCATAACTACTCCTAACGCTTAACAGTGTACTTAACACCACGGTATACATATGTAATTTCCATAGCGAACTCCTCCAAAGGTTATGCGTTCCTTCGGGGATAATCCCCTACTTCCGTCCCATAAGGATGAACGTAGCTTAAATAAAGGGGGAGTATTTCATCCCCCTGTAGTATTTAGTCGATGCCGTAGAAAGCAGATACGAGAGCTTCAGGTCGCAAAACCTTAGAACCGTAAACGTGCAGTCCACGAACAATGTCACCAAAGCTATCAGGATCACGGATAACTTCTGTATTCACAATTGTTTGTGCAGTACAGGTTGATGACATATGACCCGCCAAACACTTACCAGCGGCATTGCTAGTAGCGGCAATGTTGTTGGTCTTGTACATATCAAAACCACGCAACTTACCAGAGCTAACCAATCCATTACGGATAGAGCCTTGACCAGCGTTAAAATCTACGCTCATCAGCTTAGATGAGGTTTGAACCAACTGCTCGTAAAACTCAGGGTTAGCCAAGAACCAACGTCCTTCTTCCGGTACATTAGCTTCGTCCAGAAGACGCGCCATGTGAGAAAGAACATCAATTGGATCGTGCTCACCAGATGCAAAACCAATGTCGAGGTTACCAGTACCATCAAAAGTACCAGCCGCAAGATCAGTCGCATTATCAGAACCAAGGATATGGTTGGGAGAAGATGCAGACACACCAGCAAACATAGTCACAAGCACACCTTGGTCATACGCATCACGCAGGGCGTAAGCGGCTGAAGAAGATGCAACTTCCTTAAAGTTTACGTGTGACATTGAAGTTTCAATATCATCTACGATAAACTTAAATGCGTTTGCGGTATCTACTACAAGGTTGATCTCTTGGTCCGTCAACTTAGTAGCAGTTACATCTTGACCACGCTCGTACTGATAAACGGTGATCTCTGGCTCTTTGATGATACGTACTGTGTCACCATAGGCAGTAATCTCGCCAGCATAGTCAGTGTTGGTAATACCTTCTACAACTGATGACTTTCGGAAGAAGTTAAGAACCTTCTTAGAATAGACAGCAGGCAGAAAGTAAGAGTTAGCTTGACCCGAAACAGAGTTTGCAAAGTTTGCATCAGTATCTGTTGACGGCTCAAAGTATTGGTCAGAAACATTATAAGCCATTGTTAAAATCTCCTAAAAAAGACAAATATTATTTTGCTACTCGTCCTTCTTGGATAGCTAAGTCAATTTCTTTTTCAAAACGATCATAGTCATCCATAGACAGAGAAGCAATTTCCCGTTGTGTCCAAATCTTGGCTTGTTGTGGCTCAACTCCGGTTGTCTTTGTTGATACCATATCAGCCGCATTGGAGCGTGAAAGTTGTGACTGTCGAGAAGACTTTTTTATTGCAATATTATTTTCCATCTTATAAAGATCTATTGCACGACTTGCTAAACCTACATTATCTGGGTTGTTGTAAATCCAACGCTGAATATCTTCAGGCTGGCTCTTTGCCCATTCGTGAAACCTGTCATCACCCCTGATATCTTCAAANTCAGGATGTCTCTCTCTGAGAGCTATTTCAGCATCACGTTTTGACATTTCTGCCTCACGCATTTCAATTGCTGATAGTTTTTGTTGAAGAGCATTCATCTGCTCTTCGCTTCTCATGTGAGCTACTGTTTCGACAGTATCATATAGATCAGGATGCTCTGCTCTAAACCGTTCAAGATCTTCAGCAGTTTTTGGCGGTTGATACTGCGGTTGAGCAGATCGGGCCATTGCTTCTAGTTCTTGTTCACGTTGTTTAAACTCAGAAATTTTTTGATCGTAATGTTTTTTTAGATCGTCATATCTCTTTTTATAGTTGGTTTGAGGACGATTAGAATCTTGAGGGGTTCCATCTTCGGAAGTAGCCTCTTCCTCAAAAAATAATGACTCCGCATTTTTTGAAGNCTTTGGCTCAGTATTGTGCCAAGGCTTTTTTGCATTATACGGATTCGCTTGCTCTTCTTCTTCGTTCATGTCACTTCTCCTTTCTGGGGCTTGTTGTCTTTCAAGGTGGCTGTGTTAATGCGCTTTTTTAACACAGGGTCTTGATACTACAAGGTGGCCTCAAGGTTATAAAATGATAAGGGGCTAGAGTTCTAGGTAGCCTTATCGGTTCATTAGGCTAGGCATACGGCTTGAGTAAAGCATTTGGCGTTCAATGTCCCTTTCGTCATCCTTGTCCATCTCAAATCTATCTAACGGATTTGAGGTTTCTTCAGGATTAACAAATGGGTTTGTGCCAGCTTGACCTCCGTTTGCCATACCCATAAGACTGCCATCAGCGGCACGTTCAGCATCATCCATCAGTTTTTGGAGATTGTCTGCGCCTATCTGGTCAGTCGCTTTTCTGGTGATTACAAATTCACCATCCGATAACCTCGCGGGTATCGAATCTGAGATACCAGTTCCCGGCCCTTCTACTTCACCGGAACCAGTAAATTCTGATGCACTAAGCATTACTTTATCTAAGATCCCTTCAAGTTTTGGATCTGCATCAAGAACCTTAAATAAATAATCTTGCTCTTCTGGTTCTAATACTTGTTCTGCTACGTAGTCTACATACTCTTCTTCCATTTCTCCGTCATCTAACATTGTCGCATCGTTTTGTGCTTTTTCTTCTGGACTAATGTTATCGTATGTATCTACAGGAGGCTCTTCAGTAGGCAAACCTACTGCAATAGTAACGGGCATTTCTTGACGCTCTGGAGGAACCATCATAGAGCCTTGATTTAAATTATCTCTTGCGGCATCATCTTCAGCGTCCATCATACGTTTTTGAACCATATCGTTATAAAGCATCCTTACATGATTTATACCTGCAGTTTTACCCTGTATTGTTCTTTTTATTTTTTCTTTATCATAACCAATCGCAGTGCCTTTTTCTATAATTTCATCATCTACTTCGCGTATTGCCGCAAACTCGCCCAGCATTTCAGCATAGCCTTCTAGCCCTTCTTCTTCTCTTAACGCCTTTAATTGTTCTTTAGAAAAATATAAAGCATCTCCATTGCGAGTGCTTAGTAATTCTTCTTGTTGTTCAAGATCTATATCTATGCCTTCTTCTACACCGCCATCTGCTGGCTCGTCAGCCGCTTTGCTTCCTTTTCTAGAAGCAAACTTTTTCATCACTTCTCTTGCGGCTTTACTAGCGATAGAACCAATACCAAACCCTTCTCTTGGAACCATTAAAGATCCCATAGCTTTATCATCACGATCAAGATCGACACCACGGCCCATCAACACATCTGCTTGTGTTATTTTGCCGTCTTTGTTTAGGTCTGGAAATTTTTTAGCCATCGTCTTGTTCCTTTCGTCTTTGAATTACTTGTTCTTTTAGTGTTAAAAGGTTAGCCAGAGAACTCACCCTCCCCTGCTTGCGGAACATTTCCTGTTCCGATGTTGCCACCGCCAGTGCCTGTAACTCCAACATCCGTAGGTTGTTGAGGTGTTCCTTCAGGGCTTCCCATAGCTCCCGGTTGTTGACCAAGGGGGTCAGCCTGTTCGCCAGTTGTTTGTCCAACATTATTTTGCAGTCCTATAATCTGTGCGGCTATTGCCGCTTCTTCAGGGTCATTTAATATTTCGTCAGGGTCCAGATCTAAACTATACGCCAGTTCACTAATAAGTTTTGACATTTTAACAAACGGTGCAATAGCTGGGTTTTGAGCAGTTTGAAGAAACATTGTCAATCGTTGACTACGTACTTCTTTCTGCATAAGGCTGTTTGTACCCATAGCCTTAATTTCTAAATCGCCTTCAGTTTTTAGTTCTCCTTCAAAGAACTGCATATTCCACTGGAAGTAAGCTTTGCCCAGAGGCTTTAACAAAAAATCATCTAAGTTTTTTACAACTGTTTTAATATTAAGTGATGCCGCTCCTAACAGCATCGACATTCCTGACGCAGTACGAGTCATGCTTTGTACGCCTGTCATGCCGTGTGAATAACTTGGTATTCCTGTTTGTTCGTCTGCAAGCTGTCGGAACTTATCGAACATCATCATATTTTCTTGAGATGTGTTAGGAAACTTTAAACCATGTATAGATTGTCCTTGCACACCTGACTGACGCCTAAATACTTTGCCGGGATATATTTCCATGCTTTGTCCACCGACAAGCATAGTTTCGTCTACGTCAAAAATTACTGAACCACTAAGAGCTAGATTATCAATAGCCATACGCGCATGACCATTCATAATCTGCTGACTGTCGTTCATGTTTTCTGCTACGCCCACTCCAAAGAAACTGTAAGGGTTGCGTTCATATGGGAAAGCGTTATAAGGTATTCTGTGTGGTGTGAACGGGTTGATAACGGCTCTGAGCACAAGACCATTACAAATCCAAGCATTAATTTGTATTTCATCAAGTACGTCTACCCCTTCCGGTAATTCAATGCCAACCTCTTTAGCGTACTCTGCATCCATTAAACCCCAATACTCAAGCACTTCAAAACGGCTTGCACCCAACTCTGACATACGCTGGTCATCTTTTAACTCATACTCATAGTCTTTTTCGGTATAGTTAGGGCCAAGCATAATACACTCACGAAGTGCTTCTTCATTAAAATACGGCATCTTCCGTAGTGCTCTAAGCTGTGAACGATTTAATTTGTGACGGTGAACTACATATTCACACTCTTCAATATCTGTAGCATTAGGATCAGGAAAGAAATCCCAAACGCTAACAAATTCAATTCTTGGCACACGCACCGTTGACGGGCTGTAGGTTCTTCCATCTTCACTGTTTTCCCATTTATGTAATGTTTTATTAAAATTAAATGGTCCTTTTACAATGCCAGTTCCAAAAAGCGTAGACTCAAAAATCGCATTGCGAAGTTCTGTAGAACCGCCCGACTCATCAATTTGATCGTGAATAAGCCGCTCCATATTTCTTGCGGCTTCTTTAGCTGGAGAAATTTCTGGTATGTTAGGAATAGGCGTTGGCCCTGAAACAAATTCAACTTGCTCATCATCTTCAAAATCTTCAAATAATCCTTGACCTGACGATAATGTTGCTCCCGGTTTTAAAACACGCCCATCTCCTGCAAACCCAACCGTGCTTTCTTGAGCCGGTGTAGTAGGCATTTCTGGTTGCATTGCCGCACTTGTTTCAATTCCCGGTCCCTCTTGAACATTTAAGTGCATATACTCATCTACACCCTCTGGAAGAGTTGTTGCACTAACACCTATTGGAAACTTACCAGTTCCAAAAATTACATCAATAAGCTGACCAAAAGCCGCTAATACTTTAGTCTTTGTTACTTTTATAAAGACACGAGACTTTTCAGATTCTCTAAATCTTACGTTTTTAGGATACAAACCCCTAAAATTATGATACGCTGTGATCCAACGATTTTCGTCAGAGTCTCTTGCCATTTGTGCTTCTGCATATCGTGCTTCAATCAAACCCGCAAGATTAGATTTAACTTGGGCTTCTGCATTAATAGACAGCCCATCTTCATTTTCTACAGGTTCAAAAAAGACGCCATCTGCACCAGCGACTAAAGTATTTTCTTCTGCCATAGTTTTACGGTAGCGTTATAAAGTCAATTACAAATGTAACTGTAGTAGCGGCAGTTGCGAGGTCGTTAGCCAGAGGCTTTAAACGAATGTGTAATGTTCGCTCTGAAGAGCTTGCTAAAGAAGCGGCAAGTGTCATAGCCTCTGACGTTGCAGGGCCACCGCTCATGTTTGCAAATTTGTTAGCCGCCGCTGGAATACCATTTTCAATAATAAACAAAGGCGTATTCGCGGCGATTGTTACAGCACTACCACCATCATCAGCAATTGCTTTTTCGTCAATGATCTGTCCACCGCCAGCGGAAGTGCCAAGATCAAAATCAATATCATCGCCTGATGCACCCGCAGTAACGAGGTTGCCTGCCGCAATCATAATAAGATTTTTAATGGATGTTCCTGCTGGTTGCGTAAAGCTAACGTCATAAGTTGCGTCTGCTGTTACGGCAATTGTGCCTGTAGTGGCTGTGGCTTGTGCGCCGACTCGTGTTGCGATATCACGAACATCTCCAACGCGAACAGATCCTGCATCGTCGCGTACATCAATAACTCCGGGTAGTGCTGACATAATGTTTCTCCTATAAAGGTGTTAAACTAACTAAAGCATATATAACACTAAAACCAATTATGGTTCCTAATGCATAAATGCCATATGTATTAAAAGGTCGCCAAACTCTGTGTTTCATTAGTATCCAAATGTTCCATCTGCTGGTTGATAAATACTTTCTTGGTGTAAACGTCTCATACGACTAAACGGATCATCTAGTCGTGGTCGAGACATAATCAGATACCGCAACGCATCATACGCATGGTCTGGTGCGTGGGTATCTACATCTTCAGGGTTGCTTTTATCCAGAGGAATACTTTGTAGTTCGCGTATCAGGTTAGGACAAGTATTAAATATTTGTAGTTTGGGCCTTCCGCTTTGCTGAACCTTCAAGTATTCGTGGATTTGAATCTTGCCTGCAATTCTGTTTTTATCTGCTCGTCGTAGCTTATGTCCAGCCTTAACAAGCGTTTCTCCAACTGTTGGGCCTGTTTGCCCTGTGCGGTTCCAGCAGGCTGTATCTAGTACGCCGGGAACACTCATTGGATCATTTAATTCCATTTCTGATATAACATAAGCTAGGTCTGTTGCTAATAGTCCTTTTCGATAGAGTTCTCTGTATATTATCAGTGTGTTGTCATCTCTATCTATTGCACCCCAGACACAAGCTGATTCTGAAGCATATCCATAGTCAATACCTTTTATTCTTTCCCAGTTAATAGGTATTTCATATGGTTCTATAATATGTATATTTCTATCAAACTCAGTGAAGGCCGCACCTTCTGCAACGTCCCAATCACCTTCTAATAGCTGTCGCCGTTGCGTTGGGGGCAACGCCTTCAGCATCTGTTCGTATCTACCATCACCAGCTAAGTAGGGATTATCATCTAGCCGTGCTGGTATAAATTTTCTTATTAAACCATCTGACCCCTGAAAGGATTCATTGGGTGGTGATGGGTCAATATATCTTTTCTTTACCCAATGCGCTCCAACACCACCGGGGTTAGCGGTACACCGCATATATGGTATAATCTCTGGATCTGTTGTACGCAGTCGAGAAGCCAAGTAGTTCCAAGAAAACTCTGTAGCTTGGTGCGTAATCTCATCAAACCCGATCCAACTGTACGCTTGTCCTTGGTAGCGGTATACGTCTGCATCTCTTTCCAAGAATCCAAATTCTATTTTAGCCCCAGACGGAAAGTTCCAGAGTTTTTCTACTTCTTTGTATTTACAACCGGGAAAGGCTTTCGGGTAGAGTTCACGAGACTTGTCTATTAGCTCCCGTAACTCTGGCATAGAACGCCGCAGGATTAATGCCCTATGCGCTCCCCGATGAGCATAGCGTAGTGGGTCAACCAACATCGCATAGCTCTTGCCTCCACCAGCCGCACCACCATACAAAACATCAGTCTCAGAAGCGGCGAGAAAGTCAGTTTGTGGGCCATCGTTGGGCCTAAAGATGACATTCTCTTCTGCGACAGTCCTCAACGCCTTGGGCAAGTCAGCAGTTGTTGTTGTTATTCTTCCTTCCGCTTTTGCCTCTTTTCCTTCTAATTTATTAAGTGTGCTCTTAGAAGTGTCAAGTGACCGTTTATAGTTTTCTAGTTTGGTGCGAGCCTGCGCTAACCGTTTTTCTTTCTTTCGTACAACTTTCCTTGCTTCAATCTGGGCCTTGGTTTTGGAGTGGTAGTTGTAGCCTCTACCGGACGAACCTTTGGGTCTGCCAGTTTTTTTGCGAGGTGTTCCATCCTTTTTAAGTATAAAATCCCCGTTGTCGTCTCGCATATACGCATCAGGGTTCTCCTCCCAATCATTCATACTTAGAAACTATTTTATTTAATCCTGTGTGTGAGATTGAGCGTCCCGTATCATATTCAAGCCATGTGGCCCCTTCACGCAACGAGAGAACTTTATTTTTTACTAGCGGCACTATTTTATTAAGAGCTTTAAGTTCTTCTTCAACCTCTTCTAAATGTGTGCCATTCTCCATTAGTTTATAACCAAATGGGATGGTGCTACTACTACGCCTCTTCATATCGACCTTCTATAACTACTTCTTGTTTAGCTGGTAGTATAAAAAGGCCATTAGAGTTTTGCAAATTTACATCCAGCTTATCTGTCTTAGCTAGGCCAATACGGTCTAGGAGCGTCTGTGCGGCCTGTAGACGGACATTTGCTTGCGGTATGGGGTCTGTGCTGTCCATAACCTCTACAAGCTTTAGAGAAGCTTTGGGGGCATTCTGGGCTAATATATTCTCAGCTAGTTCTATTATTTCTGTTTTAAGAGCTTTAACTACGGATGTATATGAGCCTTCAGCATACCCCGCTAATTCTGCGGCACGTTTAGTATCCCCATTACAGGAAACTAGATTGTCCAGAAAGGATTGCTGTTTTGTTGTCAATTCTTTATTCATATTAGTTATTATATACCTGATTTACAGGTTTGTCAAGTTATATTTGAAAAAACTTGACAAAATTTGTTTTGGAGTGTATAATAGATTATGTAGACCCCCCCGGTACATATAGTCTCAGCCCCCACTTTAAAGCCTTTGGAGTGGGGCGACAAACTGGTTGACACTCAGAATCTTCTAAGTTGTGCGTGAATGAGTATATATATAGGGGGGGTGGCAGGGCCACCTGCCTAGCCCTTCAAAGAATTTGAAGGGCTAGGAAGTCTAGAATATTTTATAGACCTTAGTCTATAAAATATTCTAAAATCNACTGCCAGAGNCTCCAAAGATCTTAGAGATCTTTGGAGNCTCTGGTTGCCANCTCTGANATCTTTAAAAATTCTTAAGAATTTTTAAAGATNTTCTAAAAAATCTATAAAAATCAGAGATTTTTGTAGATTTCACATATACGTGTGAAAAATCCTTAAGGATTTTTAAAACCAGCCGCAATCCCTTAGTCTTTAAAACTCTCCCTCACGTAGTGAGGAGAGTTTATAAAGACTTGGGGCTCTCCCGACAAGCCGTTTCAGCCTTTGGCTGGAGCAACAAAACTTACAAATCGGAGATTTGATTATGGCGAAGCCAGACTTCAGCAACATCCCAGCCTCTAAAGAGGCTACCCCTCGACAGATTTCAGCGATTGCAAATCGCTTTGCGAAGCTTACGAATCCAGAGGATTCGTTCATGCTGACCAAGAAGTACACCGCAGTTCTTTACAGATTCCAAGAGGAATCTGGAAAGAAACTAACTCATGGCGAGATCCAGAAGTTCTTCAAGTGCCGTAAAGTTCCTAAGAACTTTACGGCCTTGCTGACCACTGACGAGACTCCAAAGGAGTCTCCCAAGCCTTCAAAGAAGGCTCCCAGCAAGACTTCAAAGAAGTCTTCACCGAAGCCGAAGGCTTCCGGCGAGACTTCAGAGCTAGAAGCTCTGAAGGCTCAGTTCGCTGAACTTCAGGCTACTGTCGCCTTCATCGCCAAGAAGCTCTCTTAAGAGAGCTTCACAACCTTCACAGCCCCGGCTAACGCCGGGGTTTTTTTTAAACTTTAAATCCTCAACCGGAGGTTGATTATGTTTTTTCATCCTAAGTTTGGTTTAATTTTTATGTCAGAAAGTAAGTTTAATAACTTAGAGCGAGGTGAAGGTATTCCTCAAATGAGTTTGAAGACTATGCGACAAGTATATGATTTTGTTGTAGTTCAAGGTAAGTCTCCAAAATTATTTCCAATGTATGATTTAACTGCAGTGCCAGAGCATCGCCAAGCATTAGCTTGGATTGTTAATAACTTTGAAAATTATTTAGAGGCTTGAGGCTTTAGACCTTCTAGTTTTAAAACCCCCTTTACAGGGTAAAGGGGTTTTAAAACTTTAGAAGGTCTTAAAGGAGGCGGCGATGGCTGACGAGATGACACAACAAGAAGTTATAAACTTCATTGTACAACGTCTTGACATAGCGTTGAGAAACATCGACCAAGTTGTTGATAACTTAATAGATGATGGCGATCAACATCTATTGTATGTAGCAATGGAAAAATTACTTGAACTTAAAAATTGTTGTGGTGATAACGAGGATACTTAAATGACTGACGAAATGGTAAATACCGTAATAATTTACGAGTTAGCCGACAGTGGTTTAACGCCAGAGTTTTTTACAAATACTACGGTACTTGCATTTGATGCTACTGTAGATGATTTTGTTGAAGATATTATTGATGCAAACCCTACAAAGTTTCTGCACTACAGCACATTTTCTAAGAAGGGTGGCGCTACATTTGGTGTTGCTACCCTCGACGGTCTTAGGGATTCTTAGTTTTAAAACCCCCTTACAGGGTAAGGGGTTTTAAAACTTAAGAAGCCCTTAGAGGACTGCCAGCCGGTTCTCTGCTCTTTAGCAACCAACTTAAATTTCATTGCACTTGGAGGTGCTTATGTCTCAGTTCGACTATTCTACTCTTGACCCCAACAAGCCAGCTTCATATCGCCAATTCAATGGTGTTGCATATCACTTTGCTTTGTTGCACACCAAAGGTGACAAGTCACAAACATACATGGCAACTCGTATGTTCAAAGCTATCTTGTACAAGTTCTATAACGAAAAAGATATTCAAATGACTCATGGCGAGGCTCAAAAGTTTTTCAAAGCCAAGCGAGTCCCTGCTCAGTTTAAAAAGATGATTACTATTCGTAAGTAATCTTTATAACCCCGCTTCGGCGGGGTTTTTTTTTGAGGTTTTTAAAATGAAAAATAATTTTGTAGCAAAAAATGCTAATAAGTTTAACAAAGCTAAAGTCTTTAAAGACCGTAAAAAATCTTCAAAAAAAGTTAGAGGAACTAAACATAAATTAAAGGAGATTTCTAATGAATCTTAATGAAATTAAATACAAAGAAACAAGAAATTTATTGTTGTTTGGTTCTTATATCTTTACAGTCGTTGCTGTAATTATATTATTAGTTTAACCCAAACGGACTTGGGTGAGGCATAGTTTGGTTGGCGCTATGCTTAAAAATGGTAAACTCGACACCACAAGGTGTGCATATAGTTTACAAGTCAACCACTCACCCTAAACTTTATACGGAGAAATTGTTATGCGTTATGCAGATTCTGAAAGTAACACAAACTATCATGTTGTTCAAAGAGGTACTGCTCCCCAACCAATTAATACTCGTGGTCGGCGCTCCCCTTGGCGAGAAAGGTTTGAGCGAATGCAACCACTAGAGTGGTTTGTTGTACCATATGCTGATCGCCAAAGAACTCAGGCGGCGGCGGCAAACCATCTCAAGGGGCGATACAGCTTCTACAAAATTAACAATGATGGTGATTTCTGTCTGTTAAAACTCTGCTAATTGTGGGGGACTTTAGGGAGCTTCGGCTCCCTCTTTTTTTTGCGGGACGTATAGTGGGTTGGGTAGCGCCAGAACCCCGCCAAATAGCTAACAGGAGAAAGCCCACTATACACTTCAGAGGATATTTTAAATGAAAAAACTTAAAGTAATTTTGTACTTTGACAGTTTTGAACAAGCGGCAGAGCTAGGATACTTTGATGCCAAACAAGACAAAAAAACTAAAAGATGGTGCAAAAAGTTTAAAGTAAATTATTGCTCTGATTATTATATTGAAGATGATGATAACTATCACATGGGGAGTTATGAGCTATGAATATGCTGTGGAAAAATGAGTGTAATCACCCTGAAGAAGATTATTTATTTAGCATTACTGGGCCTGTTGAGTCCTATGATGTTTGGTATTACAGACATAGCCTTGGCGATAAGAACGAATTTTGTTTGCGCTATGGTAATGAAGACCATGAATATAGAAGTAGTTGGAATTGTGAATGGATTGAGCGGAGCATTTCTCATTTAAATAAATTTGCTGAAACTCCAACAGATAGGATGGAGTTAATAATGTTTATCAACATGAAAGATAAGATACGAGAAAAAGGTTATTGGGATATCTCTTGGGATCTTACTCCTGAAGTAACAGAACTACAGCGGGTTGCCAAGTATGATGATGCACCAGAAGATACTGGCAAAGATAACTGGCGGCTTGAAAGATTAAATTAGAGTGGGCTTCTACGTCTTTAAAACCCCCTTACAGGGTAAGGGGTTTTAAAGACTTAAGAAGCCCCCCACCACCGACGACGACAACGGAGATTGATATGATTGTGTTCGCATACCCCAGCAAAAAAGTATTGAAAGAGAACATCGGCAACGAGTTGCAGTACATTGAAACAAGTATGTTTGGCCCAGAGTATCGGGCAAATGGTGTGTTGGTCGGGGCCAATCGGCCTCATATAACAGGGATCGGGCGCGAGTTTTTTGCTCAGGTCACGATGGTTGATGGTAAAATTTCTAAAGTTTCTTAAGGAGAAAACATTATGGCACACGCTACTGGTTACTTTACTGTAGAAATGGAAGTAGATGTTAACGATTACGATGGTCAGATTGACATAGAGTTTGATGGCCTCAGTGATGTTATTGATACTGCTATAGCAGAAGGCTACACCCCAGAAGAAATTATTGACTATTGCTTTGATGATCAAAAGGTTGACCCCTCAAAGTTTATGCAAGAATACATGACAGTTGAGCAGATTAATCAACTATATCATGAGGCTGTTGCTAACAAGCTGGATTTATTGGCACTTACAGTATCTAATCAACGCGATAAAATTAAAGAGCTTGAAGCACAACTTGCAGAAGCTACTAAAACTGATGAGGAGGCGCTAAAAGATGTAGCGTATTGATATGAAATTTCGTTTAGTTTATATGAATGTAGCTAGAACTGTTGATCTGCCAGTTACTTCTGAAGAGTTAGAAAACTGGCAGAAAAACAGAATGACGGCGGGTGAGGCTATGCCTCGCCTGTCTCAAACACAACTTAATTTTATTACACACGGTGTGTATCCTGATGATTCTTTTTTTGATTCTGTTGAGGACTTAGAAAATGTACTTGACTCATGCGACAGAGGTACAAAAGTTTTCCAAGATATCTAGTTCTAATCTTGCCGATGTAATACTTATGGTCGTGTTGAGTATTCAACAGCCGTGGTATGCTGTTGGTAATCAACTCAAAGATGTAAAAGTAAACGGCATCAACTCTAGATTTATCTGGGGTCACAAAGCCAAGGCTTACAAGTCTCTCATGTCCCGCAAAGAATTTATTTATTCTCAATATCTTGCAGTTCTTAATTCAAACAAGTCTGATGATGACAAAGCCCTGTCTCTGATGAATGTATTTTTACAGATCGATGGGTTAAACATGGTAAAGGCTGGCTTTGTTTGTCAATTATCCGCAGGATTGGTGGGATGTATTGACATTCACAACTTACGGATGTACAGTATCCCCCTAAAAGATTTAAAATTAGCTAAGTCTGTAAAATCTAAAGCTATAAAAAATCGTCGTGTTATGAATTATATTTCTATATGTCACGACATTGGTACAGAAAAGTTATGGAACACTTGGTGCAATACACTTGCTACTAAGTCCAAAAGATTTGAGGATGGCTTTCATGTATCCCAAGTGCATTACAGCTATCTTCAAGATGCGGTAAACCTTTAACTAACTGGAGACATATTATGTCAGATGTAATTTCTATCTTTGGTACTGAGCGCCCAGCAGATCCTTTTGCTGGCAAAGGCTATGGTGTTGCTGATTTTCCTGTGGCAACCCGACCATTGCTTTACTTTAATGATGATACCGATCAGTGGTATGACTCATCAAAAGTTGCAGTAGTTCGTACAGATACTATGGACGAGCTTGGTGTTCACGGTAAAAACTACAAGCCTGTCGCACCCCGNGAATTGATTGATACTCAACGTGCAATCATTATGCGTAGTGATCTAAACACTGACGGCATCACTGAAACTATTGAGTGCAGTCACAATGGTGCGGCTACGTTTGTTAAGTACAGGCTACCAGAGCATAGCTTTGCTACACCTGATGGTGATACAGCAGAGCTTACGTTCTTGGGTATTACCTCTCTCAATAGTACTTTCTCTTTCTTGTTGTCTGTTGGTGCTCGACAATCTGCTTGCTTCAATGGTCAAGTATTTGTCAGGGGCGAGGCTGGTTTATTCAAGGCTCGACACACAAAGAATCTTGATATTAATGCGGCGGCAAGGTCTATCAGCAAGTCGATAGATATCTTTGACAAAGAACGTGAGCTTTGGGCTCAGATGTATCAGACTCAAGTAACCCAAAAGCAGGCAATGTTTATTTTTGCAGAGGCCGCTGGTTGTCTTGATCTAGTACGGGCTACAGTTAATGAGAGTGGTGCGTCTTGGTCAGCAGTGTTTGATAAGTTACCGCGAATCAATAGTACATTAACTTATCTGGCTAAGGCTTGGAACGAGTACGCTGGTAAGATGGGCAACAACCAATGGGCTGTATACAATACCCTAACTGATTGGTCTACTCATGCTCCAGCATCTAGCAAGAGATCTGTACCTAACATTGCTTCAGTGAAGCAGAAGCGTTCAGATGTTGTTCGGAAGGTATGTACATCTGATGTCTTCCGTATCGCGGCCTGAGAAAGTAGATATTGAGTCTCTTGTTCAGCTTTATATTTACATCAAACCCAACCCTGATTATTCGGGGTTGGCTCAGAAACTGAGAGACTTACATTTTACTGAGTCTGAGATCTTTAATGTCCTTCACAAAGTTCGTGAAGGTTACTACTAATCAAAGCCCTTCGGGGCTTTTTTTAGACCTTCTTGTTTTAAAACCCCCTTACAGGGTAAGGGGTTTTAAAACTTAGAAGGTCTTAGAGGAGACGCAACGATGTTAATAGACTTTATGCCCAATGGCCCAGCGAGTGACTACGATACAGTAATCACTGCATTTAATTTTGTAGACCACTTTATCATATGGCAAGAGGACACCCAGCAATATATTTTAAACGGACGGCCTGAAGAAATGGAGATGGCCCTACGCAGTTTACTAATTGAAAGGGGTACGGCAGATGATACTGAAACAGAATGAAGAGCGCATGATTAATACTAATAGGCTGGTCAGGTCAGCAATGAATGATGAAAACTATTGCTCTTTTATTCTGGACTGCCTGCACAACGAACAAAGCAAGTGGTCTATGGATCAGCTAATGAAGTTCTGGATCGATGCATCTTATTCAGATGACACCGTTGAACAATGGATAAACCGACACAGAGGAACGTAATATGTATTATGTAGCACCTAAACTACAGCGCGGCAACGGCATGATTATATGGCGTCATGTCAAAAAGTTGACAACCTTCAAGGCTACCGATGGCATGGAATATGTAGTAGCTAAGAGTAAAAAAGAAATGGATCAGTCACTGCCGATTTATATTGGCATAGGTGACAAGCTAGTAAAAACTAGGCGGTACGAAATACGCTGGCTTGATGAACTAATTCAATCGGACGGGAGATAATGATGAGCGATTCATATAGTGATGAAGTTTTAATCGTTTGGGTCATGGAGTACTACGATACAGTCGCAGATCAAAAGTCACTTGATCTGTACAAGACAGAAGAGATGGCTCAAGAAGACAAAAGAAAGCTGACGGCTGACGGTACTATTTGCGATGTTTTAATCTATCAAAGGATGGTATGGCAATGAGTATATTGCAAGAATTGCGTCAATACAGACAGACTTTACGCGATCTCAAGGCTGAGAATCTACGTTCAATGCGAAAGTATCGACGCCTTTTTGGTAAGAGAGATACTCTTGCTCATTATATGGAGGGTATGGCAAATGGAAAGACTGCGGCTTTGATGCAGATTGACTACTTTATTGCAAGACTAGAGATGGAGGAAGAGTATGGGAACGCCTAGTATGTATGGCTCGTTTAGTTTTGTGACAGAACTAGACTGCGAGTGGGCAACAATGGACATTAGAATTTTTTACACAAATCACTCAGAGGGGATAGACCTTGATAAAATCGAAATGGTTGGGGGTAACTTGGCTGGAGATAATGTCACTAGCTACTTCAATATTGATTATATATTTGATCTTATACGTGATGAGATAGCTGAAGCAGACTACCACTGGACAGACCACGGAGATGTAGCATGAAAACTTACGTACACGTAAACCAACACATGATTCGTGCCAATAAAAAACATGGTACGAATCGTCCCGTCATCACAATAAAGCGTGGTAAATCAAATACTTACTGCCATGAAGTAGAAATATTAGGGCCGTCAGTTGTCAAGTATGGTGGCAACGACGATCCTTTACTTCCTTGTGGTGCAAGAGTTGTAGTCGAAACAGAAGGTAACGTGAGGGTGATTCGATGAGTATTGATGACGCAACACCAGAAGAGTGGAACAAGGTAAGCAAAACAACTACAGGAAAATTGTATCATCCCCAAGATACACACACCGACCCCGTAACCAAACCAGATCACTACAATAAGGGGGGGATCGAAGCAATTGACTACATTAAACAACAATTAGGGCCAGCATTTCAATTTTATTGTGCTGGTAATGTGATGAAATATCTGCACCGTTTTCGTTATAAAAACGGTGTTGAAGACGTAAAGAAAGCAAGAGTATATCTTGATTGGCTGATAGAGGAACTAGAAACGTGAACAAACTTATTGACCGTCTCAAACGAGACAACCAGTTTTACTTTTCAGAAATACACGGCATACAACATTACTGCAATGTATCACTAGCTGGACTGCAACTAGCGATACACTACGATTTAAATCCAAAACTGATTAGATACTTTGCGTATCTACATGATTCTTGTAGAAAAAATGAAGATGATGATCCTGAGCATGGGCCTCGTGCCGCAGAGTATGTTGAGTCTATAAAACACTTGATTGATTTATGCACGGCAGAGCGTTGGATGTTGCAATCTGCTTGTGCTTTGCATACACGCGCGAAGCCGTGGGATGGTCACAAGTATACACTGTTTGAGAAGTGTGCTTTCGATGCAGACCGCTCTGACATAGGGCGTGTTTGTTTTGCTGTTGATCCAAAATATTTATTTACTGACAAAGGCAAGGAGCTTTTTGTAGATGAGGACGAGTATGCGTTTGCGTAATTTTACCATTCCACTTGACAACCCAGATTCTGGCCTGTATAGTCTTCCTAGATCTCATAGATGGAGGTGTTAGTTGAAGATCATACAAGGTAACTTTGGTGACAAAAAAAATAAAACTTTATCAGAAAAAGTTTCAGCGGGTTTAGAGCAGTTACAAAGGTCTGAAGACACTGATGAAGTTTTAAGATATCCTTTTATTTTAATAGTAGATACTGGTGAAGATTTAAAGGTGGTATCTGATGTTGAAATGGAAAAGTTTAATTTACTTATAGATCTAGTAAAGATGACTATTTTAACTGGAAATTATGATTGAGGATTTATGGAACAACAAAGTTTAAATATAGAGGACGCACTGTGTAAAGCTTTTATCATGTCGTTAGGTGCTGGTATGCCTGACTATAAAGCTGTTTCACATATGTGTAAGTTTGTAAAAGGAAGCGCTCAAGTGGAGGACGAAGCGCTGACTGAAGATTACGTTTATAGAATGATACCGCAGTACATTAATTTTCTTTTTAACAAGTTTGACAATTCGGAGATTTGATTATGGCTCTTGTAGAAGGTGTTGCATACTGGGCTTCTGTTACCACCCCAAACACAACGTACCAACCCGTGTACACTGTGAACTTGGTGGTGTCTGACGATGTTGCCAAAGACTTTCAAAGTCGTGGTTTCACGGTAAAAGATATGGACGAAGGCCCAGCACTTCTTATCAAGCGTAAAGTAAATGGCCCCAACGGTATGGTGCGTTCTGCTCCAAAGCTGTTGGACAAAAACAAACAGCCTCTGAACGTAAGTGTCGGCAACGGCAGTAAAGTTCGGGTGCAGTACAAAGAGTGGGAGTCCACTTGGAATGGTACGCTGTACAAGGGGCTTGACTTTCAAGCGATGCAAGTATTAGAGTTGGTGGAATATGCCAGCCCTGATGGTGCTGAGTTTGATATTGTCGATGGCGAAGATGGAGATGAGTTGTGAACTATCGTTACACGTTTGACGATAAAGTTTACGATGTGTCAAAGCTAACACTTGAGGCAGTTTCCTGCTTCAAGCTGTTAGCGAATGTTAATGATCGCATCGATGACTTTCAAAATGAAGTAACAATTGCTCAAGCATCTGCGGTGGCACTACACCAAAAGATGCAAGAGCTTTTGGATGACTCTGCAATTGTCGAGGACAATGATACGGAGGAATAAACTATGGGCGATTTTGTGGGCTATCAAAAGCCCTGCCCTGAATGTGGCGGCAGTGATCCTGTCGCCATAAATTCAAATGGTTCTGCAAAATGCTTTAGTTGTGGAACCTTTTTTAAAGACTACGAATCTGCGATGGGAGGCAATGTGGCAGACTTCAACAGCTTCAAACGATCAAACGATAACACTCCCTTCTCCAATAGCGTATATCACGCTCTCACCGATAGATCCATTTCTCTTGAAACTGCAAAAAAATATGGCGTTAGATCTGTTAAAGACGAGCAGGGCAATATTACCCAACACCATTACCCTGCGTATATCAACAATGAAGAAGTTGCTACGAAGGTGCGTAATGCAGATAAAACATTTCGTTGGTCAGGCTCACCCAAAGGAACTGGCCTTTTTGGTCAGCAAATTGCACAGGCGGGTGGCAAATATATTACGATCACTGAAGGTGAGTGTGATGCTATGGCGGCATACGAACTTTTGGGGAGTCAATGGGCGGTTGTATCTGTTAAGAATGGAGCACAGGGTGCAGTCCGTGATGTTCAAGAAAATCTTGAATTTCTTGAATCGTTCGATACGGTGGTTATTTCTTTCGACAACGACAAAGCAGGAAAAGAAGCCGCAAAGAAAGTGGCGCGTATCCTCAAGCCGGGGAAAGCTAAGATACTTTCACTCCCTGTGGAATTCAAAGATCCTAATGAAATGCTCAAGCTGGGTCACCACAAAGCTTATGTTACTGCGTGGTGGGCTTCAAGACTTTATACGCCGTCTGGGATTCTGAATGTCAGTGAGGAGCGGGACAACTATAAAAAGCGTGAGCGTAAAGAATCTATACCGTACCCTTGGCATGGTCTTAACGACAAGTTAGATGGTCTGCGACAAGGTGAGTTAATTACTCTTACGGGCGGCACAGGTTTAGGTAAATCCAGCGTAACTCGTGAGCTTGAGCACTGGTTAATTACTAATACTAACGACAGGGTAGGCGTCATTGCTCTTGAGGAAGATTGGCGTCGAACTGTGGATGGCATACTTTCTATTGAAGCTAACGCCCGTTTGCATATTGATAGTGTACGTGCTCAGTTCAGCGATGAAGAGATCGATAACTTCTTTAATGTTTTGTATGGCGGTAACAACGAGAACAGGGTTTACGTTCACGCCCATCTTGGGATGAACGATGTTGATAGCGTCTTTTCTAAACTACGTTTTATGGCGATGGGCCTTGAGTGTAAGTGGATAGTTTTTGACCACTTGCATATGCTTTTGTCTATGACCACTGATGGTGACGAGCGCCGTAATATTGACACCATCATGCACAACTTTAGAACTTTGGTGGAAGAGACAGGCATAGGGCTAATACTTGTGTCACACCTTAGACGAGTTGACGGTAACCGTGGTCACGAGAATGGTATTGAAACAGGACTAAATCATCTACGTGGCTCACAAAGTATCGCTCAGTTGTCCGACTGTGTAATTTCTTTAGAGCGCAATCAACAGTCAGAAGATCCTGTGGAGGCCAGCACTACAAAAGTTAGAGTGCTAAAGTCTAGGTACACTGGGGATGTGGGGCTGGCTACACAGTTGTTTTATGATAAAGATAGTGGTAGGCTCAGTGAAATAGCTATGGAAATAGAAGAACAAAATGAGATTGAGCTATGAAAAGCATCGTGTTCGACATTGAAGCAGACAGTTTAGAACCTACAAAAATATGGTGTATCGCCGCTGTTGACCCTGATTCGGGCGAGACAAAAACCTTTGGGCCTACTGAGATTGTTAATGGCCTAGCTTTTTTAAACACCGCTGATAAGCTGATAGGCCACAATATAATTGGGTATGATCTACCCGCCATAAAGAAAATACACAATATCGACTTAGCTGAAGGTAGGGCTGTAGTTGACACGCTTGTATTGTCTCGTTTGTTTAATCCTACGCGAGAGGGTGGGCATAGCCTTGAGTCTTGGGGCTATCGCATTGGCCTTCAAAAAATAGACCACAAAGAGTTTGGTGAGTACTCTCCAGAGATGTTGAACTACTGCCGTAATGATGCGGTGGTCAACGCTAAAATGTTTAACAGTCTTAAAACAGAGTCTCGTGGGTTCAGCCGTCAGTCAGTTGTTCTTGAGCACGAGACATTAAAAATTATTGCAGAACAAAGAGATCGTGGGTTCCTGCTAGATGTAAAGTCTGCAACGCTTCTTGTTGCTGAACTAACTGACAGGCTTAAAGAAGTAGAGCGTGAGGTGCAAAAAACTTTTCGCCCTAAGCAACTTAAGACTACTTTGTTGGCTCAGTTTACCAAGACAGGTGCGTTGTCTAAGATGGGTTTAATTGAGGGCAGTACAAAGAAAAGCAGGCTGACACAAGACGAATATGAGGAGATAGCAACTAAACGAAAGACCATTCGTATTGAGGAGGTTCCGTTTAATCTAGGCTCTCGCAAGCAGATAGGCGAATATCTTGTTGACTTTGGTTGGAAGCCAAAACACTTCACACCTACTGGGCAACCAATTGTTGATGAGTCTACGCTNNGTAAAATTAAAGANATTCCAGANGCCACTCTGATTGCTGAGTANCTTCTCTTGCAGAAGNGAATAGCACAGGTGTCTTCTTGGCTTGAAGAGTTNCATGAAGATGATCGTGTAAGGGGCTTTGTTAATCCTAATGGTACGATTACTGGTAGGATGACGCACAATCACCCTAATATGGCTCAAGTTCCTAGTGTAAGAGCGCCTTACGGTAAGGAGTGCCGCTCTTGTTGGACTGTACCAGAGGGCTATAAGTTAGTGGGTATTGATGCTAGTGGCCTTGAGCTACGAATGCTGGCTCACTACATGAAAGACGAGGACTTCAAAAATGAAATACTGCACGGAGACATACACTCAACTAACCAACGACTTGCAGGGCTTGAATCAAGAGATCAGGCGAAAACATTTATCTATGCCCTCTTATACGGAGCAGGAGATGCAAAGCTTGGCAGTGTGGTTGGAGGAAACAAACGTGATGGTTCGGAACTTAGAAAGCGTTTCTTCGATAATCTCCCTTCATTTAAACATCTTAAAGACACAGTTGGAAGAGCGGCTTCAAAAGGTTTCCTCAAAGGACTAGATGGACGCAAGCTCTATATTCGATCTGAACACGCCGCGCTTAACACCCTGCTACAAAGCGCCGGGGCTATTGTTATGAAGCAGGCTATGATAGGATTTAATCAACTAATTAAACTAAACACTCTTGATGCTCATTTTGTATGCAACGTACATGACGAGTGGCAAGTGGAAGCATTAGAAAAGCAATCTGATTGTGTGGGACAGTTAGGTGTAGACTCAATAATAAAAGCTGGAGAGCAACTAGAACTTTTTTGTGAGCTTGATGGCGCATATAAAATAGGAGACAATTGGAGTGAAACACACTAGCATTTTTTTTGTACTTTGTTTTTTATTATCTTGTAGCACTTATCAAACATCTAAAGATGAGTCATGTTTAGAATGGACTACAAGAGATAGAATTGACGAGATATGTACTCGCCAGCCGTATCGCCTCTGCTTTGACTACGTAGTATTAGAAACAATATGTTTGCGTAGAGGAAAGCCAGCATGAAAAAGTTTGGACTTTGGCTTTATGATTGGTACAACTATATTTTTAATCATAAAATAAATCCGCTACGCCACATCCCTGACCCCACGACTAGATTCTTTTTAATGTTCTACTTATCTGTAGCATGGAGCGGTGCGTTTGCGTTATGGGCTGGAAGCTGGTATTACTTTGGCGGTAGTGTCTACGCGCACTTAATTTTACTAGCTATGTTTTTTATAACTGTTTCTATCTTTGTTGACGCTGAACGTAGAGGTCATGTTTGGTTAATTGATTTAAAAAAGAAAAACCGTGAAACACGATCCTAGCCGTATTGGAGATTTAGCAGAGCATTATGCCATTACATGGCTCTGGGATAATGGCTACCATGTTTTTAAAAACTGTGGCTGTACCGGGCCAGTAGATATTGTTGCTTTAGATCCAGACGGTAACATTACTCTGATAGATGTTAAATCCTATAAAGATGGTAGGCTCTCTGCAAAAACCCCACTACAAAAAGAACTTGGTGTACAGTATTTACACTACAATTCACTTACGCGCAAATGTCGTTTTGTAAGGCACAGGAAATGAAAATTGACACATTAATTGACGATATTTATGGACAACTAAATCAGTTGTCTGAAGGAAAAGAATTTAATTTATCAGATGAAGATCTAGACCAAACGGTAGCTCGTATCAAAGATTCAATTTTAGCATGGGCGCGGCCTTCTGAAAGGGACTCTGCGTTTTCACTGCGAATGTCAAACATTGGGCGTCCTGCCCGACAACTCTGGTACGAACAAAATCTCCCATTAGAACGATCACTTCCTGACCCCGCTGTTCAATTAAAGTTTCTTTACGGTCATATCCTTGAAGAAATTCTTTTAATGTTGGTTCGTTCTGCAGGACATACTGTTACTGATGAGCAAAAAGAAGTTGATGTAAAAGGCATCAAAGGCCACATTGACTGCAAAATTGATGGTCAAGTAGTTGATATAAAAACTGCATCTAAGTTTTCGTTCAACAAGTTCCGCGAGGGGCGTCTACGAGAAGATGATCCGTTTGGTTATATGTCTCAGCTTGCTGGCTATGAGGAGGCTGAGAAGTCCTCTGAGGGCGGCTTCCTTGTAATCAATAAGGAGAGTGGCGAGTTGTGCCTGTATCGCCCAGAAGAGCTAGACAAGCCCAGTATTAACGCCCAGATACAAAGCGTAAAGAAAGCTTTGAAGCTGGCTACCCCGCCCCCACGGTGCTATGAATCTGTGCCAGAGGGAAAGAAAGGCAACATGAAGATACATCGTAGTTGTAACTACTGCCCCTATAAGTTTGAGTGTTATAAAGATGCAAATAATGGGCAGGGGCTAAGAGTTTTTAAATATGCTACTGGTTTAGCATACTTAAGTCATGTAGAAATTGCACCGCGAGTCGAAGAGGTTAGTTATGAATCGACGCCTTTCTAAAAGAATAAATAAAAAAACAGTTGAAATTTTTATTGAGTGGCTGAAAACAGTTATTGATGAAAGCCAACACAAAGAAATTGACCCAAAAAAATATAAAGATTATATTCCTAAAAACGCTTACTATTGGTCTGGAACCACACTTGTTAATTCTATATTTACTCCTCGTTGGATTAAAAAGAAATTAAAGCATATGCATAGAAATAGTTCTCGTGCTATAGAAGATTATTGTTTGTCTGATTTCAAATGAAAATTTTATCGCTAGAGGCCGCTATTTTTTATTGTGCAAGACAATTAGCAGACGAAGAATCAATTGATGAAGATATTTTATTTGAGTTATACACAATACTAAAAGTATATTTTGAAGATAATGTAGTAACTGTCCATTGAAACCAAAAATAAAAAAAAGCTACCGCCGCCCACGAGTTAAACGTCCAGTAGACAAAGCCCCAATAAAAGGCTACGATTCTAACTGGGAGTATGAACTTCACTCAGGCATTTTAAATGGTTGGAAGATTCATTCTGAAACAACCGATTATATTGTTGAGCATACATACCATCCAGATTTTATTCGTGAGGTTAATGGCAAGAAAATATATTTAGAGGCAAAGGGCCGCTTCTGGGATCACAACGAATACAATAAATATGTTTGGATAGCAAAAGCACTACCCAAAGATGTTGAACTAGTTTTTTTGTTTGCTGACCCCAACGCACCAATGCCTCAAGCAAAACGCCGCAAAGACGGTACAAGACGTAACCACGCTGAGTGGGCTTCTTCTAAAGGTTTCAGATGGTTCTCTGAAGATAGTATTCCAGAGAATTGGATAGACGTTTCAAAAAGGGGGAGTCTCAACGATGATGAATGATCGTAAGCGTGAGAGACTAGAAAAGTTTAGTCGCCACAAAAGAAAAAAACATGAAGAGCGCGAAGACGAAAAGTTTAAGCCAATAAAAAAACGCAATAAATACAAACTAAATATAAATGATTTAAATGACATTGAAGAATCGGAGGAGTAAAATTGGACGCCTATCAGCAATACATACATAAAAGTCGTTACGCTCGTTATCTCCCACAAGAAGAAAGACGAGAAACATGGAAAGAAACAATTACCCGATACATAAGGTATTGGGGTGATAAACTTACTGAGGAAGAGCGTGTAGAAATATCCCAAGCTATTTACAAGCTGGAGGTTATGCCGTCCATGAGAGCGTTGATGACGGCAGGGCCAGCACTAGACCGCGATAATATGGCGGGATTTAACTGTAGTTATATTGCTATTGACAGCCCTAGATCTTTTGATGAGATGATGTATGTGCTTATGTGTGGCACTGGTGTCGGCTACAGTGTCGAGGATCAATACATTTCTAAACTTCCAGAGATCTCAGAGGAATTTCATGCAACAGATACAGTCATACACGTACCGGATTCAAAAGTTGGATGGGCGAAATCGTATCGGGAGTTGGTATCGTTGCTGTATAGTGGTCAAGTACCAGAATGGGATACATCTAGAGTTCGACCTGCGGGTTCCTCACTTAAAACTTTTGGAGGTAGAGCAAGTGGCGCGGAACCTCTTATTGACCTCTTCCGATTTACAGTTAGAACATTTAAGGAAGCGGCTGGACGAAAGCTTACATCCCTTGAATGCCACGATCTTTGCTGTAAAATCGCACAAATCGTCGTTGTCGGAGGAGTCAGACGATCAGCTTTAATTAGTTTGTCAGACCTTTCTGATGATGCGTTACGACAAGCAAAGCACGGTGCTTGGTATAACACTGAGTCCCAGCGTGGGCTTGCAAACAACAGTGCCTGCTACACCAGCAAGCCATCCTTTGAACAATTTTTAGATGAGTGGAGAAGTCTTTATGAATCAAAAAGCGGAGAGCGCGGAATCTTTAGTAGAGCCGCAAGCCAAAAACAAGCTGAAAGAAATGGTAGGCGGGATAGCAACAGAGATTTCGGAACAAATCCATGTTCTGAAATCATCCTTAGAAAATCACAAGTTTGCAACCTTTCAGAAGTTGTCGTCAGACCGCAAGATACGGCTCAATCTCTCAGGAGAAAGGTACGAATTGCGACTATCTTGGGAACTCTGCAAGCCACCCTCACGGACTTCAGATACCTAAGAGGTGTTTGGAAAACGAATACAGAAGAAGAATCTTTGTTGGGTGTAAGCCTGACAGGTATTCTAGATAATCCACTACTTACTCTTGAGAACGAAGATCTTGATTTACTGCTTGAGGATCTACGTGATGTTGCTATTGCAACCAACAAAGAGTGGGCAGAACGTCTAGATATTCCACAAAGTGCGGCTATCACTTGCGTTAAGCCTAGCGGCACAGTCTCTCAGCTAGTTGATTCTGCCTCTGGGATTCATGGGCGATACGCACCGTATTATATTCGCCGTGTTAGAGCTGATATGCGTGACCCTCTTTGCAAGGTCTTAGAAGACGCTGGAGTGCCTTGTGAGATGGATAACTTCTCACCCAGTACCAAGGTATTCTCCTTCCCTAAACAAGCCCCAGAGGGCGCTGTATTCGCTTCTGAGCAGTCTGGAATGGAACAGCTAGAGTTGTGGGCCAAGTATCAAGAGCATTGGTGTGAGCACAAGCCCAGCATCACTGTGTACTATCGGGACTCTGAGTTCCTTGAGATTGGTAACTGGGTCTATAATAACTTTGATTCTATCTCTGGTATTTCTTTCTTGCCGTATGACGAGCACAGTTATGCTCAAGCCCCATACGAACAGATCACAGAGGAAGAATATAATGAGATGGTAAAAGATTTTCCAACAGAGTTTGATTGGAATCTTAATGAGGAAGATGATTTTACGGAAGGATCACAAACTTTAGCTTGTGTAGGCAACGCTTGCGAACTATGAAAGACGCAACCATAATAGGTTTTCGCGTTATTATAGATTCTGAAGGAGTCTTAATGACTGAGCAGACCGAATTACCTGATGAGTATGTTCCGAAAGTTTTTAGAGAGGCAGAAAGTCAGGTTCTTATTCGGGCGGCTATACGGTCATTTAAAGAAATTACTGGTGACTTACACGCTCAACTTGAAAATGAAATTGATGCAATCAACAGGGTTTACTAGATTTCATAGCGTTTTGAATTAGTCCACCATTACTAGATCTATGGCGAGCAGTTTTCTTTGCAATCTTTTTAGGTTGCTTTGAAAATTGCTTGCCCTTTTTTTTGTCTTCTCTTTTCTTTCTAGAAGTCGCGGCGTACTCTGCTGACGATAATGATTCTCTAGCACTCTTAGGAAGGTAACGCTCGCCCGTAGCTTTTGGGCCTTGTGTAGACGGCTTACCAGATTTAGTTCCCCAATCTTCTTTTGTCCAATCTGCTAGAGATTTTTGAGATTTTTTAAGTGCCATTGTGTGTGTCCTCAGTTGTTTTCCAACTGTAATAGAAAGTGGTTAGCCCAGTAACTATTGGCAAAGCCATAATGCAAAATATAAAAAATATATCCATCAAGCTTTTTTATGTTGTCGGCGTATAGCCTCTTTGCCCTTACGCGCTATCTCAGCTTGTGCTGTTTTCCCAGCAACTTTAGCTCGTTGCTCTAGTACAGTCAGTATTTGTATCTTTCTAGCAAAAGGTTTGTTAATGTTTTTAACACGCCTTACGGTATCTCTAGCGTCTTTTTGAGTTGCATATGCAATAGGCACGGTGTCTTTTGGATTTTCATCCGTGTACAAACGCCTATCAGAGCCTTTAGGTTTTTTACCTGTTCCTACCTTGGGGTCTTTTTTTCTTTTCATTTTTTCCTGCCTTAGAAAGTGCAATAGCTACTGCTTGTTTTTGAGGTTTTCCTTCTTTGCGTAGCTTGCGAATGTTTTGTGATACCGTCTTTTGGCCCTTACCTTTTTTAAGCGGCACTATTTGTAGCCCCCACCTTTAGCTTTATATTGCTTGGCTAACATCTGGGCTTTACGCCCACTCCATTGCCCCGGAGCACCGCCCTTACCTCCAGCCTTAATCTTGTTAAAAAGATTCTTACGCATGGTGGGCTTAGTGTAGTTGCCTGCCTCGTTGACGCGGCTTTTACCGCCTTTTTTATAAGCCTGTCGCTCTAGATCAAATATACTTTTCATTGTCTACGCTCTATAACATGACTACCAAGATTACGGTCAATGTCTCTGGCTAGGTCATAGCTCATGGTTTCTGAAAAGCCTTTAAATTTATCAAGAACTTTCTTCCACCATTCTTTGATTTTATTAATAACTTCCATTTTAATCTCCCGGCGGGAACGCCAATAGTTTTTCGTTTGAAATTATCCAAGCCTTTGGGATAGCTATTTCTGCATCTCCCTGTACGACTTGACCATCCTCTAACAATATATGTGGACAAATAATAAGAAGATCATCGTCCTCGTGTATGATAACGCCTGATGATACAGCTATAGCCGCTGTAATCTGTTTGAGTTCACTAAGATCTCTCCAGCCTGTGTTAGAACCGCCAGAGGCATCGTGCCAAACTATTTTATGGAGTGTGATCATATTTGACATACGGTGGACAAGTACCTAATATATGTATATAGAAAGTATAACGCTTTTCTGATTCAGGGTTATGGTATTCTTTATATATACACGCCTTTGCTGGCGTTACTGTGCGTCCAATATAAATAGCTGTCCCGCCTTCTAAGACAAGATACAGCCATATCGTTACCACTTCACCTTATCGGCCCAATACGCCGCAGACATATTACCTCTTTTTATATTCTTACGGTGACGGGCTTTGAAACTCTTGCGCTTGGCCTTCATGCGCTTAGATTCACCAGCCTTTGGCTTACCAGCAGTCTTAGCGCCTTGCTCACCAAAACGAATAATCTTTTCCTTACCGTCTTTACAAGCTTTTACAACATGAGACTTCTTAGGATGGTTGGGTGTGCGCTTAGGTTTGTTACAAGCCATTTTCTTTTTGTCAATCTTACCGCCTTTAGCAACTGCAAAACGTCTTGTTGGTCTTTCGCGGTTAGAAGATGGTAAAGTTCCTTGAGGAACTATTTGTTCTTTAGGTGCAGGCGCTGATGTAGACACAATATTTTCAAGCTCTGGATAAGGTTTATCCGTTGTGTCTGGTTGTGCTGGCCCACTTGCTGAATCAGGAGCAACAGTAGGCACAGAAGGCTCTGGTCTTATGTCTGCACCTAAATCTGGAGCTTGTTGATTACTTGACGTTCCAATTTCAGGACGAGCCGCATTTATTGCTGAGTCAAACGGGAACGGAAGCGCCGCATTTATCACTGCACCTACAGCACTATCAACTAGCTTTTCACCAAAACTTTGTGTCTCAGGCGCAAAAGTTTTGGTAAAACTACTACCATTAAACTCATACAACGAACCATCATCAAGCTGAAGAGTTTGTGGTATACCATACTTTTCCATCAAGCCTTGTTGCGTATCACCGTACACAATGTTAGCGTAGGACGTTCTGTAAGCATCTGTTTGTATTGCTCTAAGTCCTTGGCCTGCCTCCTTTGCTCCTCCTGCTTTTCTCAAGCCGCCTGCATCTTCAATGCCTTGCATCTTTGCTTGCCTACCATCAACAAAAGCATCTAACCCTGTGTCAAGTTGCCCTGAGTCAATAAGGTCTTGGCGCTCAGTTAGATAGCCCCAGTAGTTTTCCCAATCTACTTGACTAGATAATGTAGTCATTCCTTCATCAGCTTCAAAAGCTTGGCGGATTTCTGCTTCAGTAAAGTAACCACCTCTGCTTTGATTACCAAACAACCTACGATATCTATCATCGTTTGTTCCGGTCGATTTAAATGTGCTATTCATTTCACCAGAAGGAACCCAATAATATAGACGCTCACCCTCATCATTATATTTTGGGCCTAGCGGAACTTGGTTTCTTAATGTGTTGGTGTATTGAAGAGGATTAGAAACGCCCCCAGTTTGACGCCTTGCGCGAGAGTCTAAATTGTATTCGTCAACTGGCCCCAAGAAAATTTTACTTTTAAATTCTCTGCCGGGAATCTTACCCGCTAAATATCTTGCACCACTATAAATATCTTTTACTTTGTCAAAAGGAATTTCTGAAAAATCATAAATATCAGTGGCATAAAGCTTTCCATCTTCTACTAGTAACTGTGCGCCTCCAACAGAAAACGCCGCCTCCTCTGTAGGGTTTATGTTGCCTGTAGCCATACGCAATATAAAATTATCTTTTTCACGTTGCTCTGGACTAGAAGCTTGTCCTCTAACATTTGCACCGCGATAATCTTCATACTCTATATTCATACGCCCATTAGCAATGGCGTTTCTTGCCGCTCTTTTTAATTGTGAAACAACTTGTGTGTCATAATCTTTTTCAGTTTTATCGCCAGCAAAAGGATTTAAGTAACTAGCAAGATTAGAAACTACTTGATTCTTTCTTACTGGCTCTGATAATCTAAGAGACTGACCAGCGTTTATTCTGTTTATGTCTTGTATGTTGTTAAACTTTTGAAGATCATCAACACTTACGCCTGTTTCTCTAGAGATTTTTTCTAGTGTGTCTCCACGCTCTACCGTTCTACGCTCAGGCCGCGCTACTTCATCTTGATCGCTTAAAAGACGGGAAAAGAAACCAATTACACCGCCCTCTGCCGCACCAAATCTTTTATCGTTTGGATCAAAACGACGAGCACTTACAGCTTTCCATTGCTCTGGCTTAAATAAAATATAAGAAAGATTATCTGCGTCTGTAGTAAATGATGGCTCTACTTGATTGACGTATTGAATACTGTCAAAACCATATTCCTGTAAGAAATTTTTAAACTCTTGGTGTAGTGCCGCCACTTCTAAAGATTTAATTTGTTGATCTTCAAATTGTAATAGACTTGATGGATCTATATCACCTGATGACGCCTCTAGCATTTCTGCTTTTTGAGTTAGCTTTATGTAAGGCAGTGACTTTTTAATAGTATCAGCGCCTGTGTTAAGTTGGACCGCCATTGCATCAACAAACCGATCTATGCCAAGCGTTTCGTCATCCCACATTAAATCTGCAAGAGTAGGGCTGTCTTTAAACAAAGTTTCAACTTTCCACACACCGTCACTACCAAGCTTTAAAGGGTTTCTAACGTCTACATAACCTTTTTGAATTGTAGCTGGACGAACCGTGCTACCATAAACATTGTCACCCCATCCACGCATTTGACCAATCATTTTAGCTATTGCTCGTATTTGATACTGTGGCAAGACTGTATCTCTGTATGCCTGTAGTCCCTCATCAGACTTACTAACCATGCCTAGATATTGGGTTGCAACTTGCTCTATAATTTCTTCCCAACCTGTTAGCGGTGGAGGAGTTGTATCCCCACGCCTTCTTCTTGGCTTTGGTGCATCATCTATTTGACCAGTTTCTGCAAGAGATAATTTAGTGTAAGCTTTTAAATCATTTGGATCTAATTCTAAATCCGCAAGATACGCATCTAAATAGTTATTTACATTTTTAGCCAACGTATAAATTTTATTGTGATCTTCTGGTTTAATGTATACGCCAGCCCGTTCAAAAGCTTCCCCAAGAGCATTGGCCTCCATGCCCATTTGATATAGACCCATGTGCTGACTAAAATCACCATCATTCATTAAACTTTTTAAAGCAAAGTAATTAGCCTGCCCTACTGTACCAACGTGTGGGCCAATTTCATTTGTCATCCAAAAACGAGCGTCCCACTCTGTATCCTGTAAAGAACTAACCCCACGATATTGAGGCCGTTTTTCTACACTCTGACTTAAAAAGTCATCTAATGCTTTTTCTCTGTTTGCTATAGGTGCAGGAAGTTTTTCCATTTGTGTAGAAAGATCATCAAAGTCAGGCATTGACTCACGCAATTTTTTAAACTCTGGTATTCCTTTTAACGATGCAACAGCACGATTTAAAACTTTTTCTTTGCCTGCTTCAGACAACATTTCATTTTGATCGTGTTTATTTAATCTATTTAAAAGATAGTTGTAAATAGCTCTATCTGTATTTTCATCAAAGGCTGGAGCTTCGTTGTCAACAGTGTATTGACTTTTAAAATTACTGTGTGGTGCTCCGTTTAATGTTCCATCAACTATGTGAGACAATCTATTACTAATATCATTATCAAAATCTAATGAAATCATTGTGTCTTCTAACTCTTTTGGCATTCTGGTGTCATTACCATGACGCGCCCAGTGAGCAATGTACTGCTCCATATAATCTTCTACAGGAGCCAAATCTTCAATATCAGAATCAAGCAAAAGATTTTTTTCTAAATTTGTAGCGGCATTTTTAATTGCATTATCAATTTTGTCTACATCAAATATATCATCTGTAGCTGACACGATAGCTCTAGCTAATTTAGTTGATAGTGCCATTACTCAGTCCTCGCCAATAAACTTCTTGGAAAATCTTCTTCATCTATAAATGCAGTGCCAGCCTGTGTGTTATAAGGCAACCCCGTCATCTTATCTATCCGCTCATCAGGCTCTTTAGGAGCCTGAGGCACATTTACTTCACCGCCTTTTTTAAATGATGTGCGCGGTGTCTCTCCTGTTATAGCTTCTGTTACTGCCTCATCTATTTCACCTAAAGATCTACGATAAGATCTTTGTGCTTCTTCGCCAAGAACAGGTTTTATAGCGCCATAAAACGGAGTTAATTTTGTTCCAACTGTCATAATTGGTTTTCTATATTGTGCCAAATCTACTAACTCTCCGTATAACGGCCCCATAAAGGCCGCAGGAATACCCACAAGACCATCATTTTCTACGTTAGAGCGCACACGCATAATATTGTCAAACGGCAAACCATTGCCTCCCCAACGCGCCATCGCCTCGTACATAATTTCAGGGGCATTTTTTTCGTCGTATCCTTCACCTCTATTGCGAACATAGTTTGTAAATCCTGCTGTTGCTGTCATAGCAATTGCCGCAGGAACAAGTTTTGCCGCCGCCATATCTTTATCTCTAACCAATCGCTTACCACCACGCTTTAAAATATTATTAGTAAAAGCAGTAGGATAACCCATTAAAGAAAATAGCACAGAACCTGTCGGCGTATACTGAAAACGCGGCTTAAGGCCAGAAGCTCTATCAGGCTGTAAAATAATTTGGTTTGTATAACGTGCCGCACCTTCAACAATGTCACGATAAAAGTCAGCATTTTTATCAGCACCACTAGCTATCCAAGCTTTGCCGCGCTCTACGTCCACACCAAGTTCTGCCAAATCATCTAGTTTGCTTTGCATTCTTCGCGTCATTTGAGCGCTTCCATGCTCTGCAAGATCTAAAAGATGATCTTTAATCATTATTTTGCCTGTTTGAAAAGAAGTGTTTTGCACCATCTTTGTCCATTGATCCAACAAAATAAATCTAAAAAACCTGTTGCTAGTATTTTGCATCCATTCGCTAGTAAGCTCTTCACCCGCTAAACGATCTGCCATAGAAGCAAGCTGTTGCTCCATTACTAACCCAACACTTTGCATTTCTCGCCAAGCTTCATTAGGTGTTAAACCAAACTGATCTTGAAGTTCTTGATGTGTATTTTTTGTAATCTTTAAAAAAGATAAATTCATCGCATCGGTTAGCGCATTCCAATCGTCTGTTGCTTTTCCTAACCCAATGTTGTGCGCGGCGGCTATGCCTTTCGCACTATTTACTCCTCCAGCAACACCTAAGTTCAACAGAATTTCTGTTAAGCTAGATACAGTTGCAAAAGGAAGCAAACCTATACGAGTCAATAATTCATACCCTTGATGATATTTACTTTTAGCTTTAACATCGTCACCATCAATAGATTCAGAAGTTATAGTTTGATATAAACTTTTAATTCTTTGTTTGTCATCTAAAGGTAAAGCTTTGCCTGTTGCCGCTTCTACTTCCCTTGAAATTTGTTCTATCCATTTTTGATTAAAGCCGCCGTTCTCGCCAAATTGACGCACACCAAAAACTTTCTTTTTTGCTAAGGCTCGACCAGCAACTTCCATATAATTATAAAATGTAGCTTTTACATCGTTGTTTAAAAACTTTTCAAATTCTGCATCATTAGTAATGTTTTCAAACTTTCGGTTTGCTGAGAAAAAATAATTCCCGCCACCGCCCGTTAGTTGATTTTTTTTGTCTAACATACTTTTGACAATACTTAACGCCTCGTTCATGTCTTTAGCTTCGCCAGCTTTTATCAACAGCTTTGCAAACTCATTCGGGGCGTTTGGATCACCATTTCCAAAATCTTCTTCAATCGCAGAACGCTTCCACTGACGAGGAACATAATTATCTTGTATAGTTATAAAACCCTCACGCGATAATATTTTACCCGCAACCCGATAAGCATTTCTAATTTGTCGTGCCGCAACATTAACAGCTTGAGAATGTTCCTGACCCTTTGAAGATTGTCCTCTAAGTGCTAGAGACAGGTCATTGTTTACAGCTTCTGAAAGACCACCATTGTATCTTTTGGTAGCAATAGGCAAAATAGCTTCTCTAAAAAGATCAAAAAATCTATTTGTAAATAATCGTGCTGTGCCGCCATAATCTTCTTCAATAAGTTTTTGTCCCGGCCTCCAACCCATACTATACTCAGTATTTATTTTTTCTTTTAACAGTTTTGCTGTTGGAGAAATGTCTGTGTATGGATCTAAAAATCCTGCCGCTTTTCCAAAGGAAACATTAGAAGTAAAACGTGTATAAATTTTATTAAGATTATTCAAGAATGTATTGCGAATTACAGCAGGAGGAGCGTTTCTGCCTGCGGCGGCAATAGCGGCATCA